>Ga0209777_10002679_pt1 | contig 23041 bp, 22 predicted proteins | sample FrelakmetHBP12HB_FD_187147 | JGI IMG/M metagenome (GOLD analysis project Ga0209777, IMG submission 187147) | Freshwater lake sediment microbial communities from the University of Notre Dame, USA, for methane emissions studies -HBP12 HB (SPAdes)... | ecosystem: Environmental > Aquatic >...
GTAAAGACCACGACAAACGGTCACCGGATTGCCGAAATAGAGGATTCTTCTGCAAACATTCCCGTGCTCTTCTTAAAAGACCGCCCGGTCTTTTCCGATGCAGAACGCATTATCCATGACGAAGTTATCGGGGTGAAGGGCAAACTCTCCAATGACGGGAAACTCTTTTTTGCCGAACAACTCTACCGCCCTGATATCCGAATAGATAATACTCCTTATAAAAGTGAACAGCCTGGCAAAGCGGTCTTTATCTCCGATGTCCATGTCGGCAGCGACACGTTCCTTGAAGAGTGCTGGAACCGGTTCGCAGACTGGCTTTCAGATTCTGATTTCTCGTATCTCCTGATTGCAGGAGACCTTGTCGATGGCATTGGCATCTATCCTGGTCAGGAGAGCGAACTGGTCATCAAAAATATCTACGAACAGTATGATGCATTCGGTACAATGATGAGGGACCTTCCTTCCCGCATGAAGATCATCTTATCGCCAGGTAACCATGATGTGGTCCGGGGTGCAGAACCGCAACCGGTGATCCCGCAACAATTTACAAAAAAATTCCCGGAGAACTGCATGCTTGTCGAGAATCCGGCGCTCGTCAACCTTCAGGGAGTGCGGGTTCTCATGTATCACGGGCGATCGATCGATGACATGATCGGTTTGATCCCCGGTGCATCCTATGAACAGAGCGGGCTCATGATGGAGGAGATGCTCCAGCGCCGGCATCTTGCTCCGGCATACGGGCGCAAGACCCCCATCGCTGCAGGAAAAACTGACAGGTTGATTATTGACCCGCTGCCCGAAATCCTGCACACTGGTCATGTCCATATTCGCGGGATCACCACTTATAGAGGAGTTCTTGGCATTAATGCCGGTACGTGGCAGTCCCAGACCGCATTCCAGAAGCAGATGAACGTGAGCCCGACACCGGCGCAGGCTGTTGTCGTCGATCTCCAGACACTGCAGCCGGAGATTCGATTGTTCATGTAAATCCCAAAATCTCTGAAATAATAAAAATTGAATCACTATCAGACCATGACAACAAACCTCCTGCTTGGCATCGGCAATCCATTGAATGGGGACGATGGTGTTGGTATCTATGTGGCTGAGCGGTTCAGGAAGGATGGCTGGATCCCACTCGCCTGCGGAACCGCACCAGAGAATTTCACCGGAATAATACGGAAAACCCGGCCATCCTGTCTTGTACTTGTTGACGCTGCAGCAATGGACATCTCCCCGGGGGAATACCGGATCATTCCGCGGGACAAAATAGAGGATGTGAGTATAGGAACCCACCAGCTCCCCCTCTCGTTTCTCATTGACTTTCTCTCAGATACCGTAGAAAGGATCATACTTATCGGCATCCAGCCGGAACGTACCGGAACGGGGGAGGAGATCTCACTACCGGTCCGGAGGGGAGCGGACCGGCTTTTACACGTGCTTTACACCGGAGAACTTGATTGTATTCCTGTCCTTGGATCAGAATAACCCGTGGTTCAGTGCACCAGAATCCGAAGTATCGGTGGATATGGTTTAATAAGTATCTGAGAACCAATCCCGTGGACAAAAAAATAGTGCGGGGTCGTGAGATTAAGTGACGTAGTTTCGTAATTTCTGGATTAGTCGGAGCTGGTCGTTTGCCTTTTTTATCTTTTCTTTTTCAATACTGCTCACGATCTCGGGGATAGGTTTTGCCAACTCGTAGATCTTCACCGGTCTTCCCTTACTCTTGGCTTTGTTCTCCTGGCTCTTGATCCAACCCTGTTTCTTCAGGTATTGTATCACCGTGGCCACCTCAATATGGCGGAGGTCGGTCCCCCGGTCAATCGCACGGGATGTTACCATCGGTGTTTTTGCGAGGAACACGAGTACCTTGGCAGCGTTTCTTTTGATCCCAATCCCGAAGAAAAGGTTTACCAACTCCTCCTCTTTTTCCGCAAGGTACGTCTCATTTTCCTGTCCCATACATCACCTCCGGATAGTCAACACGCATCTTTTCAATGTGGTGGATAGTAACCCGAACAACCTTTTGGACAGGGAACCTTTACTCCATTTGGTTGTGTTATACTACCCGTGCTATAACAAAGCGTACATATTTTATTCTTTAGCTTTTTTTCAGGGAGAGACACTTCAAATCCCACACAGATTTCTTGCATCTTGTAATCCACCTTCACACATCAAATTTTTTTCCTGAGCAACCATACCGTTGAGGCGGTTCCAACGATGAATCACATACGTTAAACCTCACAACAAGGAATTTATTAGATATCTGGTCATTAAAAATTTAAGTGCATGCACAACATACGTGCACAACATGATCGAAAAACCTTAAATACCGTATCGTCATGCAATACATGATGGCAGTCGAAAAATTTCTGGATGAAATCTCCATCATTAAGGAGTTGTTATATGAGCATCCGGAAGGGTTAAACATTAAAACCATTTCAAAAATGCTAGGCATTCACCGCAATTCCGTTGCTAAATACCTTGACCGGCTCCAGAGTCAGGGAAGTGTCACCGTCAAACATTACAGTTCTTCAAAGATCTATTCCCTTTCAAATAAATTACAAGCTGCTGCTGTACTAAAATTATCGAAGAATTATGTAATACTGATAAATCAAGGGCTGATAGTTGTTGATATCAACGATCCCTTGTCTGAACTCCTGAAAATATCAAAAAAGGAAATTGTCGGTAAAACTATTGAACAGCTGCCGTTTGTTGTGCAAAGCCATCCTGGATTGCCAGCATTAATAAAAGAAGGGCTGAAAGAAAAAGAATCCCAAAACCCCGTTGTGATTGTATCGGGAGACCATTTGTTCCCGTCTATGCTCACGATTAGCCCGGTTTTTTTTGAAAACGGGGACCCGGGCGTTTCGCTCATGATCGATGTACCGATTGGATCTGAACAAAACGGATGTATAGATTCCGGATTCATCCCATCGGGTCCCGGAATGGATGAAATTGAATACGTCTGCCAATTTGAACCTGACGGTACCATCACCTTTGTCAATGAAATCTACTGCCACACGCTGCAAAAGTCAAAAGCGGATCTTTTGGGGCATGAATGGCGGCCGGTCATTCCTGAATCTGAATTTACAAAAATCAAAAGCAGTTTTGCATCGATCGATAAAAACCACCCGGTTTCAACCCAGGAATTCCGTACAATAACACCAAAAGGAGAGCATCGGTGGCAACGTTGGAAATTCCGTGGAATTTTTGATTCTTACGGTACCTTAAAAAAATACCATGGTGCGGGGATGGATATCACCGAATTGAAACAATTGAAGGAAAACCTGAAAAAAACAGAACAGGATATTGAGGAGCTTGTCAAGGTACAGAGAAAGGAGATGCAAGACCTCAACAAGCAGCTCTATGATGAGATCTCCCATCGTGAAAAGGCGGAGTTCCAGTTACAATTCACCCAGTTTGCCATGGATAACGCCTCCTATATGATCATCTGGATCAATGTTGAAGGGCGTTTTGTTTATATGAACACAAAAGCCCGGGAGGTCCTAGTTTTCTCAACTATGCAACTTGCTTCAAAAAACATTTTTGATATATTATCAAGCGACACGCGCTTTTCCTGGAATGAGACTTGGGAGATTACCAAGCGAGATCGCCAACTTACGATCGAAACCGCCTTTACGACAAAGGACGGCCGGGAAATCTCTGTTGAAATGGTCCTCAATTACCTCGAATTCAAGGAAAAACAGTACTGCTGTTGTTTCGCACGGGATATAACCGAGAGAAAAAGAATACTGACTGAACTCAAAATCGCAAACCTGTATAACCGGAGTCTCATCGAGGCAAGCCTTGACCCGCTTGTCACTATTAATCCTGATGGAAAGATCAGTGACGTGAACGCGGCGACCGTGCGGGTTACCGGTCATTCACGGGAAGGACTGATCGGAACTGACTTTTCGAAATACTTCACCGAGCCAGAAAAGGCAAGAGTCGGGTACGAGAAAGTGTTCAGGGACGGACTGGTGACGGATTACGAGCTCGGGATTCGCCACAAGGACGGACATGTCACCCCGGTCATGTACAACGCAACAGTATACCGGGATGAATCCGGAAACGTTATTGGTGTCTTTGCTGCCGCACGCGATGTCACTGAACAAAAAAAAGCAGAGGAAGAACAGTTGCGTCTGGCCGCCATCGTTGAACACTCGGAAGATGCAATCATTGGCAAGTCGCTGGACGGCATTATCCTAAGCTGGAATGCTGGTGCAGAGAGAATTTACGGCTACTCTGCGACAGAGGCGATTGGCCAGCATATATCAATGCTTGTTCCTTTGCATCAAATCGATGATATGGGATATATTCTTGGAAAGATCAGGAGTGGGGAACCGGTCCTTCATTATGAAACGGTACGCAGGAATAAGGAGAGCAGAGACCTCCATGTATCTCTGACTGTTTCGCCAATAAAGGATGTTAAAGGAAATTTGATTGGTGTATCTACAATTGCACGCGATATCACAGAACAAAAAAAAGCAGAGGAGGTAATCAGGAGTGCCAATGCATATAACCGGAGTCTGATTGAGGCAAGCCTTGACCCGCTCGTCACTATTAATCCTGATGGAAAGATCAGTGACGTGAACGCTGCGACTGTGCGGGTTACCGGTCATTCACGGGAAGAACTGATCGGAACTGACTTTTCGAAATACTTCACCGAGCCAGAAAAGGCAAGAGCCGGGTATGAGAAAGTGTTCAGGGACGGACTGGTGACGGATTACAAGCTCGGGATCCGCCATAAGGACGGACATGTCACCCCGGTCAAATACAACGCAACAGTATACCGGGATGAATCCGGAAACGTCATTGGTGTCTTTGCTGCCGCACGCGATGTCACAAATTAGTTGAGGATGGAACAAGGAGCCACAGTACCTTAGATTTTTGGTATGAAAATGAATTGAGCATTTTCATCAAACGTACATGAAAGTCATTCTGACTTTAATACCCGTTTCGGTAAATAACATCAGACTTTTTTCGGATCAAATATTTTCTACCGAGCCCCAAAAATCGCACATTTTTTATAACTCATTTTCAATTTTTTTTAAAAAATTATTGGGAATTACATACAGATTGCCCCTGACTTTGGGGGAGGTTAGTATATAATTCCAAAACAAAAAAGAGTTACTTACCGATTTTACTCAACAATCTGGCTCTCCGCGAACCGGTCCTCGCATGCTAGCAGGAACTCCGGGGTCATGTGCAGGCAATCCTTCGGGCAGATGTCATTGCACTGGGAGCAGAAGACGCACTGGGCGACATAGATGCGGACACGCTTTGTTGTCGGGAGAAATTCGATGGCATGGGCGGGGCAGACCTTCAGGCAGAGCTGGCATCCGATGCACGACTCACGGTCATAGGTGATCTTTCCCCGGAATCTCGGGGGCACCGGCACGGGGGGGGTGATGGTCGCCTCACCCTGTGCAACACTGAACAGGAATTTTGTTACCGATGGCGGGAGGTAGCGGGCCGGAAAAGCGTTCGTGGCCGGTTTTTTAAAGAGCTGCCTGAGCAGCTCCGGCATCATGGGAAGGCGGACCATGGTCACACCACCCCCAGGATATGGTCAGCCATAATCAGGAGCATGCCGGCAATGCCGATGAGGCTGATATACATCCAGTATACCGAGACCACCTGGTTGATGCGGAACCGGGCCATGGAAACCCTGATCAGGCTAACTGCTATAAAAGCTACCAGCACCACCAGGACGAGGTAGAATAGCAGGTCAAGAACCGGTTGCAGGATGACCGGTGCCAGGATTATTGCGGAGAGCCGGTAAGGGATAAAGAGCGCCACAACAAGCGAGGCCATGACCACGGTCTTCACACCCTGCGTGAGGGTGAAGAGGGCAAGGTTCTTTCCTGAATACTCCACCAGCACCCCACCGGCAAGCTCCGTCTCGGCTTCCGGCGTATCGAAGGGGATGCGGGAGAGTTCTGCCGGGGTGACGATAAGAAGGACGAAGAACAGGATAAGGACGCCGATAATCCCAAGCGGCCCCACAAGCCCCCAGACAGGGTTGGCCTGCACGCTTGCCAGCATGAAAGGGAGCGGGATCCCTGAAACGGCAAGCTTCCATGCGATGGCGATGATCACCACGGCAAGCGGGAACTCGTACGCGATCATGGTCACCATCTCCCTCTGCGCTCCCACAGTGGCGTACGGTGACCCGGAGGAAAAACCTCCGGCAACAAGTGCCAGGGCTGGGAGGGTCAGGAGATACATGACCAGTATCAGGTCCCCCCCGCCGGAAAGAACTGGAGGGAAACCCCCGACAGGGATATAGAGCAGGATGGTGATAGCCGATGCCAGCGCTATAACAGGTGCCAGATTGAAGAGCAAGGGTATGGCATTGGCGGGCACCACATTTTCCTTGGTGAAGAGCTTGCGTATGTCCGTCAGAGGCTGGCTGAGCGGGGGGCCGATGCGTGCCTGCATCCGGGCAGTCACGATCCGGTCAACACCCATCAGGAATAATGCGATAAGTATCCCGAAAACCCCGACAAGAACCGCTCCTCCCAACAACAGGATAATATCTATCAGCATCGTGAAAGCCTCCTTGTCTTCTCACGGGAAAGACGCGTCAGCTCTTCTTTGGTCAGGTTATCTGCAGCACCGTTCCGGATAATTGTCACCCGGTCGGTACAGGACATGCAGGGATCAATAGATGCTACAATGATGGGAACGTCTGCCAGCTGCTCGCCTTTGAGCATGGGGATCCAGGACATCAGGTTGCTATAGGAGGATGCTTTCACCTTCCATGTCGCCGGGGCCTCGTTCCCGTCCATGCGGACATAATGCATGCATTCGCCTCTCGGGGCCTCCACCCTGCCGATTGCCTCTCCCTGAGCTTTTTTCAATATGGAAAGCAGCTTGGGCAACTTTTTCTCCCAGAGGATTTCTCCTGCAGGCATCGAATCGAGGCACTGCTGGATAATATCGATGGACTGGGCGATCTCAAGGAGCCTCACGATGATCCGGTCATACACATCCCCTTGAGGTCCCCCGAATTCCTGTGGGGGGAGCACGGGGTGGACATCGAGGTCACCATAGGCGCAGTAGGGATAATCGTGCCGGACATCCATGGCAACACCAGATGCCCGTGCAGTCGGCCCGATGGCACAGAGGAGTTGGGCATCCCGGTAGCTCAATAGACCGTGGCCTCGGCACCGCATGCGTATGGTGCTGTCATCTAAGAAGACGGTCTTCATCTGGTCAATCAGCCCCCGGTAATAGGCAAGGCCCTGTTCAATGACGGGGCGCTGGTCGTCACTGATATCCCTGCGGACGCCGCCGATCTGGACAATCCCGTAGTTCACCCGGTTACCGGTGAGGTTCTCGATAAGGTCCATCGATTGTTCCCTCACCCGCCATGCAAGGAAGAGGAGCGAATCAAACCCAAGCTCGTGGGCAGCCACACCGGCCCACAGGATATGTGACTGCATCCGCTCGAGCTCGTGCAGGATGGTCCTGATGTAGTCGGCCCGGGGGGGGACTTCAATCTCGGCAATCTGCTCCACGGCCCGCGCAAACGAGAGCGAGTGCACAATCCCGCAGATGCCGCATATCCGGTCGGTGAGGTGGACGATCTGGACAGGGTTCCTCCTCATGCCCATCCATTCGATACCCCGGTGGGTATTACCGGGTGCAAAGTCCACCGATCTGACCACTTCTCCTTCCATCTGGAAGGTAAACATGACCGGCTCTTTTAAGGCTGGATGGACCGGTCCGATCGGGATCGTATAGGGGGTTGATTTTTTCGTTGTGTCGCCGTTCATTCTGCTGCACCTCCCGTCTTTTTCTCCATTCCTTCCGCCGCCGGCACTTCCACAACGGGTTTCTTTTCCGGAACCGGCGGTACCGGGCGATCCTTTGGCCGGTCTATGGCCCACAGTTCCCTGACCATCTCGGGTTTTATCCCTGTTTCGTCCTTCCTCCAGGGATACACACCCTGCGGGAAATCATCGGGAAGGAAGAGCCTCCGCCCATCGGGGATATCAGTTACCGTGATGCCGAAAAATTCCTGTTTTTCGCGTTCCGATAACAGGGCCCCGGGAATCAGGTCAGTGATGGTGGGCACCGTCAGATCTGTTTTTGGGAGACGGATCCCGAAGGTTACCATGTACTCACCGAATTTCGTGCCATAGAAAACGGACAGGATATAGAGGAGTTCAATCTCATCGCCGAGATCATTTCCTGCGATTACTGCGAAGTGCGGGAACCTGATATCCATGAGTTTTTTGATTGCGGGTTTCAGGAGTTCCCGGTCGACACGGATCCAGATATTGTAATTCTTCGTCTTTTTTACCCCTTCCCCGCGCTCGGTGATCCGGGCTTCGTGAATACCTACCCCGAATTCAGCTTTGTAGAGATCGATAATCTCCTGGGGGGAGAGATGCGGTGTTTCGGTCATTGCGCTGCCTCCAGACGCTCCAGTTTCTCCAGCGCTTTTACAACCCCGTAGATGATTGCCTCCGGACGGGGAGGGCAGCCCGGCACATATACATCGACGGGAAGCACCTGGTCGATCGGCCCGTCAAGGTTGTACGAGTCATAGAAGACACCACCAGACTGGCCGCATGACCCGATGCACATGACCAGCTTGGGATCGGGCACCTGCTCATAGACCCTCCGGACTTTCGGTGCCATCTTTTTCGTCACTGGCCCGGTCACCAAAAGTACATCGGCATGCTTTGGCGAGCCCACCAGCTTGATACCGAAGCGCTCGGGGTCATAACGCGGGGTTATTGTCGCCACAATCTCGATCTCGCAGCCATTGCAGGAGCCGGAATTGAGGTGGAACACCCAGAGCGAACGGTTGAAGGATTTTGTCAGTTTCATGAGAGCACTCCCACGATTACGAGAAGCACCGCTGTTACTGCAACAAACCAGATCATATAATCGGTCAAAATACCCGTATGGAGTGGCACAATAGCGTCATAATAACCCTTCAGTGCCTGCAAAAATCCCCAGTACAGGTTGCTGGCCCTGATATGGACTGCCCCCTTCTCCGGCTCCGCGTTGCCGGAGAGGTAGGGGCGCCCCTGCTCAGTTCCTTTCTTGTACGAAGACTCTCCCGTTTTCCAGAGAAGGTACACAACGATGGTGGCAGCCACGAATGCAGCCAGCCAGGCAACAGGAGCCCACATGCCATATCCTGTCAGCACAGGTGCAGTCAGATCCATATCAGGTACCTCCCAGCACTGATGCGATATACCCGCTCTGGTCTGCAAGCGCATGGGCGGCAGGGGAGACAAGCATGTCCACCACGGGCTGGGGGAACAGGCCGAAGAGGATGACGAGGGCAGCAAGGATGCCCATACCGATCAGCATCGGAAGCGGAGCCTCCTTGACGTCTGCATATTCCGGAAGCTGTGGCCCCATGAATACCGAATGGAAGACCTTGACAAACGAGGCGAGGGTGAGGATGGAAACAACCATCGCGATGATCGCAAGGATCGGGTTGAAGAGGTAGACGGACTCGTAGATCATCAGTTTTGAGGCGAAACCATTGAAGGGCGGGATCCCGGCAATGGCCAGTGCCCCGATTATGAAGAAGATCATGGTGTACTTCATGGTGTGCCCGAGCCCGCCCATTTTGTTCAGGTCGCGGGTACCGATCCGGTAGAATATCGCACCTGCGGTCAGGAAGAGGAGCCCCTTGTACATCGCATGGTTGAAGATGTGGAAGATGCCCCCTTCCATCGCCATAAACCCGAATGCACTGGTGAGTGTGGCATTGCCGAGTACAGCGAGCCCTACACCGACACCGAGAAGCATATAACCGGTCTGTGAGACCGCGTGGTATGCCATCAGGCGCTTGATATCTTTCTGGGGAATCGCCATCGTCACCCCGACGACCATGGAGAGCACTCCGAGGATGATGATGATCCAACCCACGGTGACGCAGTTCATGGTGATATTATACATGGTGAATACCACCCGGAAGAGCCCGTACAGGCTTGCCTGGCTCGCGACCACTAAAAATGCGGTTACCGACGACGGCGCCATGGAGTAGGCATCCGGTGTCCAGAAATGCATAGGCACCGCACCGCATTTCATCGCAAGCGCAGCCACGAGGAGCACGAGCGCGATTTTATCCAGCATCGTGAACTGCATCCGCTGAGCAATCATCGCGATATTGAGCGCATCGTACTGGCCGTAATAGATACCAATGGCAAACAGGACGAAGATCGCTCCGAGAGTGGAAAGTATGAAATATTTGAGTGCTGCCTCTACGGCAAGCCCCCCGTCAATGCGGTACGCGATGAGGCCGGCAGATGCAAGGGAGAGAATCTCCAAAAATACGAAGAAGTTGAAGAAATCCCCGGTGGAGACCATCCCGAAGACCCCGGTGATCATCAGGAGGAAAAGGGCATAATATCCTTCAAGACTGGTGTTTTTGGATTCTGACGACAGTGAATACAAAAGGACCGATGTCCCGACAATCGCACAGATGATCTCCATGAACGCGCTCATCGCATCCACGGTGAAGATGATCCTGATCGGGATACCCCCGGAATCCAGCGGGACGGCGAGATGCGTCGCTGCGGCGCCGAATACGTAGATCACGGTGCCAGTGGAAAATACCCTGAACGCAAGAATGAAGGCGACCGCGGCAGTGACAACCATCGCGCCCATCACCCACAGGTTTCTTGCGACTGCTGAGATTCTGCCGATAGCCGGACAGGTGAATGCCGCAAAGAGCGGTATGGCAACAACCAGCGCCGGAGAATTGGTGACGATGAAATCGGCAAGTGTCATTCTTTGAGCCTCCGTATTTTATCAATATCCACCGTGCCATACTTTTTGTGCAGCACCATGGCAAACGAGAGGACCAGCGCACTTGTCGCCACCCCGATGACGATTGACGTCAGCGTGAGGGCCTGCGGTGTCGGCAGCACCATCAGTTCTGACGGCGCGAGCGTAAAGATAGGCGCGACACCCCCTTCACGGTAGCCCAGCGAGACAAGGAACAGGTTTACTGCGGACTCGAGGATATTGATGCCCAACAGTATCTTAATCAGATTCTTTTTCAGAAGGACGGTGACGATGCCAATAATGGTCAGCACGACCACGGTGATGAACGGCAGGTTCCAGAGCATTCAGCACCCCTCCTTTTCCAGACCGGAAAGCATGTAGAGGATCACGAGCGTAAGTCCTCCCCATACTTCACAGCCGACAGAGAAATTCATTAACGGAACGAATCCGCCGGTGTTCAATTCCCCGGCATTAATCCCGTACGGCACGGGTATTCCGAACAGCGAACCACTGGCATTCAGGTAATTGAAAAAGAACACCTGCCCGAATGCAAGGGCAAGAAGGGCAACACCGATAAAACCGACAAGTCCGATCACTTCCTGACCCATCAGCACCTTACCGCTGAGCCATTCCCTGACTTCCGCATAACTGTATGCCACGATGACCAGCGCCCCGCCGGTTGCAATGACGGCGCCGCCCTGGAATCCTCCGCCCGGGGTCAGGTGGCCGTGTGCCACGATATACAGCCCGAAGATCAGGATGAACGGATAAATTATATCTGCCGCTGTGCGAACGATCCTACTCATTCTCATGTTCCTCACCTGCCTGCATCTTCCGGAATATCAGGGCAACGCCGATCACTGCACAGAAGAGTACCGTCGATTCCCCGAGGGTATCAAACCCCCTGAAATCAAAGGTGACCGAGGTGCACTGGTTGTTTGTCCCGGTCTGTTCCTGCCCGAACCTCAGGAAATAATCATCCATGTCGGTCATTTTCGGGGCGCCGAAGGTAAAGGTCAACGCCATCACCCCGAGGAATACAGAGAGGATGAGGAGGGAACCGATCAATACAACAGTCTTCTTCATGAGCTCTCCCCCTCAAAACGCCCGGTCGCCCGGATCGCAATGATAAATATCGCAGTCGTAAGTCCGGCGCCAATTGCTGCCTGCGATATCGCAACATCCGGGGCCTGGAGTATGTAGAATTCCAGCGATATCAGGAAACTGAAAAGCCCCGCCGCAAGGGTTGCTGCCAACAGGTCTTTGAAATGATAGGTAAGGACAGCTGAAACGATCAACCCGAGCAGAACCAGAATATGGGGAATCTGTTCGATCATAGTTTTGCCTCCTCCAGCCGGTCGACGACTGCAAGCATTGGCTTAATCCCGCTCCTGTGGGCGGCACGTGCAATCGCATGGGCACTGACCGCATTCGTGAATGCAAGGCACGCAACCGCGAGGAACGCATGGATGGCAAGGGTGAGGTACTGGCTGTCATTGATGGTGAAAAACTGGTACAGCCCGTAAACGATTACCGCAAGCGACGTGAAGATCGAGCCAAACGTCGTTGCCTTCGTTGTCGCATGCATACGGGTATACAGGTCAGGGAACCGCAGGAGCCCGATCACCCCGAGCGTGTTGAAGACGACACCGATGGTGAGGCATGCGTAAATAAGTATTTCAACGGCGGTCATATCAGAGCTCCCCCCCGATATACTTGGCAATATACAGCGTGCTGACAAACGACAGCAGCCCGTACACGATTGCAACGTCAACGAAGATAATCTCCCGGAATATCACACCAAAGATGATCATCGTTGCAATCGTCAGCGTGTTCACCGTATCGAGCGCTATGACACGGTCAGGGGCTGTCGGCCCGAGCACCAGCCTGATAGTAGCAAATGCCATGAGAACAGTCAGGCAAAGCACCGCAAGGATCCAGGCATCGATCATTCGGCAATCCTCCGTATCCATGCGGGGAGGTTTGCAAGCCCGAAGAGCTCGGTGCTTTCAATCACCTCTCGTTTCTCATCCCCCACACCAACATTGATATTGTGGATGAAAAGATCGTTTGTCTCTTCATCAATCCCCACAGAAAGGGTTCCCGGGGTCAGGGTAATGGAGTTTGCCAGCATGAAGATGCCCAGATCGGTCTTCAGTCCCGAATGCACCCGTACGATACCGGGCCTGATCTTCATCGTGATGACCCGGTATGCGACATCGAGGTTTGCCTTTGTGAGCTCGATAAAAAAGGGCCCCGGCACGTAGACCAGCAGAAGCAATAACCGGAGGGGGGAAAGGAGCCGGTAACTCTTCGATCTGCAAAGGAAGTTTCGTGCAATCAGTCCGGTCAGGATTGCAAGCAGGACTCCCATGACAAGTTCAGATAACGACCAGAACCCGATAGTGCCTGAGCCGGCAGTCAGTATCAGGTACATCAGAAATGCCGCACCCGCAGTTATAAGAAATGCAATCACAGATTCACCCAATTACTGTCGAGAAACTTTATTTTCAACCCTAACGGGTAAAAACCGTTCGCTTGATTTCAGGATAATGTCAACATCAGAATTGGTCAGGAACACGGTAACGCCACCATAATTCATAATGATTTATCATGAACAATATTAAAAAGTGTGGTTTTGTCCGGTAGCCTTCCAACCATTTGACCATATCGAAAAGACTCAGTGTTTCGTGTCATGGAAAAACCCCAAATCGTACGTTGAGAAGCTGCCCTCAGATCGGAAAATCCGCTCTGATGTATGGCAGGACACCCGGCAAATCTGCAAGTCGTACTACAACGCAGCGGTGATGCAGGCAGGAGACGAAGCAGCCAATGCTGGGATCAGGATGTCACCTGAACGCCGATTACCCGAATTTTTTTTTGTCTTAGGAAAAATTATGCTTATCGATGAAAATTATTACAAATTGTTCCTTATCTTTTGGAGAAATTATAATACCCGACTGTTTTTTAAATGCTGAAATGCAATTATTTGCGGTAAACTTTTTCGATCGATCATGATCGATGAGGATCCATAGATTTCCGGAGGATTTGAAAAGATGGATTTGCTGATTTTTGTACCGGTTTCCGCCCTTCTCGGGCTATTGTTTGCTGCCTATTGCTACATGAGCATTCAACGGGAAGATCCGGGAGACGAACTGATGCAGAAGATTGCCGCTGCGATCCGGAATGGTGCAATGGTTTATCTCAAGCGCCAGTACACCGCAATTGCAGTATTTGTTATCGTGATGGCAGTCATCCTGTCCGTGGTAATCAATCCGCTGACCGCGGTATGTTTTGTCGTTGGCGCAACACTTTCCGCAGGTGCAGGAGCCATTGGCATGTCCGCGGCAACGCTGGCAAACGTCCGGACAACCGCCGCTGCGAAAAAAGGCATGGGTGAGGCGTTCAGGGTGTCCTATACGAGCGGCGCTGTCATGGGACTGACCGTTGTGGGGCTGGGAGTGCTCGGGCTCTCCATTCTCTATATCATCCTGAGTTCGATCACGACAATCGGTCAACCTGAAGCAATCAATATCCTCTCCGGGTTCTCCATGGGGGCAAGTTCCATTGCACTGTTCGCCCGTGTCGGAGGAGGTATCTTCACAAAAGCCGCTGACGTCGGTGCCGATCTTGTCGGTAAGGTGGAGAGCGGGATCCCGGAAGACGACCCGCGCAATCCTGCCGTTATTGCTGACAACGTGGGGGACAACGTGGGGGATATCGCGGGCATGGGTGCTGACCTCTACGAGTCTTATGTCGGGGCGATTGTTGCCACCATGCTTATGGGCGCAACAGGTATTGTCGCAACGCAGTTTCCCGGCGTCAGCATGGTGAACCTTATTGTACTTCCACTGCTCATTGCCGGAGCCGGGATTATTGCCTCGATTGTCGGCACCTTCTTTGTCCGGACGTCAAAGAACGACAGCAGCGCGATCCACCGGGCATTCAACACCGGGACCTTTGCAAGCCTCATTCTCACGGTCATTGCCACGTACTGGCTCGTTAACATGCTGCTTGGCAGCAAATATCTCGGTGTATTCTATGCCACCATTGCAGGACTGGTCGCAGGGTTCCTCATCGGACTGGTGACCGAATACTATACGTCATACGACAAACCTCCAACGAAACGTATTATTGAAGCATGCCAGACCGGTGCTGCAACCGATATCATCGCGGGGCTCGCAACGGGAATGGAGAGCACCTTTATTCCGGTGGTCATCGTCGCGATCGCAATTCTTATTGCGGCATTTACTTCGGGACTTTATGGTGTCGCAATTGCCGGGCTTGGCATGCTTGCAACCCTCGGCATCACGCTCTCAGTGGATGCCTATGGTCCGGTCGCAGACAACTCAGGAGGCATTGCTGTGATGTCACGCCAGGACAAGAGTGTGCGCGAGATTACCGACACACTGGATGCTGTCGGCAATACGACGGCGGCAATCGGAAAGGGATTTGCAATTGCCGGGGCAGCTCTCACGGCACTGGGTCTTTTTGCCGCATACACACAGGCAGTTAATTTGAAAATCGTTGATATGCTCAACCCTGTTGTTTTCGTCGGTGTCCTCCTTGGCGCCATGCTGCCGTTCCTCTTCTGCTCCTTTGCAATGAAGGCTGTCGGTCTTGCGGCGGGCAAAATTGTTCAGGAAGTGCGGCGCCAGTTCAGGGAGATCAAGGGGCTGATGGAGGGGACAGCAGAGCCAGACTACGCCGCATGCATCACCATTTCCACCGATGCGGCACTGAAGCAGATGGTTATTCCCGGCTGTCTCGCTATCGTTGCACCGCTCCTCATCGGAAAAGTTCTGGGTATCGGTGCCCTTGCCGGGTTCCTCGTCGGGTCCATTGCCACGGGATTCCTGCTTGCCGTCATGATGGCAAACGCCGGCGGTGCATGGGACAACGCCAAGAAATACATCGAACAGGGGCACCTTGGCGGCAAAGGCTCACCCGCTCACACGGCAGCAGTCACCGGGGACACGGTCGGCGACCCGTTCAAGGACACCGCAGGCCCCTCGCTCAATATCCTGTTAAAACTTATGGCGATCGTGTCGGTTGTCTTTGCCCCATTGTTGCTGTAATAAATTAACTTTTTTTTCTACACGCCCTATTCCCGCAATACCCGCCCATGTCCCGGTTCATGATACGGGCATGATCGGGTACCCGCCAGACAGTCATTGGTGACACGGTCGGGGACCCGTTCAACGATACCGCGGGCCCGGCGCTTAACATCCTGATCAAACTGATGGCGATCGTCTCAGTGGTCTTTGCCCCGCTGTTTATCTGAAATTCATTTTTTTGGGGGTCTGTGGAATTCGTTAATCAAGCTAAGAATCGGAAATATCAAGATCTTCATTTTTTTCTTTGTCCCCTTCTGAAAAAATGAGGATCATATCTGCACCCGGTAACAGGATCTCCTATCTCCCAATGCAGACTACAGTCCAAAAAACGTGCCTTCCTGAGCACCGCTAAAGAGATAGAGTTTCGTGCGGTTATTGTGCCTATTTTGTCAATTCTGGCAGAATTTCAGGAGTTTTATCCTATGGTGGACATACATACCCTGTTTCCCTGTTCACTGGGATCCTGAGTGAGAGAACGGAGCCCGTTTTGGGGTTTATTTTTCTGCCCGGGGGATGAAGTCTCCAGCCAAAGTTATCCTCATGAATCACTTGCCCCGTTCCCATGATCTTCATGCTCTACCAGGACACGGATGAGACGGCGAATTTTTCAATACATCGATACAACAGAAAGACAACATGGCCCGGATTTTATTACAATAGTTCAGTACCGGTTTGCTGACAAGTTAATGAGACACCAACCCTTTGCTCTTTTGGTCGATCATATCTTACTTTTCCTCGGAAAAATGATTTCTACAGTCCTTATCTTTTCTTATGTCGTAGTTTAGACAAAATTTAAATGAAGCTCAAGAGCATTTCTACAGAGCCGATAATACTATTTTATAAATCATGGAAGGTTACTTCTTAGGATACGTTGTCCTTTCGAACATGGGGAGTGAGTAATTGGTGTATGTTCAGCTTGTTCTGACAATCGTGGTGAGTATTCTTGCGCTCATCGTTGCCGGGATCTTCGCCCGGCAGGTATTATCCGCCGACACGGGAACGCCAAAGATGCAGGAAGTGGCTGCCGCGATCCGTGAGGGGGCCGAGGCTTTCATCAAGCGACAGTACAGCACGATTGCGATACTCGGTATCGTTGTCGCGGTCCTGATCTTTATCGTCTATTTTATTGTAGGTAATTTCGATTATGCATTGCATACGTCTATCGCATTCGCGTTCGGAGCACTCTGTAGCGGGGTAGCTGGGATCGTGGGGATGTGGATATCGGTGCGGGCAAACCTCAGGTCTGCGGCCGCGTCACGGGAAAAGTCCGGTCGTGCGCTTATCCTCGCTATGAAAGGCGGTGCGGTCTCAGGCCTGACAATCGTCGCGCTCTCACTCCTCGGGGTCTCAATTGTTTTCCAGGCGTTCGGTGCCGACCCCCAGCAGACCCCATTCCTGATAGTCGGGTTCGGGTTCGGCGCCTCGTTCATCGCGCTCTTCGCTCAGCTCGGCGGAGGGATCTTTACGAAAGCCGCTGACGTCGGTGCGGACCTCACTGGGAAGATAGAGGCCGGCATCCCGGAGGACGACCCGAGGAACCCGGCAGTCATCGCTGACCTCGTCGGGGATAATGTCGGTGACTGTGCCGGTCGCGGGGCGGATCTCTTCGAGTCGACTGCTGCAGAGAACATCGGGGCGATGATCATCGGGGTCATGCTCTTCCCGGTCTTTGGTGTGAACGGCGTCCTCTTCCCACTCGTCGCCCGGGCATTCGGCCTGATCGCAACGATGATCGGGATCATCCTCATCCCCTTCGTCACGCCGGATTCAGCACTGAGAGACCACCCGATGCAGGCCCTTAACAGGGGGTACTTTGTCACCGCAATTCTCTCGGCGATATTCTTCTATATCACGACGCTCTGGCTCCTCGGAGGCAATCTTTGGTTCTTCTATGCAGGACTCGTTGGCATCGCGCTCTCGATCGTCTTCGTGTACATAACATTGTACTACACAGATTACGGCCACCGACCGGTGGATACGATCGCAAACGCTTCGCTGACCGGCCCTGCGACAAACATCATCTCCGGGTTTTCGATCGGGCTTGAGACTACTGCAGTCTCGGCAATTGCGATCGGTATCTCCCTCCTCGTCTCATTCCAACTTGGTGTGATGAGTGGTGTCCCGAACGGCGGGCTGTACGGCACTGCGATCGCAACTATGGGCATGCTCGCGACCTGCGCCTATATCCTCGCCATGGACACTTTCGGTCCGATCGTTGATAATGCCGGGGGCATTGTCGAGATGTCGGGTGAGAGCAAGGAGGCCCAGCAGCAGGTTGCCCGTCTGGATGCCGCGGGGAACACGACCAAAGCGCTCACGAAGGGGTATGCAGTAGGAAGCGCCGCACTCTCCGCATTTCTCCTCTTCTCGGCGTACATGAACGAGATCGGAAATCTTACCGGCAAAGCTTTCACTGTCGTGAACCTCGCGAATGTAACGGTCTGGGTCGGGGCACTCCTCGGCGCAATGCTTGTCTTCCTCTTCTCAGCTCTAGCGATCCAGGCGGTCTGCGGTACCGCAGGCTGCATCATCCACGAGGTTCGCCGTCAGTTCCACACAATGAAGATCCTTTCGGGTGAAGAGAAACCTGATTATGCTCGCTGCGTGGATATAACCACCAAAGGAGCTCTGCGAAACATGGTCCTGCCAGGAGTGATTGCAATCGCCTTCCCTGTTTTCGTCGGGCTGGTCCTGAAGGCCGAGGCGATGGCTGCGTTCCTGATGGTCGCGACGATCACCGGCGTGCTATTGGCTCTCGTCCTGAACAATAGCGGGGGAGCCTGGGACAACGCGAAGAAGTATATCGAGGATGGTCATCTTGGCGGGAAAGGGAGTGCGGCCCACAAAGCTGCGGTCGTGGGTGACACCGTAGGTGACCCCTTCAAGGACACCGCAGGGCCGTCCCTCCATGTCCTGATCAAGCTCCTCGCGACCCTTACTCTGGTTCTCGCACCACTCTACATCTGACCGTGTCACGCATCGCTGCCATATGGCTGCGATGCTTCTCCCCCGTCTTTTATTGCTCAACACCATCAACAGATCCGAACATATCCTGATTATTGCGAATGGCGATCGTTGCTGTGGTCTTTGCACCGCTGTTTATCTGAACTACACATTTTTTCTTTTTTTTAATTGTTCAGACAAAAACCTGACAAAGGACAGGTCACCATTGCTTGGGTGAGAACCGCTATTGCTTAACAGCATTTTCATCGATTACAATATCGGCACCTGGTTACTAAAAAAGAGGGGGAGGGGCCGGGGACAATGCCAAGAAATACATCAAATCGGGTGCGCATGGCGACAAGCAGCGAGGCGCAGAAGGCGGCGTTCATCGGTGATACACTTGGAGATCCGTGCAAGGATACTGCGGGTCCATCACTCCAAGATTATATGGCTGCTCGCCAAGCTCTCTCTTGTGCTCGCACCACTGTTTATTTAAAAAAATATGTTTTTTCCCTGTATTATCTACGGTCTACGATGAGGATCGCTATTGCTGCTTTCCAGAAAATGCCCTGTTACCCTAGGAATCGGGGGCGGGTTGTTCAAAAAAGATCTATATTCTGTCAGTCGGGTAAGAACCACTATCATGAAATGATAATCTTCCTGAAATCTGGCAATGCGTTGCCGTCCACCGTTCATTGTATCAGGAACACTCATCAGTTATTCGGGACCTTCGGGAAATAAGATGTATGTATCCGTTGTATCCGGATAATTCCCGTTCAGGTCACGTGTTTCAGATCGACACTGAAATCGTTAGAAATACGTGAATATCTCTTCGGGTTCTCTTCAAACTTCTTTTTGCACCAGTTGCAGCAAAAGTAATATTTCTGGTCTTTGTACATACTGGTGAATTTAGCATCTTCTTCATCAACTATCATCAGACAGACGGGATCGGTAGACATGATTCATCACTTAATACTACTCATTATTGGCACCTGTTTTTAAAATAATGCCTGCGTCTGAAAAGCAAGTCAGTACATAAGAGGGGGCTAAAAGTAAGGATACAATTAGTGGTTGACACAGTGACAGATGAAGAGGGTGAGGGGCTGGTCGTTTATAGGAGTCCTACAAAATACCGTAAGGAACATCCATGACCGCACATATTCTTGTTGCGTATGCATCACGGAAAGGGTCGACTGCCGGGATCGCTCAGGCAATCGGCAAGGAACTAAACTCAGAAGGAGATGCTGTTGATGTCAGCGAAATGAAATCGGTCACATCGCTTGCGGGATACAATGCAGTTGTGATAGGAGCACCCGTATACACAGGAAAGGTAACAGGCGATGTGGCGGCATTTGTCGCAGCCAACAAAGACGAGCTTTCCCATTTGCCGGTAGCTGGATTTGTCACCGGCATCGCTCCGGTATACCCAAAGACCGGCGATGTGAAAGAGTTCCCCGACCAGTTTGTCACGGCATTAGCTCCAATACGTCCGGTCGCGATAACGATGTTTGCCGGTACCCTTGATGCAGGCAAGATGAACTTTGTCGAGCGAAGCCTAACCTCGCTTCTGAAAGTCCCGACAGGAGATTTCCGGGACTGGGATGCAATCGCAGCCTGGGCGAGGACACTGGCGGGGATGATGGGACTCTGTGGAGGGGGTATGACCCAACGGTATGGAGATTCCGATTTAAAGAAAGATTTGAGGTGAATTGCAATTGTGGAATGAAAAAGCGGTAAAAGACCATGGAATTGGATAAAAAAGAACGCAATTATATCATGCTGAAGATTGAATTCCACCCTTTCTTTTAACAGGAAATAGCCAAGAATCTTCAAATATTACCAAACAGATAAGATCGGTAGTCATATCAAATAACCTCTTGTCCCTGCATACCATTCGCTCATTTTTCCTAAAATGCTCTTGCTTTTTAAAAAAGAGTGTGCACATCCATTATCCCATATCCACCCCCACCCTCAGCATGGATCCGGTCATCGCACACATAAGAAAAGATCTCAAAGCCAGCGCAGACCCCGCTACCCAAAAGACATTCCAGCGGTTCTTTAAAGAAGAGGTGAAATATTACGGTGTCAAAATGCCGACAGTAGGAAAGATCGCCCGGAAGTACTGGAACGAGGTCAAAATGCGGGACAAAATGGAGATTTTTTCGCTCTGCGAGGAGCTGTACAAATCGGGCTGTTGCGAAGAGGCCTTTGTCGTTTCCAGCTGGGCACATCTTCTCGCTGACCACTATGAGAGTGAGGATCTCCTGGTATTCCGGCACTGGATTGATTCATACATCTCCAACTGGGCTGCCTGTGACAGCTTCTGCAACCACACTATCGGTGATTTCATTGAAAAATTCCCGGAATATATCGGTGAACTGAAACGCTGGACGCAGTCGGATAACCGTTGGATGCGGCGGGCGGCAGCAGTATCACTGATTGTCCCAGCAAAACACGGAAAATATCTTGATGACGTGCTGGAGATCGCTGACCTGCTGCTTACCGACAATGATGACCTGGTCCGGAAAGGGTACGGGTGGCTATTAAAGGAGGCCAGCCGCAAACACCAGAGAGAAGTCTTTGATTATGTCATGCATAACAGGAAATCTATGCCCCGGACAGCGCTGCGGTACGCAATCGAGCTGATGCCCAAGGAACTGAAAGCTGAGGCAATGATAAAGGATCGGTAGGCTCAGGAAAAATTGATGCGAATTTCCCGTGGCGAAAAAGCCGGAGGACAATCTGGCTTGCCTAGTGCAGGGTACAGTAATTTTCCCAACGTTTCTCATCTGAGTCCGATGCGGTATCTTTCAGGCAGAGTACTACATTTTGCCTGCTGCCGGTTCGGTACATCGTGATCCCTTTCAGCCTAAGCTTCCATGCCATAAGTAGTGCATCTGCACAATCCTCCTTTGTTGCGGTGTTCGGCAGGTTAATGGTTTTACTGATGGAGGCATGGACATACTTCTGGAATGCTGCCTGCATCAGGATATGGTCCTTCCAGTGGATATCCAGTGCGGTCTTGAAGAGGACCCGGAATTCGTCCGGGAGCCAGTGCAGGTCCTGGATGGTTCCAGTCTCATGTACATGAGTAATAACGTCTTCTCCCAGTTTTATCCGCTCTTCTTGTGTCAGCTCCGTAGCAGCGAGGGTTTTTTCAAGAGTTTCACGGAATACCGGATTTACGATAACAAACGTCTTGCCAACGGTGTTCCTGCGGGTGTGGACAAACGAAAAGACCGGTTCGATGCCGCTTGAGCACCCGGCAAGCAGGGACAATGTTCCTGTCGGAGCTATGGAGGTCAGCGCAGCATTCCTCATGGGGAACTCTTTCCAGATGCTCCCTTTCCACGCCGGGAATGCCCCGTATTTTTCCGCCAGGTGGCGCGATTCGTCCACGGCAGTATCGGTTACATTTCGCATGACGCGTTCACACCAGATTCTTCCTTCGGCAGAATCGTAAGGCAACCCAATCATAAGGAGGGCATCATGGACGCCCATAAGACCCAGACCAATCTTCCGGGTTTTTTTGGTTGCTTCTTCAATCTCGGGAATAGGATAGACATTTTTGTCGATGACTTTGTCAAGGAACCGGACTGCTGTTCGCACAGTGTCATTCAATTCGTGTTTATCAAGGATCCCGTTGTGTACGCAGGCAGCGAGATTGATGCTGCCAAGAACACAGCTCTCATAGGGAAGCAGCGGTTGTTCACCGCAGGGATTGGTGGTATCGATGACACCAAGGTCCGGGAGGGGGTTATGCCGGTTTATTTGCTCATAAAAAAGTATGCCGGGCTCCCCGTTCTTCCAGATCCCGTCCACTATTCCTGACCATAACCGCCCGACCGTTATCGATTCACCGGAAGACGGGTGGATGATCCAGACCTTATCATACATCTTCCGGGAAACGAGATCCATAAATTTTTCATCGACCATAACGGAGATGTTAAAGTTGGCAATATCCCCTTCCCGTGCTTTTACAGACAGGAATGAAAGGATGTCAGGGTGCCAGACGTTCAGTATCCCCATGTTGGCTCCCCGGCGCCGACCTCCCTGCCTGATGACGTCGGTCGCTGCATTGAAGATTCCCATAAACGATACCGGACCTGAAGCAACACCATCCGTAGATTGCACACGGGAACCTTTCGGCCTGATCTGCGAGAAATTATACCCTGTTCCTCCACCGGTCTTATGGATGATAGCACCGTTTT
>Ga0209777_10002680_pt1 | contig 23040 bp, 24 predicted proteins | sample FrelakmetHBP12HB_FD_187147 | JGI IMG/M metagenome (GOLD analysis project Ga0209777, IMG submission 187147) | Freshwater lake sediment microbial communities from the University of Notre Dame, USA, for methane emissions studies -HBP12 HB (SPAdes)... | ecosystem: Environmental > Aquatic >...
TTTGACGCTCGTATCCAAGGGAGGAGCCGTATGCGGTAGCTCCGCTCGTACGGATCTGTGCGGGGGGCGGTCAGCGATGGCCGTCCCTACCGCGACACGAACGTTTGGGGGACGTTTTCTGGAGAGCTGGAAGCAAAACGGGAGCGCGCGCGAGCGAAAGAGAGAAGGCAACTTCCGCAAAGCGGTTCTGCGAGAGAGCACTCTGTCCATGCAGGTGTCAGATAGAACAGAGTGCTCGGATGCTGTGGTTGATTACGAGGGCTTGCCCTTGTTCGCCGCTTCCTTCACGCCGCCGACGCCCATCTTGTCGATCTCGTTGAAGTACACTCGCCGGCCTTCGTCCATGGCCAGGTTGGAGAGCATGACCATGACGGAATCGGCGAGACCGACTTCGATATCAGCCACGGGCTTTTTGCACGTGCGCGTCGCATCGAGGAAGCTCTCGAGCTCCACGTCCACCGGGTTGCGATCCTCCTGGGGGACCATGATGCCTTTGCGATAGAGCCACAAGCGGGCGAACTTCATCTCGCGCTCGAGGAAGGACTCCTGCCTGGTGACCATGTCGCGGGAAAGAATGATGGGAAGCCCGCGCCGGCCCGCCGCCGTGCTCGTGAGTGTGGCGCTGGCGACCGCCGCTTTCTCCTTGGTCTCTCCGGCCGGGGTGGCCTTCGGCGGACCGGGCTCGAAGTACCAGAGGCCGAGCGAGGGCTCGTCGTCGGAGCCTACGGTGATCTCGATGGTGCCTTCGGTCCCCATGATGGTTTCGCCGAACTCGGTGCGCTGGCCGCCGAAGATCGACAGGTGCTTATTGGTGCTGACGGACTGGTACATCATCTTCTGACCCTTGGGGTACTTGAAGATGAGCTGAATGTTGTCGTAAACGGTGCGGCCGTCCTTGATGAACTCGTTCCCACCGACGCCGACGACGTACTCGGGGCTGGAGCCGAAGATCCAATCCGCCACGTCGATCTGGTGCGAGCCGAGCTCGGCCGTCAGGCCGCCGGAGTACTCGCGATAGAGGCGCCAGACGGACTCCTTGCCGCGGGCATCGGGGTTCATGCGCCAGCCAGGGTTGCGGTTCCACTGGGCGTTGACGTGGGTGACCTTGCCGAGCATGCCCTTGTCGATCATCTGCTTGGCAGTCTGATAGAACTGGCTGTAGCGGCGCTGCAGGCCGACCTGCAGGATCTGTTTCGGGTGCTCGGCGGCGAGCTTGCGAAGGGCGTGCACCTCCTCGGGCCGGAAGACGAGGCTCTTCTCGCAGAAGACGTGCTTGCCGGCGAGGAGCGCGTCCCGGGTGATGGGGAAGTGCTCGTAGAGCGGCGTAGCGATCATGACCGCGTCGATGTCCTGGCGCGCCAGCAGCTCGCGGTAATCTTTGTACGTCTTCGGGTTTGTGCCGGCCGCCTTGACTCCCTTGGCGAGGTTCGGCTCGTAGATGTCGCAGACCGCGACACAGCGGCCGTTGTCAACAGCTTTGTAGGCGTGCGTGAGCAGGTACTGGCCGCGCGAACCGGTGCCGATCAAGGCAAAGTTGACCACGTTGCCGGCCGCTCTGACCTTCTGAATATGAGGCGCCGCCACTCTCGTGGCCGCGGCCGCTGCGCTCACCGCACCGGCGGTCTTCAACAGATCGCGGCGGGTGAGGCCGGATGATTCTGCCATTCTAGGTAGTCCTCTCCAAATGAATACAAATACGGCGGGGCTGCTCTCCGTAAGTACTGAGTATAGGTTCTAGGCTCCGAGGCTTGCAATCGCACCGGCGCCGGGCTCGCCGGATTCCTCGCTGGCACTGCGCTCACGCGCCGCTGCGGCCGCCCACTCAGCGCCCGCGAGAACCAGCATGGACCCGAGAAAACTCCAGAGGATGATCATCACCGAGTAACGGAAGGGGCCGTACTCGGCGGTCAGCTTGCCCAGCCAGAGCGGCCAGGTCACCAGATTGACGTACTTCATGATCTCGATGGCGAGACCGACGATGATGGCGGGCGGAAGCACCAGCCGCCAGGGAATTCTGCCGTTCGGAAGCAGCCAGTACGTGAGGAACAGCATGAGGACGGTGATGGGCACGGCCGCCATCTTGAACATGAGCGGAATGAGGATTTTGCCGAGTGAGTCATCCTGGCCGAGCGCCTTTGCATTCAGACCGGTGAGGACGGTGGAGGCCAAGGCCAGCGTGCCGAGCGTGAAGATCAGGCCCAGGCTGATGAGCTGGTTGCGGACGAAGCTGCGGTTCTTCGTAATGCCCCATACCCTGTTGAGTGCCACCTCGAGAGGTTCGAAAACGCCATTAGCGGTGAACAGCAGGAGGAAAAGGGAAAACAACTGCAAGCTTCTGGCATCGCCGACTTTGTCGAGCAGGTTGCGGTGAATGAAGTCGAAGATCGTTTCGTGCTGCCCGAGCTGGCCGGGGAAATAGTCGTTCAGCGCAACGTCGATGGCGTCGGCGGCGCTGTGCCAGCCGAGGATGTGCCGGCACACGGAGAACATGACAATCAGGAACGGAAAGAGCGAGAGCAGGACGTTGGCGGCGACGGAGAAGCCGTGAACGTGCACTTCGGTCTGCATCCAGTAGCGGAGGATGTGGACCATGCGGCGCTTGAGGAGCGATCGGGCGGGAGGCGCGGCGGGGAGGGTCTGTGGGACTGCTGCTTCGCCGGCCCCGGGCGCGGCATTCTCGCGCATCGCAGGTCCAGCGACGTTGTCATCCAGTTTCTGCATGAGTAGACCAGCGTAACGCCGTTGGGCGCGCGGGGAGAAACCGGGCGGCCGGAGCGGCAGGAAACATGAACTCTGGCGCCGGAATCGCGTATGCTTTTTGACGCCGGAGGAATCATGACAAAACAGTGCCTGTTCCCGTTCCTGCTGTTGTGCCTCTCTGCCGCCGGGCCGGCGCAGCAGGCCGCGCCCCCCGCCGCACCGGCCTCGCTGGCCGGGCCGGGCGAGGACTCCACGTTTTTCATTTACAAGGACGAAGACCGCATCGCAACGGTCAAAGTGAAGTGGCTTCCCGACGGTTCCTACCTGAATGATGCCACGCTCTCCATGGCGGGCCAGAGCGTAACCATCACGACCTCGATCGCGGTGGACAGAGACGGCGCCTGGACGCAGATGACGGCCAAGGCGCCGACCGGCGAGACGACAGCCGTGCGCGAGGGAGCGACGGCGCGGCGAACGTTCAAGGACAAAACGCAGACGTTCGACATCAAGCCTGGGGCGCGCGTATTCGACAACTACGGGCCGGCTCTGATGAGCCAGGCGGTGAGGCTCTACGACCGGGCGAAGGGAGGCAAGCAGACGTTCCCGCTGATCATCGTGCCGGGCTCGGCCGTCGATGCCTCACTTGAGTTCAAGGACCATGTGGAGCGGACGGTGTCGGGCAAGGACCTGACGTTCTGCCGCTACACGTACTCGCTGGTCGGTGTGGACATCAGTCTGTGGACTGATGAAGGCGGCCGCGTTTACCTGGGCGAGGTGCCGGCGCAGCACGCGGCGTACGTGCGCGACGGCTTCGAGACGCTGCGGAAGGGAACGGTTGCGGACCCGCTGCTGTCGCAGGCCGTGCACGAGGTGAAGGTGGATTCCGGTGTGAAGGTGGCGATGCGCGACGGAGTGAAGCTCGCGACGGATATTTACCTGCCGCAGGTGAACGGGAAGGTCCCGGTGATCCTGATCCGCACGCCGTACAAGAAGGAGATGGTGGAACTGCAGGCCCGCTACTACACGCGGCGGGGGTATGCGGTGGCGGTGCAGGACTGCCGCGGGCGGTTCGGCTCCGAGGGAGTGTGGGAGCCGTTCGTCAACGAGCCGAAGGACGGCTACGACATAATCGAGTGGCTGGCGGCGCAGAGCTGGTCGAACGGCAAAATCGGGATGATCGGCGGATCGTACGTCGGGTGGGTGCAGTGGTGGGCGGCGCGCGAGAGGCCGCCGCACCTCGTGACGATTATCCCGAACGTCTCCCCGCCGGACGCGTTCTACAACATCCCGTACGAGCACGGTGCGTTCTTTATCCTCGGCTCGATCTGGTGGGCGGACATCCTGGAGTCGAACGCCACCGGTGACCTTTCGGGCGTGGCGATGAGCAGGATCGGGGAGAAGAAGTACGGAAAACTGCTGAAGGCGCTACCGGTGATCGATCTCGACAAATCCGTGCTCGGCAAGGAGAATCCTTACTGGCGCAAGTGGATCCAGCACCCGGTGGACGACGCCTACTGGGCGCAGGCAGATTTCCTTGACCGGCTCAAGGATGTGAATATTCCCGTGTTCCATCAGTCCGGGTGGTTTGACGGCGACGGCGTCGGCACCAAGCTGAACTACTCGAGGATGAGGGAGTACGGCCACGCGAACCAGAAACTCACCGTCGGGCCGTGGGGGCACACCGATACCTCTGCGCGGAAGCTGGGGGACCGCGATTTCGGCGAGCAGGCCGTCGTGGACCTGCAGCGCGACTACCTGCGCTGGTTCGACTACTGGCTGAAGGGCGTGGAGAACGGCGTCACGAAGGAGCCGCTGGTGAGCGTATTCGTGATGGGAACAAACCAGTGGCTGCACGGCGACACGTACCCACTGCCCGCGACGAAGTTCACGAAGCTCTACCTGGCAGGCGCGGGGAAGGCGAACACCTCCAGGGGCGACGGGCGGCTGACGTTCGATGAGCCGGCCGCGAAAGCGCCGGCGGACACGTACGTGTACGACCCGGCCGACCCGACGCCCGATCCCTCGTTCTACGAAGAGACAGAGGAACAGGGAAAGCTCGTGCGCTCCGCCGAAGAGAAAAAGAGGGAAGCCGAGGCGGCCCACGAGAAAGTGACCGCGGCGCGCCGGGACATTTTGGTGTACCAGACGGAGGCTCTCAAGGAGACGCTCACGTTTGCCGGACCGGTCTCGGCGGCCATCTACGCGTCGTCTTCGGCGCGCGATACGGACTGGTACGTGACCCTGGTCGAGATCGACAAAGACGGCAAGACGTTCGCGCTTGCGCAAGGCAAGGTGCGCGCACGATTTCGCGAAGGTGTGAAGAAGCCGGTGTTCCTCAAGCCGGGCAGGATCTACGAATACACGCTCGACCTCTGGCACACGGGCATCACGATACCGGCCGGAAATCGTCTGCGGATCGAGGTGGCTTCGGCGCTGTTTCCGAGTTTCTCGAGAAACCTGAACACGGGCGGGCACAACGAGACGGAGACGAGGTTCGTGGCGGCGAAGCAGGCGGTGTACCACGACCGGCAGCACCCGTCGCACGTGCTGCTGCCGGTGATTCCGGCCGAGGCGCTGAAGAAGTGAGGCACTTACTGCGCGTTTTCAGCGGGGAGGTCGAGCACGAGGCGCTGCACCTTGAGCATGAGATCCACCTCCCCCTGAGGAACGCGCAGGGCGGAGGCGATTTGGCCCGGCGACTCGCCGCGGCGGGCCATTCGAAGCACCTGGGTGCGCCGGTTGAGGTTGAGGCCGGAGATTGTGGCCGGCGGCGGAACGAGCATGCCGGCGCGTTCTTCGGCTTCGAGGAGCCGCTCCTGGATGGTGGCCAGCTCCGACTGGAACCGGGCGGCGGCCTTTTCTGTTTCGGCCTGCGCTTGGGCGCGGCGGCGGTCGAGCCGGCCGACCTCCAGCTTGACGGAGACGAACAGGTAGATGCAGGCGGCGAGGCCCGCCGCGAGCAGGGCGTAATAGGCGACGACGAGTTGGGCGATCACTGAAGGGCCCTCATCCGCTTTTCGCGGCTGACGATCTCCTGAATACGAACGCCATAGTTGCCGTCGGCGACGACGACCTCGCCGCGGGCGATGACGCAGTTATTCACGATGACCTCCACCGGCTCGGAGATGGCGCGGTTGAGCTCGATGATCGAACCGGTAGCGAGCTTGAGGACCTCCTTCAGCGGCAGATCGGCGCGGCCGAAGGAGACACTGACGGGCAATTCGACCTCGAGCAAGAGGTCGAGCGCGGGGGCCGCTTGCGAAGGACCGCTTTTGAGCGGTGGTGCGGGCGCGTTCGCAGGGGACGGGCCGCTCGCGGCGCTCGCGGCGGGGCCCGGTGCCTTCGATGTTGCCGCAACCAGGCCCGGCGACACAGCGAGGAAGACGGGCCAGGGTTGGCCATCGCCGAGTTTCAGTTCGACACGCCACAGGGATGCGCTCGGAGGAGGTGCGACCGATTCCGCGCCGGTGAGGCAGGAGACGCTTGCGTCCAGGCGGGCGGCCAGGGCCTGGCAGAATCCCGAAAAGGCCTGGTTGGAGATTTCGAGATAGGTGCTGCGGGCGTCAGCCGGCTCGGCAGGGACTATGCCGGCGCTCTGCAGCGTGTGCTTGCCGATGGCGAGCCAGGAGGCCTCGGGCGCGCCGGCGCAGAGGATGGCATCCGGGCGCAGCGACAGGGGCTGTTCCCACCAGAGCGCGTCGGCTGGTGCGGGATCGGCCTCCCGGGTGCACTCGACGCCCACGCGTTCGCCGGTCATCGCTTCGATGGCTTCACCCAGCTTGGCGGCCCAAGTTTCTGCCGTCCAGCAGGCCACTTCGGGTACGGGATTCTGGACAGTCATATCAGGCGCCCCGCTCCATCGGCCAGCACTTCTTCAGCGACGAGCGCAGCCGCAGGATGGCCTGGGTTTTTAACTGGGACACGCGAGACTCGTGCAGGTGGATGATCTTGGCGATCTCGCGGAGGGTGAGTTCCTCACGGTAATAGAGGCTGAGCACGGTGCGTTCGATGCCGGGTATGTGCTCGATGGCCTTCGTCAGCAGATCCTCGAGCGCGAGGCGCTCGACGATGCGGGAGGGCCACTTCTCCTCGTCGTCAGAGATGAACTTGAGCAGATCACGGCCGCCGTCCTCCGTGGAGCTTTCGAGGCTGCCAAGGTCCACGCCGCGGATCTCGACGAGCCACGCGTGAAACTCCTCCATGGAGACGTTGAGCTGCTCGGCGATCTCGTTCTCTTCCGGTGTCCGCTTGAGGCGCTGCTCGGCGGCGGCGATGGCAGACTCGATCTGTTTGGCCTTCTTGCGTTTCTGCCGCGGCGCCCAATCGAGGCCGCGCAGGCTGTCGAGGATCGCACCGCGGATCTTGTACTCGGCGTAGGTCTTGAGCTTGACGCCGAGCGAGGGGTCGAAATGGTCTATGGCGGAGATGAGGCCGACGATGCCGGTCGAGATCAGGTCATCGAGGTTGACGGAACCGGGCAGGCGGTCGTGGATACGTCTGGCGATCAGGCGCACCTGGGAAAGGTGCTCGAGGATGAGGCGTTCCCGCTCCTCTGCTGCCGCCGCGCCAAGCGCGATGGGGTAGGCTGGCGTCACCGTCCAATGTCCTCAGGCCGCCGCACCGGCCGCTTGAATGTGCTCGCGGCCGAGTACCAGCTCGAGTACCCGGGCCGTCGTGGCGGGCTCGAGGTCTTCCGGGATCTGCTGCCCTGACGTCAAGAATGAGATGGGCCGGGCGCTGCGAACCGCCTCGCTCACCATCGGACCGAACGTCGTGGTCTCATCCAACCTGGTGAAGATCACTTTGGAAGGCCGGAACCGCTCGTAGCATTCCGCCACCCGGGTAAGATCGGCGGGTTTCATCGAAGCCGATAGGACCAAATGGACGTCAATGTCCTCGCGGGAGGCCAGGACGGCGGCGAGCTCCTCGGCGGCGTCCATTTCGCGGAGACCATAGCCCGGGGTATCGATCAGGACCAGATCCTTGTTGCGGTGCTCCTCGAGGGCCCGCGCCAGGGCGGAGGGGCTGTCCAGTGATTGGAAGCCGGCGCCGAGGACGGCGGCATAACAGCGGAGCTGCTCGGCGGCAGCGATCCGGTAGGAGTCCAGAGAGATGATCTGCGCGGCGCGGCGTGGACCGATGCCATAGCGGGCGGCCAGCTTGACGAGAGTAGTGGTCTTGCCCGAGGCGGTGGGCCCGACCAGGGCGGCGACGCGGGGCGAGAGATCGTGATATCCGAGGGTAGGATCCACATGGAACAGCCGCGCCAGCACGGCCTCGAGCCGTTGGGCAGGATTTTCCGCTCCGGCCGGGCCGGCTTCGCGAACGCGCTCGATGAGGGCTTCGGCGAGCTCCGGGTCGAGTTCGCTGGCGATGAGGGCGGCGAAGATGCCGGCGAACTCGACGCGCGGTGCGTTTCGGCCGGCCGCCAGGAGACTGGCACGGGTAATGGCGGCGGCCGCGCGTTCGAGTTTCCGCTCGAGCGATGCTATCCGGTCCTGGCTCTCCTGACCGGAGGGGGTGGGAGCCGAGGGAACGGGGTGGCGGGCGGGCTCCGGGAGACCGAGCGCCACGACGACCTCGCATTCGCCGAGGTGGCGCGCCTCGGGCGGCGCCGGGCGCGAGTTCACCAGCAGCGCGTCCGGTCCCAACTCCCGCCTTGCCTGGTTCAAGGCCGCCTTCACGTCGGCTGCGAAATAGGATTTCAGTCTCATGGTTGGACTCCGAATCAGGTGATGACTCCGAGCGAAACGACCCGCACGCCCGGCGGGATCTCGTTGTGGGAGATGAAAGACAGGTTCGCGAGCCTGGGCTCACAGAGTTGCCGCAGAAACGCGCGGGCGCCGGAGCTGGTTACCGCGGCGACGGGCGATTCGGGTACGCCGGTGACCCGCTCGATGCGGTCCAGGACGTCGCGAATGGCCTGCGGCGCGAGCGTCAGGTGGCTCGAATGCTCGCCGTGTTCGGCGGCGCCCTCAACGAGTTGCTCGAGCGGCGAATCGACCACATAGGCCGGCAGGTCGCCGTTGCTGTTCAGGAAAGGCTTGACGACGGTGCGCCGGATCGACTGCCGTACGTACTCGGTGAGCAGCGCCGGGTTCTTGGTTATGTTGGCGGCTTCTCCGATGGCTTCGAGGATCGAGACCGCGTCCCGGATGGAGACGCGCTCGCGCAGCAGATTCTGCAGAATGCGTTGCACGAGAGCGAGTGGAACCAGCTTCGGAACGAGGTCCTCCACCACGCGCTGGTTGTCCTCGCTGACGCGGTCCAGGAGCCTCTTGGCATCCTGCCGCGTGAAGATTTCGTGCGCATGGCGGCGAATGATCTCGGCCAGGTGGGTGCCCAGGATGCTGGTGCCATCGACGATGGTGTAGCCCGCCGAGCGCGCGGGTTCGACCTGGTCCGGCCGCACCCAGACGGCCTTGATGCCGAACGCGGGCTCGCGGGTCTCGAGGCCCTCGATCGGTGAGGCTGGCCGGCCGGGGTGAATGGCCAGCTCACATCCCTGGGCAAGCTCGAAGCGGGCCACCTCGACGCCCTTGAGGAGGATGGTGTATTCGCGCGAGCGGAGCGAGAGGTTGTCGGCGACGCGGACGGGCGGGAGCAGGTATCCGAGCTCCGTGGCAAGCTGGCGGCGGATGGCCGCGATGCGCCGGAGCAGGGTGGAATTCGCTCCGCCTTCGACGAGTTTGACAAGGCCGAGGCCGACCTCGATGGCCAGCGGCTCGACCTTCAGCAGGGCCTCGAGGTTCTCCCGGGGGACCGACGCCGGAGTGCCGGCGGCAGCTGCCTGCGAGGCCCGGGCGGCCCGGCGGTTCATGCGCCACGCGACGGCGCCGAGTCCCCCGCCCGCAAGGGCGAACGGAATGAAAGGCATGCCGGGAAAAACGGCCATGATGAGAGCGACGCCCGCGGCGAGCAGCAGAGGTTGCGCGCTGCCGAAGACCTGGCGGCGGAACTCGCTGCCGAGGCTTGCGTCCGAGCTGGCCCGCGTCACGATGAGGCCGCCGGAGGTGGAGATCATGAGCGCGGGCAGCACGGTGACGAGGCCGTCGCCGATCGTCAGCACGGTGTAGGTTTCGATAGCGCGCCGCAGCTCCATTCCGTGTTGCAGGACGCCGATGAGGAAACCCGCCAGGATGTTGATGGTGGTGATGAGGATGCTGGCGACGGCGTCGCGCTGCGTGAACCGCGAGGCGCCATCCATCGCCCCGTAGAACTCGGCCTCGAGCGCGAGCTGCTTGCGGCGCGCGCGGGCTTCGGACTCGTCGATGAGGCCGGCGTTCAAGTCCGAGTCGATCGACATCTGCTTGCCGGGCAGGGCGTCGAGGGTGAACCGGGCGGTGACCTCCGAGATGCGCACCGCGCCGTGGTTGATGACCACGTACTGAATGGCGATCAGCACGAGGAAGATGACCGCCCCGACGATGTAGTTCCCGCCGACGACGAACGTGCCGAAGGCCTCGATGACGTGTCCGGCGGCCGCGGTTCCGGAATTGCCGTTCAGCAGGATCAACCGGGCGGAGGAGATGTTCAGCCCCAAGCGGAAGAGCGTCATCAGCAGAAGCGTGGTGGGGAAGACGTTGAACTCGACCGGCTTGAGGATGTACATCGCCACGAGCAGGACCACCACCGAGACCGTAATGTTGACCACGATGAGCGCATCCAGCACGAAGGCCGGGAGCGGGACCACCATCGCCAGCACGATGGCGAGCACCGCGAGCGGAACGGCGGCCTCGGCGGCGGCGGCCGGCGTCAGCACAGGACCGCGGGCGGAGGGGCCGCGCGGGCGCGCCCCGGTCTGCCGCTGCGCGGCGGGCGGTGCCAGTTCGGTTCCGGGGGCGAGGCTTACGGACGAGGGAGCCATGACTTACGCCGGTAGGCGTCCTCCCATCAGGCGATAGATGTAGGCCAGAACCTCAGCTACGGCGCGGTAGAGGTGCGCCGGAATGTACTGGCCCACCTCGGCCGATTGATAAAGCGCCTGCGCGAGCGGGGCGTTCTCAATCACGGGCACCTGGCTTTCGACGGCCTTCTTGCGGATGCGCAGCGCGAGGTAGTTCTTTCCTTTCGCAATGACGAGCGGCGCGGCCATGCTGTCGAGCAAGTAGCGGATGGCTACGGCGTAGTGCGTGGGGTTCACGATAACGGCGGTGGCCTTCGGGACCTGCGACATCATGCGCCGCCGCAGCAGGTCGCGCTGGATCCGCCGCACGCGCATCTTCGTTTGCGGGTTGCCCTCGAGTTCCTTGAACTCGTCGCGTACTTCCTGCTTCGTCATCCGCAGATCCGCCGTGTAACGCCTGCGCTGGCGCCAGAGGTCGAAAACACCGAGCGCGAGAAAAAGCCACGCCGCTTTCCACACCAGGGCGTTGAGCAGCGAGGCGACCCGTGCGGCTCCGGCCGAAACACTCGTGAGCGGGAGCGCGGTGAGCGCGTCGAAGTTGTCCCGTATCAGGCCGTAGACGGCGAAGGCAAACACCGGGATGAGCACGATCGCCTGCAGGAAAAGCGGCAGGTTCTGGCGCACCAGTTCTCGCGCCTTGCGCAGCGGGTTGAGGCGCCCGAACTGCGGCGTGAGGCTCTTGGCGGATACGCCGAATCCGGTGGTGGCAAGCTGCGCGCCGGCGGTGACGAGCACGAGCAAGCCGCCGGCGGCGCCAAGGGTCCCGAAGCCGCGCGTGATGGCGGACACGGCGAGGCGGCGCAGTTCCGCGGGGGTGACTTCGGCGTGGGCGGCGTAGCCGAGCAGGCCGCGAAAGAAGCGCATGAAGTCCTGAAACCACGCCGCGCCGCCCGCGCCCGCAAGAAGAGCGAAGACCAGGAACTGCAGGGCGGCGACCATCTCCCGGCTGGTCGGGAAGCGTCCCTCTTTGCGCGTCTTGTCCAGGCGTCGCGCCGTGGGCTGCTCGGTTGCTTGTCCGCGGTCCGCCATGGCGTCTCCTCAGAGCCCGAACAGAAACCGCACCGTGCGGGCGGAGGCGCCCCGGAACACCGAGAAATAGAGCACGGAGATGCTCGCCAGGAAAGCAAGCGTGGCCAGCATCTTCGCCGGGAAGGCGATGGTGATCAGCTGCAATTGCTGGTGGAGGCGGCCGAGGAGGGCGAGAGTCAGATCGACCATCGCAAGCAGGGCCACGACCGGGAGCGCCAGGCGTACCCCGGTGGCGAGCATGTCCGTGCCGAGCCGGACCAGCGCCTCGGCGTGGCGCGCGGAGGGGATGAAGCTGCCGGCCGGGTGCGTGGTAAGGCTCGCGGCGAATGCGCGTAGCACCTCCCGGTCAAGGCCCAGCGAAAAGAACATCATGCCGGCCATCAGTTGCGCCAGCACGAGAAGGACGTTGCTGTCTGCTTCGGTGGAGGGATCGATGGTGGAGGCGTAGGAGTACCCCGCCTGCAAGCCGAAGACCTGCGCCGCCACGAGCAGGCTTTCGATGAGGAAGGCGACTGCCAGGCCCGCAACCATCCCGAGAGCGCATTCGGAGGCGACGAGCAGGAGCAAGCCTCCGAGGAGCGGATCGGGCCACTCGAGCGCCGGCCAGAATGGCACGAGCGCCCCGGCGAGCGCGATCGCGAGCACGACACGGGCGGTCTCCGGAGTGTTGCGGAAGCCGGGCAGCGGCACAAACGCCAGCGCGCCGCCCACGCGGGCCAACACGGCGAGGAAGCCCATTAATGGAGCAGTGGGGATGCTGGTTTCAGCGGGCATAGCGGGAAAAGTCGCCCAGAAGCGAAACCGTGTACCGCATCATTTCGCGGAGGAGCCACGGCAGGGAGAGGAACAGCGCCAGCAGAAATGCGGCCAGGCGCGGGACCGTGCTGAACCCCGAATCCTGCATGGAGGTCAGCACTTGGACCAGGCTGATGAGAATGCCCGCGACGAAGCCGGCCGCGAGCAGGGGAACACTCAGCCAGAAAGCCATCATGAGGGCATCGCGGATGATCTGAACGACGGATTCGGGAGTCATGGCCGGACCGTTTCTCGGGTGCGCGCGGGCGCAGCGGAGGTCAGAAGAACCCCCGCACGAGCGAGCCAACGACGAGGTTCCAGCCGTCAACCAGCACGAACAGCAGGACCTTAAAGGGCGCCGAGAGCATCACCGGAGGCAACTGGATCATGCCGATGGAGAGCGTGACGGAGGCAACCACGAGGTCGATGACCAGAAACGGCAAGAACAGCACCGCGCCGATCTGGAACGAGGTTTTGAGCTCCGACAGAATGTACGCCGGCACGAGGATGCGGAGGTTGAGGTCGGCCGGGCTGCGGGGCGCCGGAGAGCGCGTGATTTCGACCAGAAGCCGAACGTCCTTTTCCCGCGCGAAACGGATGAGAAAGGCCTTGAGCGGCTTCGTGCCCTCGTCGAGCCCCTGGCTGAGCGTGAGCGCGCCCTTCTCGACGGGCTCCCAGCCCCTGGCGTACATCTCGGCAGCCACCGGCTGCATGATCAGGATGGTGAGGAACAGTGCCAGCCCGATCAGCACCTGGTTGGAGGGTGTGGACTGCGTGCCGAGGGCCTGGCGCAGAAAGTGCAGGACCACGGTGATGCGCAGAAACGGAGTGACGGACATGACCACGGCCGGCAGAAGCGTGGCGACCGTCAGCAGCAGCACGATCTGCATCGGCGCGCCGAGCGCGGACTGGTGCGCTCCCTGCGGCCAGAGTGCGGAAAGCGGGGAACTCGCGGGCGCCCCTGGAGCGAGCAGCATCACCGGCCTGAGCCCTCCTCTCCGGGCGCTTGTTCCCACCACGGCAGGTCATCGAGCAGCGCGCAGCCTCCGGGGTAGCAGGCAACCAACAACGCGCGATCGCCCAAACGGACCAGGTGCAGCGAGTGCTGGGGCGACAGCGTGGCGCGCTCGACAACCGAGATGCGGCTCGAGCGGCCGCGCGCGCCCGCCGCGCGCCATGGGAGGCCGCGGCGCTTTCCGAAGGCCCAGATGGCCAGGCCGAGCAGCGCGAACACCAGCGCCACCGCGGCAACCTGCCCCAAAAAGTCCATGTCTCAGGCCTCCTGCTTGAAGTCCGTGATGCGGATGCCGAAGGTGCTCTCGATCATGACCACTTCGCCGAACCCGATCAGCGCGCCTCCCGCGTAGATATCGATCGCCTCGCCGGCCGAGCGGGTCAGCCAGACCACGCTGCCGGGCTCCCAGGCGATGATTTCGCGCAGGGACATCACCTTGCGGTCGAGCTCCATCCGCAAATCGAGCGGCACGTCGGCAAGGTGCGCCACCTGTTCGAGCGCAGTCATGGCCGCATCACTGCTTCAGGTTGACGGTCTCCTGGCTCATCTGGTCGGCGGCCGTCACCACGCGCGCGTTGGCCTGGTAGCCGCGCTGGAAGACGATGAGGTTCGTGAACTCGCGCGCGATGTCCACGGTGGAGGTCTCGATCGCCCCTCCGAGCACCTTGCCGCGACCGCCGCTATCGGGCAGCCCGACGGCCGGGAGAGCCGTCTTCGCGCTCGCCTGGAAAGCGTTGTTCCCGGTAGCGATCAGCGATTCGGGGTTTCGGATGGAGGCGAGCGCCACCACGCCTACGATGCGCTGTGTGCCGTCGGAGTACTGCGCCACGATCTGCCCGCCGTCGGCCAAGCCCACGCGCGTCAGGGAAGCCGCGGCCGAGCCGTCCTGCTCGATCGCCGATACTGCCGAAGGCTGGCTGTACTGTGTGAGGCGCGATGTGCCGGAGCCGCTGTACAGGCTCCAATTCACGGACATGTCGGAGGCGCCGGTGGCGAGGCCGGTGATGGAAAGGGCCACGGTGGGATCCGTGGACGCCGGCGTCGTCAGGATCCCATAAGCGTCAAAGGCGACGGTCCCTTTCGCGAGCTCCTGGGTTGCCGTCGTCGCTCCGACATCGGCGCCGGGAATCGTGACGGAGTAATCCCAGTTGTTAGCGGTGGTGCTTTTGGTGAAGGTGAGTGTGAGCACGTGCGAGTTGCCGAGCGAATCGATCATCTGTGACGTGGTCGAGAAGGTCCCTGCCGTCTGGCCGTTGACGGCGGCCGCGTTCAGGTTCAGGTCGATGGCGAAGTTCTTGGTGGCCACGGGCGGCTGCAGTGTGCCCACCGGCACGGAGATGTCGCCTATGGGAGTATTCGAGTCAACCGTGCCGGTTGCGTCTTCGGTCCAGCCCTGCACGCGCTCGCCGGTCTGGCTAAGCAGGTATCCGGTGGAGTCCACGCTGAAGTTGCCCGCGCGGGTGAACAGCAGCCCGCCGTTCTTCTCCTTGACAATGAAGAACCCGTCGCCCTGGATGGCGCCGTCGAGGATGCCCGTGCTCGACTGGATGGCTCCCTGCGTGAACTGCCGCGTGGTGAAGGGACGGCCTGTGCCGAAGCCGACCTGGGTCTCTCCGAGGCCCGCGCCGATCGACTGCGTCACCAGATCGCGGAATGAGACCACGCTCGCCTTGTACCCGGGTGTGTTGAGGTTGGCGAGATTATTGCCCACCACGTCAACGGCTGTCGTGAATGCGCTCAGGGCCGAGAGCGCCGTCGAGAATGCGGTGAACATCTAGTTGCCTCCTGAGGACGAAGTTGTCCCGGTCGATGTGTCCGTTTCCACTGCTTTTGCGATCCCTTCGACATCCGAGCGGAGCTCGACAATCTGCTCGAGCTGGCTGAACTGCGCCAGTTGCGTCACGAACTGCGTCGAATCGGCGGGGTTGAGCGGGTCCTGGTTCTTGATCTGTTCCACGAGCAACTGCAGGAACGTGTCCTTCTGTGTGAGCGGGTCCTGGCCCGTGGTGGTGGTCGTGGTGGTCTGCGACCCGCTGGCCGCAGTGACCGCGCTCGTGCTCATGAAGTCCTCCCAAGTTGGGCCTCTATGCCTCCAGCACCCTTCTCTGGCATCGCCTCAGAGTGCTCAGAGGCGCGAGCCGTTTCGAGAATGGAGACCCACGGTGTGCCGCCCGGATCGCGGCGGCCGTTTCCTTGCCGCGGCTGCTGTCCTGCACCGCCGCCCTGGCCGGCGTTTTGAGAGTCGCCGGAGCCACCCGGCTTGCTCTGCGCCACGCTCGCGCTGCCTTGCGATGCGCGCGCGGTTTGGCCGGCCGGCGCCGCGTCCACGGAATTGAGGCGCTCGGTGCGGTAGCCGTGGGCGGCAAGGCGCGCTATCAAGTCCGCTGAGGTGTCGCGAAGCGCCTCTCCGAGCCGTTCATCTGCGGTGCGGACGTCAACCTGGACCTCACCCGTCCGGCCCGTGACGCGAACCTCTACCTGGCTGTCCGTGCTGCCCTGTTCCGAGCGCCCCCGCACGACGAACGAAAGGCCGTTCAGCGATGCGGTTCGGAACACGGTCTGGCTGGTTTCGAGCGGCAGCCGCGAATCGGAAACCGACCACCCGGCTTTGAGCAGTCCGGCGTCGGCCGCGGTCTTCGAGTCCCCGGCTGTGCGGCCGCCTTCTGCGCGCAGCGAGGGGACGATCCCTGTGCCGGCGTTGTGCATCGTCGCGGCTGCGCCTTCGCCGGCCGCCTGGGACTCGACCTCGACCGGGCGATCCGATGTCTCCGCGGCCGCGCGCTGGCGATGCGTGTCCGCGGCAGAAGCGGGCAGGGCGCCTGCGGCCGGCTCGGGCGTCTGCGCCACCATCCCGGTGGCGGTCTGAGCGGCGTCCGGCTGGGCAGCCGTTGCGGTATCCGGGGCGCTCTGTTCGGACGGCTGGGATGCGGTCCCGCCCGCTTGGGCTCGCTGAGTGCCGGAGGGCAGAATCTCAGCGGGGAGGGCGAGGTGTTTTTCCGGGAGCGGTGTGCTGTTGGCAGTCGCGTTGTCCCGGCCGCTTTCGGCCAGAATCAGGCGCGCCGCGAACACCAGCGCAGGCTCGCGGCCGTTCAGGTATGTTGCAGCGGACGAGGGTTGAATCGTGCCTGTTTTTGTCTGGGCTCCCGATTCCGCCGGAAGGCGCCCCGCAGGGACGAGCTTGGTGGAGTGGGCTGAGTCGGCGCCGGAATCCGGGGAATCGGTGTCGAGCGCCGCGACGGCATCCGATGAGGCCTTCTCAGGAGAGGGGGAAGACGCTCGATCTTTCCGGGCTGCTGTCGCGGCCGCCCCGGAGAGTGCCGTTCCGAAAGTGGTCGAAGGACCAGTGCCGGAGCCGTCTTGCCGTGCGGCGGGCGGGAGCGTAGCCGGCGGCGTTGGTGAGGCTGCCGGGAGCGAAGCGTCCGCCGTAGTTTCCGCCGCGCCCTGGACGGGCCTCTGACCGGCTGCGGGCAGCGCAAGTGGCAACGGGCCGGTATCGAGAACCGCATTCGAAGCCGGAGACAGGGGCGCGGTCGCGTCTGCCGCCGTTGACGACGCCGATTCGGACGGCTCTTCCTCTTCGGCCGGAACACGCGCCCGCACGCAACTGGTCGTATCTTCTTTTCTGAGTGGCTCTCCGGTAGCAGCGCGTGGTTCTGGCGTGGTTTGTCGGCTGCCGGCCGGCTGTCTGACTGCCTCAGCGGAGTCCTCCCCGCCTGTCGCCGCGGGCCGGTTCTGGTTGGCGGCAGCGGACCGGTCTAGGCGGCCCGTGACGGTCTTACCGGGCTGGCGCGGCCCGCTGCTGATCTGGCCGGTGGTCCCGGAGGCGATCTCGCTCCGGGCATTCCCTTTAGTGCCGTCCTGGCCGGCGGCATTGCCCGCGGTTCCCTTTCGGGCGGCCCCGACCATGAGAGCCTGGAACCCGCCATCCTCAGACCTCGAACGTGTAGACCTGCGGAGGCCCAGTCCGACTGTCGGCCCCGGCACGCAGGGCGGCGCCAGCTTTTGTGGGAGGGTTGGAGCAGCCAGCGTCACGCCCCGTTAAGGTGCACATGCCTGGCCAGCCGCCGGCGCCCGTTTTTCAGCCCGTTAGAGCTGGGAGGGGGTTCAAGAATTTGGCGCTCCGCTGGGCGTGACCGGAAATTGGCGCCGCCTTCCGCCCCCTCCTCATGCTTTTCGGCGAGCGGGGATGGAGCTTTAGCGGATTTCCGGCCTCGGTCCGCCGATTGCAGTGGGCTTCGGCGGAACCGATGCCATGGATTCGCTGACTGCGGCCGCCGCGAGCGGGATGCGTGCCCGCCTGGAGTCGCTCGACATGCTGGCCAACAACCTGGCCAACGCCGCGACAGCCGGCTACAAGGCGGACCGCGAGGCGTACGGGCTGTACGTTGCGCCTGAGGCCCTCGATCCGGAATCGCCGGCCCCGACAGTGCTGCCCGTAATCGAGCGGCAGTGGACCGATTTTTCACAGGGCCAGATCACGACTACCGGCAACCCGCTCGATCTTGCGCTCGGCAAGAGCGGGTTCTTCGCGGTAAACACTCCGGGCGGTGCCGCCTACACGAGGAACGGCAGTTTCCGGCTATCCGCGTCAGGGAAGCTGGAAACGCAGGATGGCCACGCCGTACGCCTGGCAGGAGGCGGAGAGCTGCGGGCGGACCCTTCCCAATCCTTTGACGTGGCCTCGGACGGATCGGTGCGCCAGGGCGGCGCGATCCTCGGCCAGTTGGAGATTGCCGATTTCGATCGCCCCCAAGAACTCGTCAAGGCAGGGCGGAACTACTTGCGTCCGGCGGGGCAGGTGACGGCGCGGCCCGCTCGGGAGGTAGAGGTGCATCAGGGAAAGCTCGAGGCTTCGAACGTGGGAACGCCCGAGACAGCCGTGCGGCTGGTGAGCCTGATGCGGCAGTTCGAAATGCTGCAGAAGGCGATCTCGCTCGGTACGGAGATGGGGCGCCGCGCAATCGAAGAGGTTGCCCGGCCGGGAGCGTGAAAATGGCGGCCGGGAAGGAGAACGGATGATTCGAGCACTGTATAGCGCGGCCAGCGGGATGTCGGCGCAGCAGACCAACGTGGATAACATCGCCAACAACCTGGCCAACTCGAGCACGGTCGGCTTCAAAGCCCGGCGTGCTCAATTTCAGGATCTGCTCTACCAGAGCTATCTCCAGCCGGGCGCTTCGGCCGGCGCCCAGACCGTGGTGCCGACGGGCCTCCAGCTCGGGCTGGGAACGCGTGCCGCCTCGAACGAGATCATCTTCTCGCAGGGAAGCTTCTCACAGACGGACAACCCGCTGGATATGGTCATTCAGGGCCGCGGATTCTTCCAGGTTCGGCGAAGTTCCGGCGACCTTGCCTACACGCGGGCAGGTGCGTTCCACCTGGACCGTGACGGGAACATCGTGACCGCCGACGGCGATGCGCTCGAGCCGCAGATCACAATTCCCGCCGATGCGCAGTCGGTGACCGTGGCTTCCGACGGCACGGTGAGTTACACGCAGCCGGGCCAGACTGCGGCGCAGGTGGGCGGGCAGATTCAGCTCGCGAACTTCGCCAACCCGGCGGGGCTCAACTCGATCGGCCGGAACCTCTATACGCCGACCGACGCCTCGGGCGATCCGGTGACGGGCAACCCCGGCGGGCAGGAGGGCCTCGGGACGCTGATGCAGGGCTACCTGGAGCAGTCGAACGTGAGTGTTGTCGAGGAGTTCATCAGCCTGATCGTGAGCCAGCGTGCCTACGAGGCGAACTCCAAGGTTGTGAAGGCCGCCGACGACATGTATCAGCAGGTCAACAACGTGACGCGATGAGGATCGATCCGGGCGGGGCAGGGCAGCACGTGAGGGAAACGGCGGCACCGCGCTGTTTGCCGCGAGGTGCCCGGTGGCGCGGGCGATGGGCTTGCGTTGCCCTGGCCGCGCTTGCCGTTTTGCCGGGTGCCGCGGCGGTCGAGCCGGGATGCGTGCCCGTGCGAGGCGAGCGCATAACAGTCGCCGACGTCGCGCGTGCGTTGCCTGCGTTCGCTGGCAGCGCCGGTCTGGTGGATGTGGGGTTGGCTCCTGCGCCGGGGATGCGGCGCACGCTGACGCGGCGCGACCTGGAGCAGCTTGCCGCCGGCGCCGGAGTGGCGCTACCCCCGGTGCAGGCCGGAGCCTGTTTCGAGCGGGTTGCTGAGCCGCTCACGAAGGAAAAGGTGAACGCCGCGCTCGCGGCGGCGCTGGCGGGACCGGGAAATAAGAAATTCGAGTTGATCGACTACTCGCGGTATCGGGTGCCGGAGGGCGAACTGGAGTTTCCGCCGCCGCCCCGCATCCCGGGCGCGGCCCCATTCATCTGGCGCGGGCAGGTTCGCTACGGGACGGGCCGGAGCATGCCGGTTTGGGCCAAGGTGCGCCTGGACCTCCCGCAGCCGGAGATCGAGCGCGGCGACCGGGTGGCGGTGGAAGTCAAAAGCGGCGCCGCGGTACTGAGGTTCGAGGCGTTTGCCGATGTGCCGGGCAGGATGGGGGAGGCCGTTACGCTTCGCAATCCCGCGGGCGGCGCGCGCTTCACGGCACGAGTCACAGGAAAGGGAAGGGCCGGAATCGATGCGAGTGAGGACACCAGCAGCACTGTTCGGGTTAGCCGCGGTCATCGCACAGGCAGGTAGCGTGAAGAAGGCTCCGCCGCCCTCTGCAGTGGACGTGTACGCCGCCGAAGCCGCCCAGCGCGGGAAAGGCAGTTTCCGGCTGCCGGGTTCGATCTGGCAGCCGGGCTCGGCATTCACCGACCTGGCTCGGGACCCGAAGGCGAGCCAGGTAGACGACCTGGTGACGATCGTCGTTTCCGAGCGCGCCTCGGCCGTAACTACAGGGACGGTGAAGACTTCGCGCCAGTCCTCGGCTAAGTACAGCATTCCCTCCCTGCTCGGCAAAAAGAGCGCAACGGGCGCGCTGGCCAACCTGCTTGATGCCACCGGCCAGCAGTCGCTCGCCGGCGAAGGGACGACATCTCGCGAGCACACGCTGACGACAACGCTCACGGCCCGCGTGACCGATGTGCTGCCGAACGGCTACCTGGTGCTCGAGGGAGTGAAGACGGTGGCCGTGAATTCGGAAACGCAGGTGGTCACCGTGCGCGGCGTCGCGCGGCCGTCCGACATTACGCCCGGAAACCTGGTGCAGTCCGATCACCTGGCCCAGATGGAGGTCCGGATCCAGGGCAAGGGCGTCGTTGGTGACGCCATCAAGAGGCCGTTTTTCCTTTATCGGCTGTTGCTCGGCTTGCTTCCCTTCTGACCTATGCGCTGGCTGGCGTTTTGTCTGATGCTTGCGGAGTCGGGCGGCGCGGCGACGCGCGTGAAAGAACTGGTCTCGATCGAAGGTGTGCGCGAGAACCAGCTCATTGGCTATGGGATCGTCGTCGGGCTGGCCGGAACGGGCGACCGCCGGCAGACAGTATTCTCGACGCAGAGCCTGACCAACATTCTGGAGCGAATGGGGGTGACGGTCTCGCCGACGGCGATTCGCGTCAACAACACGGCGGCCGTGCTGGTGACGGCGACGCTGCGGGCGTACGCGCAGCCGGGAATCCGGTTGGACGTGACGGCGGCCGCAATCGGCGACGCTTCAAACCTGCAGGGAGGGTTGCTCGTGCTGACGCCGCTGCGCGGCGCCGACGGGCGCGTGTACGCCGCGGCGCAGGGTGCGGTCGTGACCGGAGGATTTGTCGCGGGGCGGACCGGCACGCAGCAGACGGTGAACCACCCCACAGTCGGGCGCGTGCCGAACGGCGCCATCGTCGAACGTCCCGCACCCACCCCGGCGCCCGGTCCGCGGCTTCGGCTGCAGTTGCGCGAATCGGACTTTACGACCGCCGCCCGCATCGCGGAGGCGGTGAACAATGCCTTCGGGAACGGCACGGCTGCTCCGGCGCGCGCGGAGACATCCGGCAGCGTGACGGTTGACCTGCCGCCCGCATGGGCGCAGAAACCGATCGAGTTCGTTTCGAAGCTCGAGAACCTCTCCGTCGAAGCGGACCGCCCGGCTCGCATCGTTGTCAACGAGCGAACCGGCACGATCGTCATGGGGAAGGACGTGCGGATCGCGCCGGTAGCGGTAATGCATGGAAACCTGACGGTCGAGATCCAGACATCCTTCGTGGTTTCGCAGCCGCCTGCGCTTTCCGCAGGATCGACGGAGGTGGTTCCGCAGGTGTCGATGGGCGTCAAAGAGGAGAAAGCCCGCAACGTTATTCTGAAGCAGGGCGCGACTGTGGAGGAACTGGTGCGTGCTCTGAGCGCGATCGGCTCCACGGCGCGCGACATCATCGCGATCCTCCAAAACCTGCGTGCGGCCGGAGCGCTGGAAGCCGAGTTGGAGGTACTGTGATGACCGCGAGGGTTTCCTCTCTGCTGCCGGCGGCGGGCTCCGGCGAGATCCAGCCGCGGGACGCGAAAGAAGCCGCCGCGCAGTTCGAGTCTCTGCTGATTGCACAGATGTTGAAGGGCATGCGGGAGTCGGGCGCGTCAGGCTGGCTCGGCACGGGGGACGACGAATCCGGCGCGTGCATGGTTGAAATGGCCGAGGAGCACCTGGCAAGCGTGCTTTCCGCGCAAGGCGGACTGGGGCTGGCAAGCATCGTCATGCGGGGGCTCGGGCCGGAAGCGGCGGCCCGGCACGGCGGTTCCTCGCCGGCGCCAGGCGAGACCGTGCCCGGCAAGTGAAGGCTGGACACAGGGCCATAAGCCCGCGCGCGCCGCTCGCGAGCACCGGGTCTCAGCGTCGCGGTCCCTCGGGCTTGCCGGCTTCGCGAATCCGGATATTGCGGAACATGGCCACGGTGTACTGGTCGTGCAATTGCAAACCGATCGGCCCTGTTTTCGGGCGCGCCGGGTCGCCTGGATGCTCCGCCACAAGATCGCCGTTCAGCCGCACCCGGATTCCCGCGGCGCGCACCTCGATGTCCATGCTGTTCCACTCGTCTTCGAACTCGGAGCCGGGTTTTGCCTTCGCGAACAGGTAGATGCTGCCGCTGGGGTAGTTGTCCGGGTAGTGGTTTGAGAGCTGGATCTCGTAGGCCACCCTGGCCGGCGTCCGGTGGAAATCGGGTGGTGTGGAAACGGCGTAGCGGGCACGGGAACCGTCGCGGATTGAGACTCCGCTATTGCCTCCCCACCTCAGCCAGTACTCCAGGTGCAGGTCATACTCGTCGAAGTCGCGCCGTGTATAGAGCCAGGCCTGCGTGTACAGCCATTGGTCGTACTGCTCCTTCGTCCAGCCCTGTACCGGCTTGTTGCGAACGATATCGCGCTGGCCGACGAGAGTGCCGTCACGCATCACTTTCCAGACGGCGTCGCCTGAAGGCTCCCACGCGCTGAGGTCCGGCGAGATCAGGTTCACCCACTGTGCGGGCGTCGAGACACTGCAGAGAAAAACGAGAAGGAAGACACGGAGCATGTTCTTGTTCTATCGCACAGCGGAGGGTGGGTGGGCTTGCAGGGGGTGCGCGACAAAGAAGTGGCGCGGCTGCCGATTTCTGACCAATTCGCAGGAATCCGAGCGTAGGGGTACGCAACGCTTTCCGGCTCGCAATAGGCTTGGTTTGTATCAGGGCATGG
>Ga0209777_10002681_pt1 | contig 23039 bp, 25 predicted proteins | sample FrelakmetHBP12HB_FD_187147 | JGI IMG/M metagenome (GOLD analysis project Ga0209777, IMG submission 187147) | Freshwater lake sediment microbial communities from the University of Notre Dame, USA, for methane emissions studies -HBP12 HB (SPAdes)... | ecosystem: Environmental > Aquatic >...
GGGGCCTGATAAATAGCCAGTTGGCTCAGCAGTTGCGAGCCAGTCCTTTTTTTAAAATATAATAGAGGCGGTATCCTCTTTAAAAACATATTTGAAAAAGGTGCATTTCCTATCATTTTTACGATAGGGGCTTCTATTGATAATTGATTACTCAATTGTCTATTTAATGACGATGCACCTTTTATTTTTGGCCCTATAATGTAACTGGATAACATGATAGTCTTCGAAACTATTTACTGCCTGTTCAAATCAGGTTAGGGCTAGAGGGAATTTAACTCAGTGGAAGAGTATTTGCTCGACACGCAAAAAGTCGTTGGTCCAACTCCAACAATTCCCATATGAATAAAGAAGAAAAGAAACTAGATTTTCTCAAAAAAAAATTGACAGAAAAAGAAAAATCTGGTATAATAAAAAGACAAGTTAAGAAAGAACGGAAAGATAAAAAGAAAATTGTTTAATGGAATCGTGGGATAATTGGTAGTCCATCTGTCCTGAACACAGACGAGGGTAAAACCTTTCAGCGTTCGAGTCGCTGCGATTCCGTATGGGTTGGTAGTCTAGCGGCGAAGGCAAGGCGCTGTAAACGCCCCACAAGAAACATCGTAGGTTCGAGTCCTACCCAGCCCACAAAGGAAAAATAAATGGAAAGCGTCTATAGAATGGAACTTCACCAAAAAATAATTGAAGGAAACATGGAAATTTTGAGAGTGTCAGGTGGATGGATTTATACTGTTCTTGGCACTAATTCAGTTTTCGTTCCTTTTAATAATGAGTTCGTAAATGAATGAACTTGATTGGGACATGATAAAAACCATTGCCAATGGTAAAACTATTGATAATTACGCAGATGCAGATACTAATGTATATAACTTAGGTTATGCCATTAAAATACTTGCTGAAGCAATTCTCGAAATGAAGGAAAAAAATGGGAAAAGTTAAATTCTTTTGTTCGTGTGGAAAAGAATTATGGCAAGATTTAAGCAAAGAAGACAAAAAACTTCTTACTATAGAAATAGCAGAAGAAACTTGTATTTGCTCGGATTGTATAATCAAAGAAGAACATGAAACAAGAAATAAGGAGAGGAAATGATGGGATTTTTGGAAATTCTTTTGGCGTATGTGAATTTCCTATGGCAAACTTTTCAGTTTGACATTTGGGTATTTTCACAATGGTGGGCTTACGCATTTTTGTGTATTCCCGCTCTAGGTTATTTGGCTTTCTTTTTGATAAAGTGGTCGATAATTACAATGCCTATCTGGTATATACCAGCAAAGATTTTTGGTGCTAGTCCTTTTGGACTTTTGACAAATGAAGTCAAGAAGCAAGTAAACAAGAAGAAGGAAAAGAAGGCATGAGTCCTTGGTGGTTGTTTTTAATTATTCCGTTAGCATTTTATTTTGGTTATTTCTTCGCTTGCCTTATGTTTATTGCTAAGGAAAAAAAGAAATAATTAAGCATTATTTTAGTAAAATTTCCTAGCATATTTCACGCCATCTTAGTTTAGTGATAAAATCAATTTTTCGTAAAAATAAGACGCTAGTTTGATTCTAGTAGATGGCTATAACATAAATAAAGTAAAAGGAACTATATGCAAAAAATTAAAGTAGGAATGGTTCAAATAAATACTTCTTTTTTTAATCAGGAGTATTTACCTTATTCATTAGGATTATTACAGGCATATGCCAAAAAGTATTTAGATAAAGTAAGTGATTTTGAATTTCTTTTGCCAATCTATAAAAGAATTCCATTAAAAGAAGCAGTAAGAGAATTATCTGATGCAGAGATAATTTTTTTTAGTTTATACACTTGGAATACAAAAATTTCTTTAGAAATAGCAAGACTATTAAAAAAAAGAGATTCTAACGTAATAACTGTTTTTGGTGGACCCGGAATTTCTTGCGATAAAGTAGAAAAATTTTTAAGAGAAAATCCTCAAGTTGATTTGGCTTGTCTAGGCAATGGAGAAATAACTTTTACCTTAATTTTAAAAAATTTATTTAATCGCAACTGGAAAGAAATTCCCGGATTAAATTATATAGATAAAAACAATGAGATAATACTTTCCCAATATCCTCCAAGAATTAATGAGATAGATAGTATTCCATCTCCATTTTTAGAAGAAACTTTCCAGCCATTAATAAAGGCAAACCCAGAAGTAAACTGGATTGCTCTTTGGGAAACTAATAGAGGTTGTCCTTTTTCTTGTACTTATTGTGACTGGGGTTCTGCCACACAAAATAGAGTTTTTACTTTCAATATGGAAAGACTTTATAAAGAGGTAGAATGGTTTAAAAACAATAGAATTGAATTCATAACTTGTTGTGATTCAAATTTTGGAATGCTAGAAAGAGATTATGAAATAATTAAACTTGTAGCAGATAACAAAATAAAATTTGGTTATCCAGAAGGCATTTCAGTTCAAAGCACTAAAAACTTTAAAGAACATACTTATAATACTTATAAATTGCTAGCAGAAGCTGGACTAAATACTACTATTTCTCTTTCTTTACAATCTACAAATGAAAATACTTTAAAAGCAATTAAACGAATAAATATGAAAATTAATCACTTCAAAGAAGTTAAACAAAAATTAACCAATATTAGAGTGGATGCTTTTACAGATATTATTTTAGGATTACCAGAAGAAACTTACGATTCTTATGTAAATGGAATATCTGAAATAATAGAAAACGGACAACACAATAGAATTACTTTTTCAGATTTAAATATTCTTCCTAATGCCGAAATGGGAAAAATTGAATATCAAGAAAAATATGGTTTTGATATAATGGAAAAAAAACTTGTTAATAGGCATGGAAGTCTTTCCGTAGAAGAAGTTTTTGAAAATGAATTGGTGGTAACAGCAACTAATACCTTATCAAGAGAAGATTGGATAAAGGCAAAAGTTTTTGCATGGGTAATTTCTTTGCTACATTTCAATAAACTTCTACAAATTCCATTCGTCATCTTAAATAAATTTTACGGGATAAGTTTTAGAAAACTAGCTGAAATTTTTATTGAAAATAAATCTACAGGAATTTTTGAAGAAATAATTTCTTTCTTTATCAAAAAAGCACTAGAGACACAAAATGGGGAAATTCCTCATTGTGAATCAAAAGAATGGTTAAACATCTGGTGGCCTACTGATGAATATCAATTTATTGACATTATTAAGAGCAATAGATTAAATGAGTTTTACACAGAAGCAGAAAAGATACTTATAGATTATTTTAATAAAGAAAAAATTACTGGCTTAGAGAAACGACTTCACGAAAGTTTATTATTAAATAAAACTCTTTTGAAATTGCCATTTCAGGGATTTGACAAAAACTTAAAATTAAGTTATAATATATGGGAGTGCTACCAAGCAATCTTGAGAGGAATTGAAATTGAACTAGAAGAAAAAGAAGTTCAATACAAAATTCTCTGCTCTGAAATTAGGTGGTTAAACTGGGAAGATTGGTATGAAGAAGTAGTTTGGTTCTCCTATAAAAATGGAAACTATATCTATAATTGTGAAAGAATGCTACTATAACTCAGTAGGTAGAGTAAATCCTTGGTAAGGATTAAGCCGAAAGTTCAAGCCTTTCTAGTAGCTCTGTGACTGTGGCCGAGAGGTTTAGGCGTCAGATTGTGAATCTGAATACGTGGCAATGGAGAAAATTGTGGCATTATGTCCTAATTGTAAAATAGAAAAATTCTTAGAAGAATTTGCTAAAAATTCTGCTAAAAAAAATGGACATTCTTCTTGGTGCAAGAAATGCTGTCAAGAAAATGACAAAAAAAGATATATAAGAGATAGGGTAAAAATATTAAAAAGAAGAACTGAATATAGAGAAGAAAAAAAATACTGGCTTGAAAATTATAAAAAAAACTTAAAATGTCAAAAATGTGGAGAAACAAGATGGTATATTTTAACTTTTCATCATAAAAATCCAGACAAAAAAGATTTTAATATTTCTTCTTCATACAGAATAACTAATATAAAAAAAATAAAAAAAGAAATAGAAAAATGTGAAATTCTATGTCAAAATTGTCACGTAGAACTTCACCACTTTGAAAGAAATAACTTGGAGATTGTGGGCTAATGGTAAGCCACTTGCCTGTGAAGCAAGAAATCATGCGAGTTCAATCCTCGTCAATCTCCCTTTCCGGAATTAGCATAACTGGCAAAGCATATGGCTGAAGACCATAGTTACAAGGTTCGAGTCCTTGATTCCGGACTTGATAAGTTAAGTAAGATAGAACGCTCTTTCTTCCGTAGCAATGGGTTAAATGGCTTAGAACGTGAAGACGTAAAAAGATGGACGCATCTTGACCTCACTGAAAATGAGTTGTTCTTGATAGGGATGTTAGTTTAAAAGAAAAATTTATCTAAAAATAAGTTGAAGGTTAGAATCCTTTACATCCCTTTTTATGGGCTAGTGGCGTAATTGGCGAGCCGCGATGGACTTAAAATCCATTACATTAGAAACATTGTGGGTTCAAATCCCACCTGGCCCAAAGGATTTTTATGAAAAAGATTTTTTCTATTTTAGCATTTATTTTCTTATCATTTACAATTTTTGCTCAACCAAAACTTGTTGAAATTAAGGAAATTGATAAGCCCTTTCAAGGGGTATGGGATAAAATGTATCACTCACTTGATGGAGGTAAAACTATTATAAATGATTTTGGTGTTGCTGGAATTTATGAAGTTACGGGAAATAAAATAATTTCTGCCAATAATGGAGAAATTATTTATGTAGAAAAAGTTTTTATTGAAGATGGTGATGATATAATTATTAATTTAATTCATTTTAAAAATAAGAATTATATTTGGAGAATGATTACAACGAAAGGTTTTCCTTATGTAGTTGTATTCATTTATTCTCATGATAAATTTGTGCTTAAAGAAATTATAACATTTAAAATTGAAAAAGAATATTTTGATGGATTTAATGACGAATTAGAAAATCTTTAAACTATAGTAATAGGAGTTATTAAGCGAATAAGTTTAAATCTAAAGGTTTCTTGTTTTGTAAATTTATTTGCTACTAAAAGGGCATAATTACCCTTACTTTCAAACAGAAACCAAACTTCATCAGAATTGGAGAAAGTAATTAGATATGTATTAACATCATTATCTAATTGTATAATTGAATCTATAATATATATATTTTCATCTTGAAAAGATATACTGTTATAATTAACAGTAGCCTCAATGGGCGGATCAATAAAATAAATATTTTTTCCCTTATCCATTGAGCCTTCTACTAATTGCCATTTACCTTGATAAAATCAAGTTACCTGAGCAAATAAAGACAGAGTAGCTAGAAATAGAGCAATAGAAAGGAATAATTTACGAAACACTTCAGTCTCCATTAAAACTAACTTTACTTATTATGAAGTGTTTATTTAAGCAGGAATGGCGCAATTGGTATCCGCACTAGCTTGAGGTGCTAGCGATCTTAACAATCTTAGGGGTTCGAGTCCCCTTTCCTGCATTACTCTTTTAAACGAACTCTCACCGCATATATATGTATATATATATCAGTGGAGGTTCAAAGTGATTTGTAAATATTGTGGTAAAGAATTTTTTGAAGAATGGAGAAAGGATAAGAAATATATAAAAAATAATCCTTTAAGATTTTGTTCTAGAAATTGTTCTAATGGATTTAGTACTAAAAATAAAAGAAAAGAAATAAACAAAAAAGTAGAAAAAAAATTAAAAGAATTTTATAAAAATAACGCTTCTACTGGAAATAAATTTCAAAAAGGTTTTGACCCTAGAAGAAAAATTTTTACAAAAGAAGACATTAGTAAAGGTGTTAAAGCAAGCATAGAAAAGTTAAACAATTTTTATATAGGAGCAAAATGGGAAGAAATAAAAAATAGCAGAGTTCTTCGAAAAAGAAGAATAATAGAAGAACAAAATTTCAAATGTAATAAGTGTAAATTAAAAGATTGGTTTGATGAACCTTTAATTTTTGAAATTCATCATAAAGATGGTAATAAAAAAAATAATGATAGAAATAATGTAGAATGTTTATGCCCAAATTGTCATAGTCAAACTGACACTTGGAGAAGAAATAATAAGGGGCAGTTGAAGGAAACTGGTACACCTATTACGCTTAGAATGTAATGTTTCTCGGTTCAAATCCGAGACTGCCCAATCGAGGTAAATTAAATGCCTATGGATCACAATTTTATTCACATAAATGTAGGTGGAGAAATTTATGTAAAATTAGATGATATAATTTTTTCTCTATACAAAGAAGCAAGTTTAACTCCATATGAAGGAGCAAAAGAATTTCTATCTGGAGCTGGAATGTTTTTTGAAACTTTGAAAAAAGGAATTATCGAAGAACATATAAGTTCAAAACAAGTGGAAGCACAAAAAAGAACTTGGTGGGGACAAATCGCTTTTGAAAAATATAACAAGCTGGGATGATGCAACTGGCGACATGATTAACTCAAAATTAATCTTTTGAGGGTTCGACTCCCTCTTCCAGCAAAAACTTTACAAAAATCAAAAATTATGGTATAATAATGAAAGAAAGCATGGAGGAGAATAACTGATGAAGTGCATTAAGAACATTGAAACGAAAGACATTACCCGAATTTATGATGAGGCTGCTAGCCGTTCGGTAAAAGCAGGAACTCATATCTACATTTCTAAACGAGAATGGAAAGACAACATTCGGGACTTAAATAAGAAGTAAGCGTCACTTCTCTCGCTGCAATTGAGAAGCCTAGTCGAAAAGGAATGACGACCTTGTATGAATAATTAGAAGGATAAAAATTTCATCGCCCGATATGACCGTAATCGTATTCGAGTGCGGGAACCCACACGAAAGAACAGGCCCTGACTACTAGGAAAGAGACTAGTCGTGCGCTCCCACGAGCGGGAGCATTTAAAACCAACTGGCCTAATATAAAGACAGGTGTAGCGTGACTACAGGCATTCCACCCCCGTAAATAAAAAATTTATTATATATGATGTAAAGAATAAATTATGATTGATTGATATTAGAAGATTGGCTTGCTAATTATTGTGCAAGTAATCAAAATGCCTTGTCCCGAATAAGGTGTAGAGAGGCATGGAGGGGTGGTTGCCAAGTGAGTGATTGTTTGTCAGCCGTTCCTCCGCTAATGGGTTCATGGTGTAATTGGCAACATTTCTGGCTCCAACCCAGAAGTTCAGAGTTCAAATCTTTGTGAACCCGTAAACCGTTTTCTTCGGTGAAGTGCCATCGCCAGCTACTTTCACAGTTAAACAATCTATTTCTAGAGTAGCATATTGTTTCTGGACATGGAAGTCAATTGCAAGTGCCTAGTAGACTTGAAGTTAAATGGGGCATCTTTCCTAATAAGGTGTCTGGCAACGGAAAGACGTATGACACTGGAAATAGACTAGTGACTTTCGGGAAAGTTCGAACGATAAGCTGGCGTCGTTATGTCAGCTATTTTTATTTGACAAGAATAAATAATTAAATTATACTATTAAAAAAGGAGACTTATATGTCTGATGCTTATGAAGCAGCTTTAAAAGCTGGAGAAACTTATCACTCAATAGAAGTTACTAGAAATACAAAAGGTTATACTTGGAGTATTAAAGTGGCTGGAATGGATTACGAAAAGATAAAGGAAAGAGTAGTCGAAGCAGAAAAATTCTGTAGAGAAAAATACGGAACAGAAGCTTAAATAGATGGGGCTATCGACTAAAGGTAGGTCAAAACCCTTTCAAGGTTTAGATGCGGAGTTCAACCCTCCCTAGCCCTTAAATTAATGATACAACAAATAATTACTCTATCTCTGATTTTTACTTATGCTTCATATAAAAGCAATACTGGAGTAGCAGTATTTAAGAGAAGTTCTTTTTCTGAGTCTTACATGGCTGTCTATTTTAAAAATGGATATCCTAGAGTAATTAAATACTAACCTCAAACAATTTACAAAAATCAAAAAATAATTTATAATATAGATAGAAACTAATAAAGGAGATTTGTAATGGCTACAAAAATTGATTTTGATATTTTGTCTATTGAAAACCTAAACGAACTTAAGGCAGAAATAAATAAAATAATTAAAGAAAAGAAAGCAGCACAAAGAGCTTTGGAAATACAAAACTCTGATGAAAATGCCGAACTTGCTAGAAATACTATAAAACCTGGAGATAAAATTCTTTTCAGGTATAAAGAAGATATAGCAGAAGGTGTGGTTCAAAAACTAAATGCTAAAACATTTACCGTTGCTTTTACCCTAAATGAAGAAGATAAAGTGCTTGTGCGAGCTTATCATTTATTCATCAAATTTATTGATGATAAAAATAGTGCCGCATAGAGTAAAAGGGGCGGAAAGCCCCTTTTTTTATTATGAATTCACGTAGATTTTTTAAGAAAATAAAACAAATGCCAGAACAAACTAACCAAACACAGACGCCAAATGTACCAGCTACAACCAACCTAAATAATTATCCAAATAACGATGATGATTTTTACTATGAAGGAAGTTGTAGAAGAGATTTTTGGAATGCTAATTTTTCAGTTAAGCCATGTGATAAAATTATAGCAAGAGTAGAAGAACTTAATGATGAACTTTGCGGAAAATTTGATGAACGAGCTATTGTAATACTAGAAAAATTACGCGGATTAAGCGTTCGTGCTATGTTTGATGGAAAAACTTATAAATTTGGAGATCGTTGGGGAAGTTTGAAAGATGATTTTACAAGTCATTTTGCTAGAGAAACATTTATGAACTACAAAAATGGCCTAGTTGAATTAACAAAAAAAATTCCTGTCCCATTTTGTTTATTTGGGGAACTTATAAATAATGAAATTTCTAAAGATATTTCTTATTTCAAAATAGAAAACTCAAGAGCAATTTACTTTCACGATATTTTTCTTAATGACAATTGGATGTGCTGGGATGATTTTTCTAATTTAATGGAATTAGTTGAACTTCCACATGTTCCTTTAATTAAATTGATAAATTTTGAAGAAAAAGAAATTAAAAAATTAGCAATTACAAATTCTATGGTTTCTGAATTTTCAGACCAACCAATGGAAGGAGTAATTATTAGACCTTTCATTGAAGATTGTGAATGTTCTACAAGATTAATTGCAAAAGTAACTAATTCTCCTTTTATTGAAAAAAAAGTTTTTACAATTCCAAATAGAACAGAAATTTCTGCTGTTTATAAAAATAAGGATATTTTAGTATATACCCTAGCAGGAAGTATATTAGATAAATTCTGCACAGAAGCAAGAGCAATTTATTGGAAACATGAATTGGATATAAAGAATATTCAAATGACAGAATCAAATATTTACAAAATTCTATCAATGCTTGTAAAAATTTCCATAAAAGATTTGGCTAGTGAAATTGATTCAATGGTTACAAAAACTTTTGTAAATAAAAAATTTCTTGTAAAAGAACTTAAAAGAGAATTACCTAAAAGAATTACTAAATCTTTAATTTTAAACTTTCCGCAAAGAGTAAGAGTATAACATGAGCAACAAAGAAATCATTTTTGAATTAGTAAAAAAGCACTTCGCATTTAGCGAAGAAGGATTAAAAAAATTTCAAAATTATCTCTTTAATCCATTCATTGATGAAACTTACAAAAAAATTGTCAAGAATGATTTGAGAGCACGTTTTCCAGTTGATGGATTTGATTGCTCAAGATTTGATGAAGGATGGCAGTTATTTAGAAATTGGTTTGGTCCCTTTATTTTACAGTTTAACGTAAGATATGAAAATTTCTTTAACAATAAGATTACAGTTAATAAAAATGAACGCAAACTTGTTAAATTTATGGAAGAGTATTTTTTAAATAAACTTCCCATTAATGAAACCTGTCATGCATTTGGTATTTATCGTTATTCAAGTGATAATGAAGAACATAATCGCAAACAAATCAAAAAAGTTTTTGATGATAGAATGAATCAAGTTGGAGCAAATAAACTCTCTAAAGGAAAGCTTGAAATAGTTTTCACTCTTGATTTTGCTGATTGGTTTCTTTGCTCTACTGGAGAAAAATGGACTTCTTGTATTTCTCTGGATAGTGATTATGATGGAAATTATTGGAGTGGATTACCAGGTTTAGTTGGTGACAAAAATAGAGCAATGCTTTATCTAACTGATGGTGCTCAGAAAAGTTATTGTGATATTAAGGTTGATAGATTTCTAGCTAGAAGCTGGGTTCTTTTAAGTGAAAAGAATGAAATGCAAATAGTTAGATTTTATCCTAATTCCTTAATAAAAACATCTGAAATTAATAAAATAACAAAGCTTACTTTTAATCATGAAGATGAAATTATCAGAAATTTTCAAAGCAAATATCCAATAGATTTAATTAAGTTTGAAAATGGAAATAGTGCTGGTGTATTTCAAGATAGTTTCGGTCTATGTGGAGATCTCTATCTTCGCTTTGGACAACATGGATATAATCATATGGCACCAAATGGTGAAGTGACTGATTCAAGAATTTTCAATTGGCGTGGAGCAGGGCTTAAGGGACTAATTTCTCAAGGAAAAAGTCTTGCAGGTTGCGAAGATCATGGTTTTGAATGTGGTAATTGTGGAAGAGCGCTAGATGAAGATCATGTTTATTATGGTACAAATGGTGATGATGTTTATTGCGAACATTGTTATTATGAAAATTATTTTTCCTGCCAAGATTGCGGTGAAACTTATAGTAAAGAACATGAATTTGCAGATAAAGATGGTAATTGTTTCTGTGAAGAATGTTATCATGAAAGATACACAGAATGTTTTTGCTGTAGTAAAGAAGTATCTTTAAAAGGTGCTCACAGTTACCACGAAGATCCAAAAGGAAATATTATTTGTGAAAAATGTTTTTACGAAAAATATGCAATTTGTTCTTCTTGCGGGAAACCAGTAGGTAATATAAAAGATAAAGTAAAAACAAAAATAGGACATATTTACTGCTATGCTTGTGCTTGTGAAAAAGACATTAAGTTACATCGAGAGCGCGAGTAAATTGACAAAAAAAGAAAAAACTTATATACTTAAAGAATGAAGGAACAATAATGGATCTCAAATTACTGGAAAAAATTTTCCAGACTCCAGCAAGAACAAAAAATGAAACACAGATGGCTAGTGTAATAAGGGAAGTGCTTAATAAATATGACATTCCTTATTGGACTGATAAAGCTGGAAACATATACAACATCTCCAAAAAAAATGTTCCACTACTTTCTTCTCACATGGACACTGTTCAAGATGAAATAGATGCTGCTTTAGTTAAATTTATTAAAATAAGGGGCAACATCTTAAGTGGTTATGGAGTAATTGGTGGAGATGATAAGTGTGGAGTATTTATTGCTTTAACTTTGGCTTGCCAAAGTTTGTGTAATTTTATTTTCTCTGTAGAAGAAGAAAGTGGAGGAAATGGAATAGAGCATTTCATGGCAACTCAAAAACTAACTGATATTCCTTATGGACTTGTCCTTGACAGAAGAGGATATCAAGATATTATTTGTGCTAAAAATAATTATGGAACTGAAGCATTTGAAAAAACTCTTCTTGAAATAGGTAATGTGTTTGGATATAAACAGGCAACTGGATGCTTCTCTGATGCAAATTTTTTAAATGAACAAATTAGTTGCGCCAATTTAAGCGTTGGTTATTACAATCCTCATTCAAAATCGGAATTTGTAGATATTAACGATCTTCAAACTGCAATGGATTTTACACATGCGATTATAAAAAATGTAAAAGAAAAATTTGAGGCTCCAAAAAGTTCTAGTCATTATACTTATTATGGTTTTAGTGGTTATCGCACAAATCCAAGCAGAACCAGAAATATAGAAATTCCATTTTCTAACACAGAATATATTGGAGAAATTTGTATGTTCTGTAATACTGAAAAGGTACAAACAATCTTTTCTAAAGTTTGTAATGATTTCATTTGCCTAGATTGCTTTAAGCAATTAAGAGAAGAAATTTTTACATATGAGGATTTATTGGCAGAAGATGATAATATCGAATATTCTGATATGATAAATAGAGAAATGGATGGGGATATAGATGATATTTTAAGAAATTTAGAAGATGATGGACAAATGCCAATAGGATTTGATGAAGGTTTTGTTACAAAAGAACATCACTCAAAACCAACGGATATTCCTTCACATTCTAAGCGAGAGGAAGTAATATGCAACGAAGCATAGGCATTGGATGTGCTATATTAGTAGGACTTTTAATAGCTGGTTTTTTTCCGGTAGTAGCAATAATGTTAACTGGATTAGGAATAGTGGCAATGTTTCTAATTTTTAAAGATAATAATTAACACTTATATACCAGCTAGGGGTTTTATATGACAATTGATGATGTAATCTCGACAATAGAAGAAAAAGTAAAATTACTACCTAAAAAAGATTTAGTAAAATTCTGGAACTGGGTTTTCCCAGAAGAAGAAAGAATTACAGAAAGCTCAGTAAGTTCTGATATTCCTAGCAAAGAAGTAGAATTAATGGAAGAAATATCCTCTATGTTGATTGATGAGATTTCTTATTACGATACAAAGTATTTAATAAAATCCTATAATAAACTAACTAATGAAAAAATTACAATGGAAGATTTAGATAAAGACGAAGAAGAGCTAGACGAAGAACTAGATGAAGATTTGTAAAGATATTTTATAGAGGACCTCTATGGCAGATAAACCAGTAACTATAAATACTTCTATTGATTTGGGTAAAGTTCCAGAAATAGATATTAATCTTTCATCTATTAAAGAACCAAAAACTGGAACAATTCTTAACGCAGAAAGTTCTAAAGATCCTAAATCTGGAATAATTTTATCAGCAAATCAAAATCCTATACCTAAAAACACTGGAATAGAAATTAATCTCATAGAACCTAAAGGTTCTATAAAAACTGGTACTAAACTATCTACTATTTTAGATCCAAGAACATTCGCTAGACAATAATAATTAAGATACAACAATTTTTAATCTCTAAAAATTTACAAAAATCAAAAATTATGTTATAATTAATGATAGAAAGGGTGTATAATGTCTGAAGCTAATCTCCAAGAGTTAAAAAATAAATTCAAAATATTTGAACTTGTAAAAAATCATTTCTCTTTAACCGATGAAAGTCTTAAACTTTTTAAATACAGATTATTCTATGAACCACTTATCGCAAAAGAATTTAAGGAAATAATTGGAGAAACAAAAGATTTTCGTAAAAGAATACCTCTTGATAAAAAGTTTATGGAACAGTTTGATAAAGGATGGGAAATATTTCAAGATAACTTCCCTTCCTTCATCAAAAAATATAAAATAAACTACAATCATTATAAAAAAAATAAAATAACAATTGATAAACAAGAAGTAAAAATAAAGAAAGTTATTGAGGAATTTTATTGTAAAAATGCTTCAATCGCTTATGACGATTTAAGGCTTGGTTATATTTATAAAAAAATTAATATTAATGACGAGACAATTATTACAAATAAAGTAAGAAATCTTCTAGAGAAAATTGGAACAATGAAGATGCCTAATAAAAATCTTGAAATTGTTTTTTCTCTAAATTTTGCTGACTGGTTTTTATGTTCCGCTGGAGAAAAATGGACTTCTTGTATTTCACTAGATAGTTCTTATGAAAGAGCTTTCTGGAGTGGATTGCCAGGCCTAGTTGGTGACAAAAATAGGGCAATGGTTTATGTTACCGATGGAGTTAAGAAAAATTATAATGGCATTCTAGTTGATAGAATTATTTCTAGAAGCTGGGTAACTATTATAAGATCCAAGGCAAAAGAGACAAAAAATAAAACTTTTCTTACAATGGTTAGAGAATATCCAAATTATCTAGGGCTAGCTAATATAACAGAAAAAGCTTTCAATATAAAGTTTTATGGAAGTGATGAAGATTGTCATCCAACAAGTTATGTTGGAAGATATTATATTGAATTATTCTGGCACAAAATTACTAATGGAGAATTTCTCAATTCAATTTATTTTGACAATGTTTCCATTAAAATGGCACATAGAAATGTAGCAGAATATCATAAATCAGGAACTTATGGTCGTTATGTAAGAGGAAGTGGTAGTTCTTCCTTCTTTAGAAAAGAAGGAGAAAAATCTTACTATACAGACCAAGGTTTTGATTATAGTGGTGGTTTAAAGCGTCTAATCAATGGAAAAGTTTGGAAAACTGATACCAAAAGAAATCGTCTTAAAAGAATAGCAGATTTTTATGAAAGAGATGAATCTTATTATAACGAAGATGATGGATATGGAGACGAAGAAGAGGATTTTTAAATGAAAGAAAATGATATTAAAAATCTAGAAATTATCGAAAGACTGGTTACAAACCATTTTTTTCTTGAAGAAGAAAGTTTAAAAATTTTCAAGAAAAGAATTTATGAACCAGTTACAGATGATTTCTATAAAGAAATATTTAAAAATTCTCCAGACTTAAGAATTCGCTATAAAATTCCAGAAGAATTTTTAGAAGAATTTGATAGGGGTTGGTCTTTATTTAAAAAATCATTTGTTAGTTTTTACGCAGAAACCCAAATTAAATACACAGATTATAGAAGTAATAAGCTTAGTTTTAAAGGAAGAACTTTAAAATTAAAAAAAGCAATTTTAGATTATTATCTTTCTCACGAAGATTATGCTGAACGCATTATTGGAATTGATGATTTTGATTCTGGTAATACAGAACATGTAGATTATCTAGAAGAAGAAATTATAAATAGTCTCAATAAAGTGGGAGTATTTAAACTCCCTTCAAGTGGAGTAGAGATAGTTCTTTCTATGAATTTTGCCGATTGGTTTCTAGCTGCTTCTGGAGAAAAGTGGAGTTCTTGTATTAATCTTGAAAGTAATTTCAGTGGTTCTTACTGGACTGGACTTCCTGGCCTAGTTGGAGATCCAAATAGAGCAATGCTTTATGTTACAGATGGAAGCAGAAAAATTTACCAAGGAATTAGAACTGATGCTTTCAACTCTAGAACTTGGATAATGTTGAATTCAGCCAATCAGTTAAATTTGGTTCGTTTTTTTCCATCTGAAATTTTAGAAGTAGATGTTATAAGAGATGCGACAAAATTACCTTTTGTAAAAAGTGAAGGTTGTATATCAAAACATCCAATAGATTTTCTATATTTTAAAGATAATAAAAGTTGTTTTATTTATATTGATTGTAGTAAATTTGCCAAAAATATGAATGGAAAATTTCATATTCAAGGAACTGGCACTGGCACCGGACATTATTCTTATTTAGATAAAGGTATTTTTATAGATGGAAGTTCTATATTTAATTTTAAAAATGGTCTTTCTCATTTAATTGAAAAAAAAGTAAACATTGGAGAAATTCTTAATAATACTTGCGCTATTTGTGGAAATTATATAGAAGAGCAAATACATATTTTTGATGAAAAAACTATGTGCCATTCATGTTATAAACAAAGAGTAATATTATGTAATATTTGTGGCGCTGAAATGTGGCTAGATTATTCAATAAAAACTATACATGATACAAGAATTTGTAATATTTGCTACGAACAATTTTATGTAACTTGTAATAGTTGTGAGAAAACTGAATTAAAAACTAAGCTTTTTTATCTCAAGGATACTAAAAAATGGATTTGTATAAAATGTCTTAAGGAAACTGAAGAAAATTTTGAGGTCTGTGATACTTGTAGAACGATATTTACAAATGCTCCAGAAGGTTATTTATTAATTCTTGACAATGAAGAAGTTATTTGTAAAACTTGCCTAACAAAGGGAATAGGTAAAAAACAACTATTTCTAGAATTTCCACCTGATTTTAGTGATTTAAGTATAAATAATTATGTAATGAATGATATTACAACAACAAATACTTAAAAATAAACCCCTCAAAAGAGGGGTTTTTTTATTTTATTTTCTAAAATATAAATAATTCCCATACATATTACTCCTTAAAATAAAAGAACCTTCCATATGGAAGGTTCTTAACAAATCTCTAATACTATATATGTCGCGTGAATTATGAAATCGAGGAACCCGCTGCTTTAACTTGGAGTGTAAGTTCAATGATTTCAATAGTTCCAACTGGAACTAGTTGAATAATTCCCTTCATAATACTTTGTGCTATTAAGTCAGGAGTATTTGTAGTATCATCTATTGTTACCTTATAATCCGCTAGTCCATTTCCTTGTCTTACAGGTTCAAGTATGCTATTAATAATCGTTCTAGCTCTTGCCCAGCTATCAGCATTATGTGGCTCAAAAACTATTCCATCCATTGCCTTCTTAATCAATTTCTTAACATAGATTACCATTCTTCTAACATTAAGTCTATTGAGGGCAGTAGTAGCTCGCAATAATGTTTTCTGTCCATAAACTTCTAGACCTTTTACTGCGAAATTTACTATTGGATTAATGGCGTTTAAATCACCATATAATGTTTCTCTATCACTTAAGGAAGGTGAAGTTTCATAGTCATAGGCTAGAATTTTTCCTCTTATATCTCCAGCTGGAGCATACCATGGTCCATAATTCTTATCTACTTCTAGCAATTTTTCAGCAATGAAAGTAGAAGGAGGAGACCACACATATTGTCCAGCAATTGGATTGTAATCCTTAAGCCAAGGCCACCAAGTAGCAGCATAAGAACTATTAAGAACAGTAGTTCTACCTTGAGAACCAGTTCCATTGTGCCAAGCAGTTACATTAGTTACTGTCTTTCCAAAAGGAGGATCTACTAGGAATAAGAAATCTTTCCTGTATTCAGCTAGAGCAATACCAGCATCTGCTACTGCTGAATTTCCATTATCAGGACAAGCAAGAATATGATAATCCCACATTTCTTGATTGGCTAGAGCAGCAGAAGTAGCTAGTTGATTAGTAAATAATGTATCTCCAGAATTTAGAAGAATTCCATCTTGCCCTCTTCTAAAAGTATACCAGGTTGTCAATCCAGGTCTTGCTGATTGCCAGCTATCACCTCTCCAAGGTTGAGCAAACCTTGAATCTCCGTATCCAGAAGATTGTCCTAAATAATAAGTAGTAACCGTACCAACCGTAGCAGTACTAGGAACTGCTCTAACTCTAGAGTCACCACTCCAAACCTTGTAAGAAACTGAAAGCCAGTTAGATCCACCATTTTCAGGTAAGGCATTTACCAAAGTTGGGAAAAATCTTGAATCTCCAACCTTAAAACTAACTGCTGAATAAGTCTCCTGCAAATCACCACCGTAGTAATACTTAAGATCATAAATACTGTCACCATTTATTGGATTACTTCGTTGAGTGAAAGTAACATAAGAACCATTTAATGCTGAACCATATTCTTTTGCTTGAAACAAAATTTTAGTTGAATCGGCACCATTATTAAATTTATATCCTCTAATTACCCTTTCAGCATAAGAAAGCCAAGTAGTAGAATCACCAGCAGCCAAATTTCCTACTCTATTAAATAGAACCTGACCTGTTTGATTAAAACCTCTTAAAGCAGCTAGAGAACCCCAAGGAGAAGTAGTTGATGGATTTCCATAAGCTTTAATAAAATCAGTTTTTGAAGCTATTGACTTTACTGTATTGAGGGGACCTTTTGTAGCGTAACCTACCAGTGCCAGAATAGTCTGTGCTGAAGTTACTGTATAGGATGATTTATCCTGTTCGAAAATAGTTATTGAAGGGCTTTTTGCCATATCATTTCCTCCTATTAAAATACTTCATTATCTTTACATTGGAGAAAAAGACATTTATCGTCAAAAACATGGTGACACGAAAACCGCCTTGTCGTTGCCAAATTATAGATAAGGACTATTTTAGTTGCTTATACTTCAAAAGACCTTTTATAGCCAGATTTTTAACATCTTCATTAATTGCATCTACTGTAATAAAGTTTTCTATTAAATTATTTCTGCCAGGAATTATGTATTCCTTGTTTTCAATAAAAACTCTTATAGAGGTGTATGTTAAATTACTAATTTTATACTGCATAATTTATCTATGTCATTTCCGTAACAGTTTCAATATCAAAGTCGTTAGAAAGTATTGGTGGCCTTTCGTAGAAATCTCTTGGTAAGTAAGCCCTTGGAATTGTTAAATCCATTCCATACCTAACAAGTTTATCTTGTGCATCTCCTGGTTCTAATGCTATTTCATTTCGTGGATTTCCAGCCATTATCTCTGCCCACTGCCCATCAACTGCTACTGCTGCCTTTCTATTTTTAGAAGCATTACTCATTATTTGATACATCATAACATCACAATCGGATTGCATGATTGTATTTATAGAAAGCTGGTAACTAAGTTTATAAACTAGCAAAGGTTTAACATATCTTACTACATTAGAATTTGTATAACGGATAATATCATTTACAAAACCTAGTGAATTTTCAGTTTCTCCATAAGTGGAATCAGTTAGCATAAAAGTAATTATTGGTGCTACATTTTGTCCATTCACTACTGGATATAAATATTTCGCAAATGCTCTCTCTGGTGTCATGTAGGCAACCTGAACATTTTGATTGTTTGGGTAACGAGACAGGGAAACAGTTTTTTCTAGCCATTCTTTTATTACTTTAGAGTATGCCCGGAAGTTAAAATGTTCTAGTCTTTCTGCCATCTTATTCTCGATTTATCCGTGGTATATTTAATTGATGTAATTTTATCTGTGCGTTATAATCTCCGGGTAAAACTGCTTGGTCTAGTTTTGCTAAATTACAGCTGAGGGTATAAGTGACATAATCCCAAAGCATATCTCCCGAAGGGTTACAGTTAAGGACTTCATATAATCGCCATTTATTTGTAAGCACTAAATCTCCTGCCTCTATTACATCACTTATATTTGTATAAGCACCATCAATAGAATAAACTAGTAGTTCCCTATTTTTAAAATTTATTTCCGCAAAATCAACAAGATTTAAACTAGCATCATTTTGTCCAGTTAAAGTTACTGTGAAGTTAGTTAAGTCACCAATTGCTGTTCCTAGTTTAGCGATTGTATTATATGCTATATTATCAAGAGAAAAACTACCTACTACAACTCCATCAACTTTAATTAAGAAAACTCCACCTATATTAGAAGCAAAAGGTATTCCTCTACCAGTATAAGTAATATGAATTTCAGCAACATGCATATATTTCAGTTTGCGAATTGTCTGTACCATATTCTCAAAATTTATTACAAATTGTATATTGTCTTCTTCTTCTCGATAAGGCATTAAACCACCAAGTAATTGTTTCCAAGTATTATCCAAATGAAATCCTCTAATATTAAATGGTGGCAGAAAAATCCTAGAAAATTGTTCTTCTGCATAAACTGGATCTTTTTGTGTTCTTACCTTATCTAATTTAAAAATTTTGAGTTGAGGTGCTGAAAAATTAATGTATGCATTATTGAGGAAATTAATATATTCTAACATTATTCTCGCCCATCTCCTTTAGTAAATTCATCAAAATAGTTAAAGTCACCCTCTCTACCCAAATTCTTTCCCTTTAGTAATTTTCTAACTTCTGTAGAACCTACTTTAACTTTCCCTGTAAATAGATTAAAGTAATTTATACTTGTGTCACCAGCTACTTCTGCGAAAGGAATGTGGCGTTTTCTCTTGCGAGAAGTTTTAGCAAATCCAGAAGTATGAACTATTCCATTTCCCATGTAGGAATGTTCGTTCTTTCCAGTAGGAGCAAATCCGCTAGTTCTAACTGTTCCTCTTCCTATATACTCAGCAGTTATGTATCCTACGGTATTTGCCTTACCACTAGTTCTAACTACTCCAGTTCCTCTATAAATAAATTCTTGTTTATATTGTGCTGTTCCAGAAGTTATTATAGTTCCAGTAGTATTGAAAACATATAGAGCAAATTCGGCAGTTCTAGCAAATCCAGAAGTATTTACAATTCCAGTTGGTTCATAAATAAAGTTTTTGGTATCTACAGAAGTAAGGGCAAATCCAGAAGTATTTACAATTATCGTTGATACATAAATTTTAATATAAACAGAAGTCATTAAAGAAGCAGAACCAGAAGTTATTACAGTTCCAGTTGCGTTGAAAACATAATTCTTTGTATCTAATATAGTAGTAGCAAATCCAGAAGTATTTACAGTTCCAGTAGCGTTGTAAATAAAGTTTTTAGTATTTATAGAAGTAGTAGCAAATCCAGAAGTATTTACAGTTCCAGTTCCTGTGTAACTAGCTACATAGAAAGAAATAACTAAAGTAAGAGTTCCAGAAGTTATTACAGTTCCAGTTGCGTTGTAAATAAAGTTTTTAGTATTTATAAAGGTAGTAGCAAATCCAGAAGTTATTACAGTTCCAGTAGCATTATAACTATAATCTTTAGATACAAAAGTTGTAGCAAAACCAGAAGTAAATACAGTTCCAGTTGCGTTATAAACTTGAGAGTAAATAGAATATGTTGCAGTAGCAAATCCAGAAGTATTTATAGTTCCAGTTGCGTTGTAAATAAAGTTTCTTGTGCTTAATACAGTTGTAGCAAATCCAGAAGTATTTACAGTTCCAGTTGCGTTGTAAATAAAGTTTTTAGCATTTATAGAAGTAGCAGCAAATCCAGAAGTTAAAGCATTTCCAGTTGCGATGTAAGTTGGATTAGTAGTACCAAGTGAAGTTACAGCAAATCCAGAAGTATTTACAGTTCCAGTTGCGTTGTAAATAAAGTTTTTAGTATTTATAGAAGTAGTAGCAAATCCAGAAGTTAAAGCACTTCCAGTAACATTATAAATATAACCTATTTGGGTAGTAGCAAATCCAGAAGTAGTTGCTGTTCCAGTTGCATTGTAAACTGGATTAGAAATACCTATTGAAGTTGTAGCAAATCCAGAAGTTAAAACTCTTCCAGTAGGATTATATACAGCAGTTATATAACCTACAGTTCCAGCAAGTCCAGAAGTAATTACAGTTCCAGTTCCATTATAAATAAAGTTCTTTGTATCTAATATAGTTGTAGCAAATCCAGAAGTAATTACACTTGCTACTGCCGCATTATAAATAAAGTATTTAGTATTTAATAAAATTATGGCAAATCCAGAAGTAGTTGCTGTTCCAGTTGCATTATAAATATAATTTTTAGAAACAATAGTAATAGCAAAACCAGTAGTAGTTGCTGTTCCAGTAGCATTATAAATATAATTATTAAATTCAATAGTTCTAGCAATTCCAGAAGTTAAAGCACTTCCTCTTGCGTTGTAAATAAAGTTCTTTGTATCTAATGAAGTAGGAGCAAATTTAGAAGTTAATACTCCTCCTGTTGGATTGTAAGTTTTAGAATAACCAGAAGTTATAGTAGTAGCAAATCCAGAAGTTAATACTCTTCCAGTTGCGATATAAGTATAACCTGTAGCAGTAATTGTAACTGTAGGTTCATGGAGAATTCCAACATTCTTTATTGCAACATTCGGTTTTAAATAAATGTCAGTGCCAGCTAAAGTTCCAAAAAGAATTCCCTTACCTACTAAAGTAGTTAATCTTATAGGAACATTAACTGCCATTACTAAAGCAGAACCAGAAGTTAATACAATTCCAGTAGCATTATAAACAAAATCATAAGAATGGAAAGAAGTAGTAGCAAATCCAGAAGTATTTACAATTCCAGTTGTGTTGTAAGTGTAATCTCTAGTGACTAAAGCAAATCCAGAAGTTAATGCTCCGCCAGTTGGTTCATAAGTTCTAACTACAGGTCCTATTGTTTCGGCAAATCCAGAAATTATTACAGTTCCACTTGGTTCGTAAGTATAACTGGTATAAGGCATTAAATCAGGCCAGTAGTGAATAGGCCAGTATACTGCCCAGTAATGAATAGGCCAGTAACCAATTGGTTTATAAGGTCCAATACTTATAGCAGAACCAGAAGTTAATACTCTACCAGAAACACTACCAAAGAAATTATTAAAAATAGTTCTAGCAAATCCAGAAGTATTTACTCTTCCAGAACCAGTATAAGTATAATTTCTAAAGTTAGTTACAGCAACACCAGAAGTAGCAACACCACCTCTTGCTATATAAACTTTAGTAGGATAAATAACTACTGTAGGAGTATAAATTTTTCCTATACTTTTGAGAGGAGCATTTTGATTAAGTGTAACACCATTTTGGGTTGCTGGTGCTCCAAAAAGAATTCCCTTGCCTACTAAAGTAGTTAATCTAAAAGGAGCATTGATAGATATAGCTAAAGCAGAACCAGAAGTTAATACTCTTCCAGTTGGATTATAAATATAATCACTGTGACTAGTGGTGGCTCGACCAGAAGTATTTACACTTCCTACTGGATTACAGATGTAGGCATCAAGTTCTTCAGTAGAAGCAAATCCAGAAGTATTTATAGTTCCTACAGAATTCCATACAGTAGTTATACTTCCAATAGTAGCAGCAAATCCAGAAGTATTTACAGTTCCAGTAGCGTTGTAAATAGCGTCTCTACTAAATGAAGCAAACCCAGAAGTTAAGGCACTTCCTCTTGGTTCATAAACATAATTATTAAATTCAAGAGTAGTAGCAAATCCAGAAGTATTTATACTTCCAGTACTATTATATACAGGATTTGTATTTCCTATAGTAGTAGCAAATCCAGAAGTATTTACAGTTCCAGTAGAATTGTAAATATGTTCTACTGAAGCCTTGAATGATATTATCTGGCAACCCCACAAATCTGTTTGTGAAGCAAAAGTTCCAGTTGCGTAAATGTTAGTTTGTAAGGTAGTAAAAATACTATAACTTAATTGTCCTAATCCATTAGCACCAGCAGGAGCATTTACATAAAGGTCGGCAGGAGCACCAGCAATTTGAACGGCTGGATAATTTTCATATGGTGAATGAGCGACTATCGCACATGCTACTTCATTTAAATCAGTAGTTGTAATGTTTGGTGTTTGCCAAGTCAATCCAGAATTTGCTGTACTAACATTTTGGTCTAGAGAAGCATAATAACCAGTAGCAAGTCTAAACTGGAAAACAATTAAATTTTTAAATGTAGCTGGGTTATTCCAAGTTGCTCTAATTGTAGCAGTAGCATTAGCAGTAGCAGCAATTTTATATCCCATCTGCTCATAATGACCGCTTGCTC
>Ga0209777_10002683_pt1 | contig 23026 bp, 24 predicted proteins | sample FrelakmetHBP12HB_FD_187147 | JGI IMG/M metagenome (GOLD analysis project Ga0209777, IMG submission 187147) | Freshwater lake sediment microbial communities from the University of Notre Dame, USA, for methane emissions studies -HBP12 HB (SPAdes)... | ecosystem: Environmental > Aquatic >...
TTCTATACAACCCATATCCAAGTCTATGGAACATCTCTGAGACCATAGCCTTATAGTTCACAATATTGTCTCCTTCCTTTAAGTGTTCAAGTGAATGTCTTTGTGTTGATTATACCATCAAGTCGAGCGCTAATTTTACAATTTCTTCTATAGTCCAGACATGATTTGCTATCCCTGCTGGGTAGTGTCATTTTGCATTTTCTGCCTTTCTGCACCCATAGATTCAGACTTGGCACAGAAGACGTTCTGATAACATTCGTGTTCCTCTTGCGAGTTTCCAAACACTAGTAGTACAATATCGAATTGCGTAATCCGTTCCGTAATAGGAAATCAATGATGGAGGGTACGGAATTTGCTCAACAAAACAGTGTCTCAATGTTCAAAGCTACCTGGGTACGTTTCATCCAGACTGTTGAACGATGGTGGGTGGGCGGTTTCTCCATATACCAGAGTCTATAGTCTTCTTGTATGCAAACTAAGAGATGATGTCGAGTTAGTAGGGAAATCAAGACTATATGTACACCCTTCGAGTAGACTATATATGCGAGGGTCAAAGATCATTGTTGAGAATGGCACTCTACGACTAGGAATATCTCATCTTTACTTGCCTTCTGACTACGATACAACTAGTGGTAATTGTCGTTTCCATTTGGTCGACTCCGTTATTCGTACAAACGGTGACGTTACTTTCTGGCCTGGCAGCAAAATCGTGGCAGTGGGAGGCACGTTGGTTGTGGGCAGTGGTACAGGAATACCAGCCCAAACTACCATCTTCGTCAGGAAGCGGGTGGAAATTGGGCAGCACTGTCTCATTGCTCGATGCCTAACTGTAATGGACTCAGATTGGCATAAGCTCGCTACCGGTAATGATGAACTGAAAGAGCAAATTAAAGAAGTGATAATCAAAGACCATTGCTGGATTGGACAGAATGTAACAATTTTAAAAGGAGTTACAATCGGGGAAGGAGCGGTCATCGGAGCTAGTTCCGTAGTCACAACAGACGTTGAACCTAGAACCATGGTCGCAGGTAATCCGGCTAGAGTCATAAGGGAGAATGTGGCTTGGGGAGGGTAGCCTAGGCACAACCAGGGACTTGTCAACAGCCTCTGATTTCAAAATAATACACTACCGAATTGTGGGTAATGGGTCAATTGGACTCCATGAAATTATGTATCCCTATTTTCGGACAGAAACACTGAGAGTAAGTGTCAGCCAGATGACCTTGCCCCCGGAAATGGTACCACTTACAGAGTAAGAGTTAGGAGCTTTTGGACTTGCATCATTATGTAAAGTATGTCGCTCTGGCGAAGGCAAGTGAGGCGTGAGGGAAACTCGCGGGACAGGAGGGTAGAACTGATGGCTGCTAAGGACATGCGGTGGAGCGATGCTGGATGGGCTCATGGGGGCAGGTTGCCGAGCCGGTTCGGGTTGAGCAGGGACGAAGGCTGGTGTATAATTGCTAGTCAGCAATGGCGTCGGGGCTGCCGGGGAAAGAGGGCTCTGTCAGTAATGGGGGTGTGGAAGGGGGGCAGCTCTGAGAATAGGATCCGAAAGCTTCTAGTCTGATGAGAATCATATTGGGTAAGAAGGATAGGCCAGATCTAGCTAAGGGTTCAGGCGCGGGGTGGCGGGTCATGACGGCCGGGATAGGGTCCCAGTTCAACCTTGGCGAGATCTGGAGGCGCAGGGAGCTTCTCTGGACTCTTACTCTGCGAGAAATTAAGATACGCTACACTCAGTCTATTCTGGGCATAGCCTGGGCTGTGATCCAGCCCCTGGCAACGATGCTGGTGTTCACTCTCATATTCTCTGTTCTGCTCAAGGTGCCTTCGGAGGGTGTGCCGTATCCTGTCTTTTCCTACAGCGCGCTGGTGTTCTGGACTTTTTTCCAGGGTTCCCTCTCACGCGCTATCCCCAGCGTTCAGGCGAATGAGGGTTTGATTAAGAAGATATACTTTCCCCGCGAATTCTTCCCTATCTCATCTGTGCTTTCGGCCATGTTCGATCTCATGATAGCGTTTGTTATTTTCCTGGTCATCATGCTGTACTACCATACGCCGTTCACTTTGAACATGTTCTACGTTATACCTCTGGTGGTGATACAAACCGTTTTCACCATAGGCGTGTGTTTGTTTGCCTCGGCATTGAACGTTTACTACAGGGATGTGAACTATGCGCTCGGCCTTATTGTGATGTTATGGATGTATGCAACACCCATTATCTACCCGATAACTGCTATTCCACAGAGGTTCTGGAAGTTCTATTTGCTGAACCCGATGACGGGGATAATTGAGAGCTACCGCGACGTTCTGACCAAAGGGACACCGCCGCAGTCGTCCTACGTGGGGATAGCTGCAGCGGGTGCCGTAGTCCTTTTTCTGCTGGGATACTTTTACTTCAAGCGTATTGAAATGAGCTTCGCTGACGTTATCTAGCGTCTGTTATTAGCTAGCTGGGCAAGAGGCAGGGAGTTTCGGTGACATGAACGTCATACAGGTTGAAAACGTATCCAAGAGATACCGAATTGGTCAAGTAAGCTATCACACCCTTCGTGAGGACATCTACAACATTACGGGACGCCTGGGGCGGTTCAGGAGGGACGGGGGAAAAGCTGAGGGGGCTAAACATATCTGGGCACTCAAAGATGTGAGCTTCCGGGTGGAAGAAGGTGAAAAACTGGGCATCATTGGCCCCAACGGGTCTGGCAAGACCACCCTTTTAAGGCTGCTGGCGGGTATCACCAGGCCCACAAAAGGGAAGATCTCAGTCAAAGGCAGAATGGGAGTGCTTATCGAGCTCATGGCAGGGTTCCACCCCGAGCTGACCGGTCGGGACAACATCTACCTCAACGGTGCCATAATGGGGATGAGCCACAAGGAGATTCAGCGCAAGTTCGATGAAATCGTAGCCTTTGCTGGACTGGAGGACTTCATAGACACACCCATAAAGCGGTACTCCAGCGGCATGCAGGTTCGTCTCGGGTTCGCGGTAGCCGCCCACCTCGAGCCTGAGATTCTTCTGGTGGATGAGGTATTGGCGGTAGGTGATGCTACTTTTCAGAAGAAGTGCCTGGGCAAGATGGGGGCTTCGGCGCAGGAAGGACGAACAGTGCTATTCGTGAGCCACAACATGACGGCAGTACAAAGCCTCTGTGAAAGAACAATATGGCTGCATGATGGCAAGATGATGGAGTATGGAGATACAGGTACAGTGATATCGAATTATTTGAAGACATCCTCCTCAGCATTGCCCGAAAAGGTTTGGAATGACTTGGACACAGCGCCCGGCAACGATAACGTGCGTCTGCGGCGCGTTTGTGTCCATCCCCAAAATGGCTCTGCCTCCGACTCGATTACAGTTGGAACCCCCTTCGTGATGGAATTCGAATACTGGAATCTAGAGGCCAACGCTTGCCTGAACCTCAGCCTCCTGCTGTATAATGAGCAGGGGGTGTTGGTATTTAATACCGCACCCGTTCATGAACCTGTATGGCATGGGAATCCCTTCCCGGCGGGTCTTTTCCGCAGCGTGTGCCGTGTGCCTGGTGATCTGTTAAATGCTGGCATGCATCGTCTTCAGTTGCTTGTTGTTAAGGATCAGGCAAATGTTATATATAACCAAGACGACATTTTAGCTTTTGACGTGCGTGACGAGGCTGAAAGAAGAGGAAGTTGGTACGGCAAATGGGTCGGGGCTGTCCGTCCCAACCTGGAATGGAGCACTGAACTGCTGGGAACAAGTTGAAACCAGGGTGTCAATCCAACATTACGAAGGGACAGGGAGGAAGGATTCTCTTCGAATTGAAGGGTGAGTGGACATAGATGATAATTCTCGCATCCCAATGAGGGTACCATGAGAAAAGTTGATATTCGTTCTGCCCTCAGTAGCATGTTAGTCAAGGCTGGGCTCATGAGGAGAAACGCTCCTCGGTACAAGTATTATCTGGGGAACTGGCTCGAATGCAGCAAGAGCAGAAGGCTTCTGAACAAAGCTAGGAAAGCTTGGCATGAGAAACCGCGGAATGAAAGCCCTTTGGTCTCTATTCAGATGCCGACATACAACCGCGCACACATTCTCTTAGAGCGAACAATACCATCTATCCTCGGCCAGACTTATCAGAACTTTGAGGTAGTTATTGTAGGTGACCATTGCACAGATAACACTGAAGAACTGTTACGGAAACTGAATGATAAAAGGATAAAGTTCTATAATATGCCCGTAAGAGGGCAGTATCCAACTAATCATCGTGCCAGATGGATGATTGCTGGAGTAGCTGCAGCTGGTAAGAGTCTGGACCTATGCTCTGGTGATTGGATTGCTCCGATGGACGACGATGACGAGTTTTCACAGGACCATATAGAGGTTCTACTAAACCACGCCTTGCAACACAATTATGAGATGGTATATGGCATAACTGAGATGGAAATCAGACCTGGAGAGTGGAAGAATATAGGTTCTTTCCCCTTAAGAGTTTCGAATGTTTGCAGACTCTCCGTTCTATATCACTCCAAATTGAAATTCTTCAGAGTAGACCCAAATTGCTGGAAATATGGAGAACCTGGCGATTGGAATTTATGGAAAAAGATGAAGGAAGCAGGTGTGAGAATAGGCTTCCTTGACAGGGTTGTTGGTAAACACTATGTGGAAAGCATAGTGATACCGAGGAAAGATAGCTAGCGCATGAGAAATAGTGATCCCTTGGGATTGCCTTCATGAAGATCGGTATAGTACAGCCCTATTTTTTGCCCTATATAGGCTATTTTGCCTTGATCAATGCCGTTGACAAATTTGTTTACTTCGATGATGTACAGTATATAAGGCGTGGCTGGGTAAATAGAAACAGAATTAAAGCGGATGATGTCTGGCATTACGCGACCTTACCCGTCAGAAAGGCGCCACAATCTGCTAATATAAATGAAGTTTATGTAGTAGATGACGAGAAAGAAATAGACAGGATAAAAAAGTCAATCGAATATAGCTACGAAAAGGCTCCGCACTATGATCAAGTAAAAGGATTGATCTTTGGTATCATTACTCCTGGAGCGAATATTTCAAATCTGAATATTACTTTGACGAACAAAATATGTAATTACTTGGATTTTGAGACTGAGTTCCATATTTCGGCCGAAATAGAAAAGGATAACTCTCTTGTGGGAGAGGAGAAGATAATCTGCATCTGTAAGACATTGGGTTGCGATCACTATATCAATCCCATAGGCGGCGTAGAATTATATTCAAAACAAAAGTTCCTTGAAAATGCTATAAAGCTCAATTTCATAAGAATGGGTGAGATAGTCTATCCACAAGGTAAGGGCGGTTTTATTCCAAATCTGTCTATTATAGATGTGTTGGTGTGGAATTCGAAAGAGGATATTAGACGTATGCTGAATGACTATACGTTAGTGGAAGGTACTGAATGAAGGATAAACAGTACATGGAAATTATATCTCACTACGAGTCTTGCCTAGAGAAATACGGTGACTCTCATTTAGGTGTTGACTGGCCGAAGCTAGAGGATGCTGACAAGCGATACCGGGTTATGCTTGATGTTGTCAGAGGTAATCCGCGTGGTAAAGTCAAGCTTCTTGATTTCGGTTGCGGAGCGTCCCATCTCTATGAATACATTAAGAAAAACAATCTCACTAATATTGAATACAGCGGATTGGACCTGTCCGATAAATTCATTGAGCTTTCGAAATCCAAGTTTCCCAATATCACATACTACTGCGTAGATATACTGGATGACAATGTAGATATTCCCTCCTTTGATTATATAGTCATGAATGGGGTCTTCACTGAGAAGAGGAGCCTTTCGTTCGATGAGATGTTCAACTATTCTAAGCAAGTTATCCTAAGAGTGTTCCAGAAAGCTGAGGATGGCATTGCGTTCAACGTTATGTCAAAGCAGGTAGATTGGGAACGGGAAGACCTTTTCCACCTCCCTTTTGACCTGTTAGCTGATTTTCTCACAAGAAATGTGAGCAGACATTTTGTCATCAGGCACGATTACAGATTGTATGAATATACCACTTACGTATATAGATAGGAATCTTCAACCCAGATGAAAAAAGTAGTTGTTTTCGGTACAGGAGAAATAGCGGCGGTTGCACACTTCTACCTTACACACGACTCCCCTTACGAAGTGGTTGCTTTCACTGTTGACCAAGAATTCATAAAACAAGAGCGCTTCATGGAACTCCCAGTCGTTCCCTTCGATAAAGCTGAAAAAACCTATCCTCCAAACAGCTTCAAAATGTTTGTTCCCATAAGCTACAGAAACGTGAATAAACTGCGAGCCGAGAAATACTGTCAAGCCAAAGCAAAGGGTTATCAGTTGATAAGCTACATTAGTTCCAAAGCTACCACCTGGCCTGGTTTAGTTGTGGGAGATAATTGCTTCATCTTTGAAAACAATGTTATTCAGCCTTTCGTTAAGATTGGCGATAACGTTATACTCTGGAGCGGTAACCACATAGGACATCACGCAGTTATTAAAGACCACTGCTTTGTATCGTCCCATGTGGTCATATCGGGCAGCGTCACGGTAGAGCCATATTGCTTCCTGGGGGTCAATTCTACGATAAGAGACGGAATCACCATCGCCAGAGAATGTGTAATAGGCGCAGGAGCCCTGATATTGAAAGACACTGTAGAAAGAGGTGTGTACACGGGAAGCCCTGCTCGCCTATTGCGAAAGTCGAGCGATCAACTAAGCGGCATATGAGGTTAAATCGCCATGAGGTGGAGCAAGAAAGGGCTGATTTTTAAACCAGATGGAAATTTTGAATGGATGGTCGGTCATGCGTCCATCCCAGTAGCTGATAAGGTTGATGACGAGGTACTAAGGATCTACTTCAGTACTAGGGATATGAATAATCGTTCCATTCCGACCTACATCGATGTTGACCCCGACAATCCACGTCGAATTTTGTACGTCAATGATAAGCCTTTACTCCATTTAGGAAATATTGGCACTTTTGATGACAATGGCATAATGGTATCGTGGATTGTGAATAATGAAGACAAGAAGTACCTCTACTACATTGGTTGGAACCCACAAGTGACCGTATCTTATAGGTTATCGATCGGATTGGCTATTAGTTGCGATAAAGGATCCACTTTCGTGAAATACTCTGAAGGACCAATTTTGGACCGTTCTATGCAAGAGCCATACTTTAATACTGCTCCGTGTATATTGATAGATGATATGCTTTGGAAGATGTGGTATGTCTCGTGTACTGGATGGACAGTCGAACGAGGTAAGCCTGAACCAATATATTTGGTGAGATATGCTAATTCTCGAAATGGAATAAATTGGATAAAGAATAATTTAGTCTGTATAGATTGCAGATTCAGCAAAGAAGCAATCGGCCGCCCTTGCGTAGTCAAAGATAATGGCATTTACAAAATGTGGTATTGCTATAGAGGAAGTATAGACTACAGAACGAATAAAGAGCAGAGCTATAGGATAGGCTATGCAGAATCACCTGACGGAATAAAATGGGTCAGAAAAGATGAAGAGGCAGGAATTGATAGGTCTGATACTGGTTGGGATTCTGAAATGATTGAATATCCTTATGTGTACCAGCACAAAGGTAAGAAATACATGCTTTATAATGGTAACGGGTTCGGCGAATCGGGTTTTGGATACGCTATCTTGGAAGAAGATTGAGTTGAGATAGAGATGGTAAAGTCACAAGTCAAAAGCCTGGCAATCTTCGGTAGTTCACCAGCTTTCAACGAAAAGCTCTACGTAGGTCGGCCTAATATTGGCGAGCGGCAGCGTTTTTTGGAGCGCGTCAATCACATGCTTGATAGTCGCTGGTTGTCCAATGATGGACCATATGTACTAGAGTTAGAGCAGCGTATCGCTAGTATGATAGGTGTAAAGCACTGCATGGCCATGTGCAATGGAACAATAGCACTGGAGATAGCTATCCGCGCATTGGGTCTGTCAGGCGAAGTCATTGTCCCCTCGATGACGTTCATTGCTACTGCCCACGCTCTGCAGTGGCAGGAGATAATCCCTGTCTTTTGCGATATAGACCCCGGAACGTATAACCTCGACCCGCTTCGTGTAGAGAAAATGATTACGCCACGCACTAAAGGTATTATCGGTGTTCATTTGTTCGGCCGCCCTTGCGATACAGAGGCCTTGGCTGAGATAGCGAAACGGCGTAAGCTGAAGCTGTTGTATGATGCCGCTCATGCTTTTGGCTGTTCGCACAGAGGGCGCATGGTTGGCAGCTTCGGCGATGGAGAGATGTTTAGCTTCCATGCCACCAAGTTCTTTAATACCTTCGAGGGGGGCGCTATTGTCACGAATAATGACGAGCTAGCGGCCAAAGTGAGGTTGATGAAGAACTTCGGCTTCGCTGGGTATGACAATGTCATCTACATCGGTACCAATGGCAAGATGAGCGAGGTCTCTGGGGCGATGGGGCTAACTGGACTGGAAAGCTTAGATGAGTTTATCAGCGTCAACCTTCGCAACTACAGGGAGTACAAACGCGAACTGGAGGGCATACCTGGGCTCAAGTTCATGACCTACGACGAGACAGAGAAATCCAACTATCAATACATCATTCTTGAATTAGATGAGCAAACGATTGGAATAAGCAGGGACCAACTTGTTGAGATTCTGCACGCTGAGAATATCCTGGCCCGACGCTATTTCTACCCGGGCTGCCATAAGATGGAGCCTTATAAGTCCTATTTTCCTCACGCCGGTTTATTGTTGCCGGAGACGGAAAGAATCGTGAAGCGTGTTTTGGCTTTGCCCACAGGCACTGCTGTGGGGCTGGAAGAGATAGGGAAGATTTGTCAGATCATCCGTCTTGTCGTGGAGAATGGGCATGATATCGCTAAGGAATTGCAGGAAGGAGCTCAATAGGTAGTGGGAGTATATGTACGTATACAATGAAGAGGATTTCACCGATCAGTTGGTTGAAGCAGGCTTTCGAAGAATAAAAAGATGCAATTGGAATGAGATCACTCACATCGAACTTACGGGTGTGGAAACCACAAAAGACCCCAAAGTCGATGATGGAAGCAATTAAGTAGATGAGTATTGCAGACATTGGTCTCAATTTGAAGAACTTCCTTCGACCGCAGCAGAGGATTGGAATTCCACGTGGCCGACATACCTATGGCCCGGAACCAGACTTAGTAGGCATACCATTCATAGCTGTGGGTAGTAAAATCGGTAGTTTTTGTTCGATCGCTCCTGGGTTGAAATTCATTCTTCTTGGCAAGCATATGACGAATTGGGTCTCCACCTATCCGTTTAGCGCGAGGTGGGGAATGGATGTCCCACTCGCCAATCTGCCAGACCACTTCCCGATATTAATAGGCAACGATGTATGGATAGCAACCAATGTTAAGATATTACAGGGGGTTACAGTCGGTGACGGCGCAGTGATAGCAACAGAATCTTTTGTTACCAAAGATGTACCGCCTTACGCTATCGTGGGTGGCCATCCCGCTCAGACAATCAGGTATAGATTCACTGAGAAGCAGATCGAGGAGCTCTTAGAGATTGCCTGGTGGAACTGGGATGACGAGGAAATAAGAAAGGTGGTTCCATTGCTAACATCGGATAACATTGATAAGTTCATTGAGGTTGCAAAGGAAGTGAATCACCCCACAGCAAGCTGTGGGGCATCTTAAGGTTTTCTGACATGCGTAGTCACTGGCAATTGCATACGTAGTTGGAGGAACTTATTTTCATACCCATGATATTCAATTCAGGCAAATGCCACGCTCTTTATCTGACGGGAACTGGCCGCTTTCCTCCCGCCAGCAAGCTAGCGGGTATCCAGCGGAGATTTCTATGAAGCGCTATCCGAGTCCCTAGAGAGTGTGATGAGGTGAATAGGAATGTGGACGCCTTTCTTAACAACTGCAGGAACGCGATAAGAACATGCTGATCAGCGAATGATAAGGGCTGCAAAATCGGACCTGTCTGAGCTTGAGAAGTAGGTTGAATACTTGAAAGGAATATGGGCAACGATGTGTCTGGCCAGAGATGGTGAGCTGGTGCAACTATTCAGAAGCAGACTTGAAGACCACCTAGGAGTAAGAACACCTGGTGTTGGTCAATAATGGCACACTGGCCGTCCATCTCGCATTGAAGGCGCTTGGGCTCAAGGGAGAGATCGTCACGGCTCCGTTCAGCTTTGCGGGCAACACAAATGTAATAGGGTCGGAAGCGCTCCCCCGAGTTTTGGCGGATATTGCCTCCAGTACCTTGAATATTCAGCCGAAACAGGTGGAGAAAGAGATGACTCACAAAAGCTGTGCTATCCTGACGACTCATGATTATGGCAATCCCAGCGATGTTGACGAGCTTGAAAGTATAGCCGCTAAGTACAGTCTGAAATTGATCTACGATGCTGCACACGCCTTAGGTGTCGAATATAAGAATCAGTCTATAGCGGATCATGGAGATATCTCCACCCTTAGCTTTCACGCCCCAAATGTCTTCGATAGTATCGATGGCGGGGCTATTATTGCCAAAGATGGCCCCCTTTTTGAAAAGTTGAAACTTCTTAGAAACCATGTCAACTTCGACTTAGCCTGACTAAGATAGAGCTCCGAAACAGTATGATTTTGGCAAGCCTCCAGTCTATGCAAGCCTGATAACAGCATCGAAAGGCTGGCATGGCGTGAGGATGACACCGGATATCTGGTAGGAGTTGGAGAGTCTCAGACGGAGACATTTGGTCACCAGAAGCAAGAGATGCAAAGAGACCTGGTAATAGTGTAGAATGTCAAATAACTGAAGCTCCTACGCCAGTACATTTTGGAGGAAAACAGGGACTCGACCTGATGAGGGTTATTTCGATAGGATGTTGCTATGGTTCAGATGCTGATTCGCAAGCCAATTTCAATTCTGGCAGATACTGCAAAGGCTATCGCTCCCGTCAGATTCGAAAAATTAAAGACATTTGTTCAAGCGTTTGTCGGGGGAAAACACTACTATTGCCCTGTTTGCAATCGCCGTATAGGGCGTTTTGATTTTTTCCCGATGGGGTTCCTCAAGGCATATGATGAATATGGATATATCCATTCAATCTTCACTGCTGAGACGCTAAATATATTCTCGTACTCCTGTCCGCGTTGCGGTGCTAGTGATAGAGATAGGTTGTATGCACTATACCTCAAACAAGAGTTCAGCCAGACGGATGTTACCAAGAGGTACTTGTTCATAGACTTTGCGCCAGCTGTAGCCCTGTCATATGCGCTCCGGAAATATCACTTCCTGAATTACCGAAGTGCCGACCTGTTTATGGATAATGTAGATGATAGAGTCGACATTGCAGATATGCCTATCTACAAAGACAATTCTATCGATATATTCCTTTGTTCACATGTATTGGAACACGTGGAGGATGATAGGAAAGCTATAGCTGAATTATATAGAATACTCAATCCGAGTGGCTGGGGAATTGTGATGGTTCCCATCGTGCTGAGTTTATCTGATATTTATGAAGATGCCTCTATCACAAGTCAGGCTGACAGATGGAAGCATTTCGGACAAAATGACCACCTTCGCATTTACTCGAAGCAAGGTTTCATTACTCGATTGGAGGAGGCAGGCTTTAGGGTGAATCAATTTGGGATTAACTATTTCGGCACTGATGTGTTTGAGAAGCATGGTATCCATCCACGTTCAATTCTCTATGTCGTGAAGAAACCGTTATCAAAGTGACTAGCCTGTCGTCCCAATTCGCAGTTACAAGATAATTACGTATTGTCCTAGAGTTTCTGTAAAAGTGAATATGGCGTAAGATACCTCCAAGAGCGAAAATAACCAGGGTGGAAAGACACAAAAACGAGGACTTACGCCATGAACGGGATACCACTATCAAGGAAGATCGAGCAAGAGATTGCGGAAGTGCTTGGGGGATGTGAAGCAGAGGGACATCCTCTGGATAACTTTATCAGGCTGGGGGCCAGGTATATGCTGCAGGTGGCTTGCCAGAATATCACAAAGAGTGGCTGCCGAAGCAGTATATCTGGGGGAATGAACAATATTTGCCATAAGCCTTCGTGACTTTCAATAATGCGTACGAAGTGCTATTTGCTGCAAGCTACATGCATTTAAGACACGCTGATAAGTTGGAGACAGCTTCTAGCTCGTACAGTCTGAAAACTGTTTGGCAGTTTCTGGATAAGGAAGAATCTCTGAAGTAGCGTCATTTGTTTAGAATCGCAGAGTGAGAGAATGCACCCCAAGGTATCAATAATCATACTCAACTGGAACGGGCTTGAGGACACAGTGCACTGCTTGGAGTCTATTGAGAAGATAACCTACCCCAATTATAATATCATCGTAGTGGACAATGGTTCAAAGGGCAATGATGCCGAGATTCTGAGAGAAAAGTTCGAAGATTATATCCATATTATCGAAAACGACAAGAATTATGGCTTTGCTGAGGGCTGCAATATCGGGATGCGACATGCTCTCAGAACTTCTCGTCCCTATTACATTTTGCTCCTCAACAATGATACCACGGTTGCCCCTGATTTTCTGGATGAGTTGGTCAAAGTGGCTGAGAGCGACCCATCCGTAGGCATTGTCGGGCCAAAGATCTACTTCTATCATCGGCCAAATACTATTCAATCCCAAGGCGGGCGGATCGATTGGTGGACTGGCCAAGTACTTATGATCGGGTCGGGCGAGACGGACGCGGGGCAATTCGATCGAGTGACAACAGTTGACTGGGTGAGCGGGTGTGCCTTACTTGTGAAGAGGAAGACCATTAGGGACATAGGGTTGCTCTATCCGGGGTATTTTGCATATTTCGAAGATACTGATTGGTGCGCAAGATGCACAAAAGCAGGATACAAAGTTGTCTGTGTGCCCGATGCAAAAGTATGGCATAAGAAGCAGCTGGATGCCAGGCAATGGGATAAGCACGAATGGTATTACGCAACACGCAATAGGTTTCTGTTTATGAAGAGAAATTCGACCGCGATGCAGTTTTTCTCTTTCTTTATACGCTTCTTCTTCCTGGAGGCGGGGACCCCGGCGTCCTTGTTCTTCAGACGGAAGAATCTTAAACTCGTGCTGTGCTATTATAGAGGGGCATGCGATGGATTCTGCTCGGCGAGGAGAAAGCAAGAGAACGAGCTGGTAGATTAACTATGAGTTACGCAAAGCAGCTGCTTGACGTTAATAGTAGGCTGCGTTCCGCGAAACCTTCCCAATATAATGGCAATCAATCCTCTCTGGGAGGAAAAGTATAGCTTGATGAAGATCACTTTCATTTTGCCTCGCTACGACCTGAAGCCTGTGGGAGGCTTCAGAGTGATCTATGAGTACGCAAATCAACTAGTTGCCCGAGGGCATGAGGTGACAGTTGTGCATGCACGCAGTCTTCCGAATGCCAGCCGTTATCCTCCGTTACTCAGCAAGCTTTATCACCGGCTAATTGAGAGACTGAGCAGAACGCCCAGCTTGACTATCGTCTCGGATGTCCCGTGGCATCCTATGGACCATCGAGTCAAGCTACTTTCAGTTACCGAACCTACAGCATCACACATTCCCGACGGTGACGTTGTAGTCGCCGCCTTCTATTTAACCTTGGAATATGTTGTTAACTATCCAAAGAGTAAAGGAAGGGGATTCTACCTTGTGCAGGGCTACGAGGGATGGGCAGGCCCGATAGCGCGGGAGCTCGGGGCTTGGCGGGCACCCGTAAAGAAGATTGTCGTATCACGTGGGCTATACGAACACGCAGTCAATCTTGGCATTCCTGAAGATGAGCTGATTCATATTCCAAACGGGATCGACCATGCGAAGTACAGACTGCTCCGTCCTATTGAGAACCGTGCACCACGAGTGGCTATGCTGTACCACCCTCTGCGCATTAAAGGCGCAACAGACGGTACAAATGCTCTGGAGCTCGTTCAAACAAGATTCCCGAACCTTCGGGCTGTTCTCTTTGGTGTTTTCCCAAGGCCGCAGGGGTTGCCAAGTGGGATCGAGTATTACTGTGATCCCCCTCAACTAGAGCTAGTAGGCTCAATCTACAATGGGAGCAGCATATACTTAAGCACTAGTTGGACCGAAGGATTCGGTCTTCCGCCTGCTGAAGCCATGGCATGTGGTTGTGCAGTGGTTTCGACAGATTCCGGCGGAGTTCGCGACTTCGCTGAACATGGAGTTACCGCCTTGCTCTCGCCCCCAAAACATCCAGAGGCCTTGGCAGAGAATATCATGCGTCTACTTGAGGATGAGGACTTGAGGACTAGGCTTGCAAAGGCGGGCTACGAGCGTATTCAGCGGTTCACTTGGCAACGAAGCACCACCCTGCTCGAGCAGTCAATGGCGGATGCCACAAAGTAGGCTGGCAGAGAAGTGGCAAGAAGAAATGAAAGCCGATATTCGATGTAATTTTGCTGCTAGGGCATGGCAAATTGCCAGAGTCGAAGGATGGCGTAGTCTCTGGGGGCACGCCCTGTATGTATCTCTGACTGGACGATTCGGCTTTCTGCTGACCCGCTTCACCAGCATGGATAGTGTGCTGCACTGGCTCAAGCGAAGCATTGATGACTATGACGTGTTTTCGTTCGACGTGTTTGACACATTGCTGCGCAGAAGGGTTGACCCGCCAGAACTGATCAAATGCCTTGTTGCGGAACAAATATCTCGGCTGCTGGCAGAGTCCGGAACGGACATTAGTGCAGAGCAAGCATTGGCCCAGCGAAACGCGGTTGAGGAAGTCCTACGACAGCAATCCATATCAAGAGATGGCGACCGGGAGTGCTTTTTGGACGATATCATCGCTGGAACACTGAAGGCAATCGCAGCTGATGTCGTGCTTACAAGGGAAAGGATCGTTGATTATGAGATAGGCTTAGAAAAGAAAGCATCCCAACTGATGCCCGGGGTAGAATCAGTGCTCGCTTACCTTCGGTCGCGGGGCAAACGAGTCGTAGCTGTCTCGGGCACATATTTGTCTTCTAGCCAAATAGCGACGATAATGGGATACCACGGTCTCCTGAAGTACATTGACAAGCTATACATTTCTTCTGACTTGGGGAAGAGTAAGGGTACTGGGAAACTGTTTCAATATGTTGTCCAGAGCGAAAATGGCAGACTGCTTCATGTTGGTGACGATTATTTGCTTGATGGCATCATACCACGAAAATTTGGTATCAGAACTCTGTGGTTCCGAAGCAGTAGCGAGCAGCAAAGGAAGCGTAAGCTAAGGAAGCTGCTCGCTAGTGACAACAAGATGGACTACGTCAATGCCATAGTGACGAGCGATTCAAAGGACGAAAGCACGCTATACGATCTAGGATATAACGTGCTGGGGCCTGCACTAACGGTGTTTGTTCATTGTGTGATAGAGCAGGCCCAGAAAGACGGTGTGGAAGCACTGTTTTTCATGGCCAGGGACGGCTACGTGATGAAGAAGATATACGAGATATTGCACAACACTATATACGTGGACCGAGCTCTTCCCCTGGGTAGATATATGTGTCTAAGCAGGTTCCCCGTAAGATCCGCTTCGGTGAAGGAGTTAACTCTTGCGGAGGTGTCTGAGGTATTTGCCAGCAGAGCAAGGTTTGGCGGAATAGCGCTGGACTTCGGAGACATCCTACGGAGTTACGGACTCGAGCCTACCGATTTCACAAATATCGCGGCGGAACATGGAGTCGATTTGCATAGCCCGATCCTCGATCCGGCTCACGACACCGAGCTGAATGTACTCTTAAACAGCGCCCAATTCCAAAGCATGATCAAGTATAGGATCAATGAATCCAGAAGACGACTGAGGGGGTACTTGGCGAGTATAGGGTTCATGGGAAAAGGCAAGGTGGCGGTCGTGGACTCGAACTCGAAGGGCATTACCCAATCACTTTTAGGCGGATCATTCTCATCTGATAAGGAGTACCCACTAGTGTTCGGATACTACTTCAGTTTACTTAGTCTAGAAGTGGGAGATAAGACTGACACTAAGGTGGACCTGTCTCATGTTGCCGGCATATTCAGCGATTGGCGAAGGAGCTCAGTCAATGGCCAGAAAGCCTTTCTGCAATTCGGAATGCTTATTGAGCTCTTTTCCCATCCCAATCATGGGATTACCGTTGGATATAAGAATGTCGAGGGTAGAATAGTGCCCGTATTCAGGAAAACGATGCAAGAAAGTCAGTATCCATTAACATCCCAAGGATTACGTGGCATACTATCGTATGCCAAGGATTACGGCATGTATTATAATCTGCACAACTGCAAATGCGCCGACCTACTGGAAGACGAGAAAACCAGGGTAGTAGAGTGGGTAGCGTTCCCCACCAAAAGGCAGGGGCAAGAGCTAGAGAGTCTATTTGTAACAAATGAGTGGCCCAAAGAGAGTAACCATCCCATTTGGAAGGAATCAAAGGCTGGCCACATACTGAAAGGATTGCTCAACAGAATCGTCTTACCACCTTTCCGGAAGGTTTATGTCAAATGGCGGTATGGCTTGATCTAAGACTTTGTTGATTGAGACAGCCCAGCTTTTGCTTGAGATGGAGGACTTAAGGTGGGACTTGCAAACACTAGGCATGTGGCTATGTTAGTGTCCGCTAGGAAAGGAAGTACAGACATGCTGGAGCCGTCTACGATAAATAGTGCTTGAGGAACGCTGTTATATGGGAGAGCGCAATCAGGTAGCTCGAACAAGTATGCACTGCCTGGAGTGAGACCAGAAGTAATGAGCTCGATGGTTCTTGGATGATCAAGAAGTGCCGGAGTCTGTGGATTAGGATTCGAGGCGCTCTGCGCGTCATGCTTTGGTGGGTTGGGGCACCAGCAGCCCACGATGATGTATGGGATCGGAAGCAGGAGCTGGAGATACTCCAGAAGGGAGATTCCTTAAGGCCAGACGCCGGACTGGTGGGTGATAGAGAGTATATTCAAAAGCAAATATTAGGCTATTATGGTTCGTTCAAAGGTTTAATAGCATTGGGAGCCGGTTGCGGTACAGGCAGATTGGAGGCATGGTTGGCCTGCGAGGGGGCAAGGGTGGTCTGTTTGGATAACTCAACAGAAGCCCTCCAAGTATCACGTATCCATGCTGGACGGGCAGGATGCCAAGAGCATTTTGTGGTCGGTGACCTGGAGAGGATGCCATTCAAAGATAGGACGTTTGACTTTACTTACAGTGGTGGCGTGTTAGAACACTTCGTTGACCCCAAACCAGCCTTACGCGAATATCTCCGAGTAACCAAACCGAAAGGCGTAATCGTCGTCTCTGTTCCCAACCTTGTAGGACTAAATGCCGCATTTGGTCTGAAGCCTCTGTTGGAGCCTCTGCTTAGGAGAAACAAAGAAGCACGCTACACGGAGCAAGACTTTAGCGCAAGAAAATTCAGAAAGGTGATACAACAATCAGGGTTCAAGTGTCTGGATATATCTCCAACCTTTTTCAATACATTTGAGCTTTTTCCTTTCAGGTATGTACGAGGAGTGCTATCATTTCTCAGGGTTTACGGCTTGTACTGCAGACTACTCCAACGATTTGGGAGAACATTCCCGAGCACCGCTTTCGGGTACTCATTCATGATCGCTTTTGCCCAAAGGCCAGAATAATAGAGATAAGGATAGAATCTAAGATGGTCGGAAAGATAATTATCATCGGCGCCGGCCCCACAGGCCTTGGAGCGGCCTATCGCCTCAAGGAGCTCGGGTATGACAACTGGGAGATCCTCGAGAGAAATTCTTACATTGGCGGGCTAGCTGCCAGCTTCAAGGATAAAGAGGGCTTCACCTGGGACATCGGAGGGCATGTGCTTTTCTCCCATTATGAATATGTAGACAAGGTAGTAGATAAGCTCCTTGGGCAGGAACACCTTGTTCACCAGAGGGACGCGTGGATTTGGCTAATGAGCCGCTGGGTTCCTTATCCTTTTCAGAACAACATACGTCACCTGCCCAAAGACCAGATCCTTGAGTGCCTGATGGGTCTGATTAAGGTGAATGGTACCAGGGACCTTCCCAGCAATTTCAAGGAATGGAATCTGCGCACTTTCGGGACGGGCATAGCGAAGTACTTCATGCTACCTTACAATAGCAAAGTGTGGGCTTATCCTTTGGAACTGATGAGCCAAGACTGGATAGCGGAAAGGGTGAGTGTAGTCAACATAGAGAAGATTTTGAGAAACATAGTCTATGAACAAGATGAAAAGGAATGGGGCCCGAACAGCCAGTTCAAGTTCCCCCTGCATGGAGGTACTGGGGGACTGTTCAACAGGTTCATGCCGTATATCAAGGATCACCTGACCCTTAATGAAGAGATGATCGAGCTCGACCTCGATGAGAGGGTGGCCAGATTTGACAGCGGCAAAGAAGTGGCTTACGATGTATTGGTCACAACCGTGCCGTTAGACCAGTTCATACACAGGATGAGACGCCCCCGAAATGACCTGCTGGCCAAGGCCGCGCAATCGCTCAGGCACAACGGGGTTCTTAGCGTTGGAATAGGGATTAAGAAACCGTGCCCGAGCAAGAAGTGTTGGGTCTATTTTCCGGAAGCAGATTGCTGCTTCTATCGAGTCACTTACTTCTCCAATTACTCCCCCAATAATGTCCCCGACCCTAACGACTACTATTCGCTGATTTGCGAGACTTCCTATTCGGATTTCAAGCCCGAAGATAAGCGCAGCATAGTTGAGAGGACGATAGAAGGGCTGATAAAGACAAATATCATATCCGAGACCGATAAGAATCTCATTACTACTACTCATGTCGTAGAGGCTGACCACGCGTATCCCATACCCACCCTGGAAAGGGATAAGTCACTGGGCACAATCCAACCCTTTCTGCAGAAGAGAGGAGTCTTCTCCACAGGTAGGTTTGGCGCTTGGAAGTATGAGGTGGGGAATATGGATCACTCGATAATGCATGGTGTAGAGGTCATCGATCGAATTCTGCGGCTGGAGGACAATTGATAGATAGAACAACAACCCCGAACGCTACCAAAGTCTGTGCAGTGGTTGTGACATACAATCGGAAAGCCTTGCTAGAGAAATGCCTGAAGGCGCTGCTGAATCAGACAAGGCCTCTGGATGAGATAATTGTGGTGGATAACGCCAGTACGGATGGGACCAATGATTTTGTCAAGGAACATTTCCCGAGCATCAGCTACATAAGGCAGGCTGAGAATATGGGTGGTGCCGGTGGGTTTCATGAAGGCATGAAGGTTGCCTACGAAAAGGGACATGACTGGATATGGGTCATGGATGACGACGCGATTCCCACGGCGGACGCTCTGGAAAAGCTGACTAGTTTTCCTTTGATTAATGAACATAACGTTTACTCTTTGGCTAGTGCAGTACTAAAACAGGATGGAAGCATTTCCATAGTCCACCGCAGACTATTTCATAAGAAGGAAATGAAGGAAGAAGTAATAGGCGTTGATAAGTATGATGAATCCTGTTTTGAAACGGATACTGCGTCTTTCGTCGGACTTCTGGTAAGCCGCAAAGCCATTAAGGAGGTTGGACTCCCCATTGCGGAATTCTTTATTTATAATGATGATGTGGAATACTCACTAAGAATACGGGAAAAGGGGATTATTCTGACTGTGCCCAGTAGTAGGATTATCCATCTTCAAAATTGGGAGGATTCGAAAAAATCGCAGCTAAGGCAATCAGCTTTATCCTGGAAAGACTATTATGCCATTAGAAATAGCTTCTATGTTCGGCTCAAATATGGGAAACCGGGTCCAAAATATTACGCGAATGTCCTCCTACTCACCGTCTTTAGCATTCTAACGATACTGATATTCCGTCGTTCCAGATATGAGAGCATCAAAGTTGTGGTCCGTGGTACGCTGGATGGGTTGCATGGAAAATTGGGGAGGAACAGGGATTTCTTACCTCCAAGACCTAATTGAATGTTACAGTCTGCTTGAGTTAATCGAACTTAATTTACGAGTACATGCAGATAGGTTACTACTTGGTTCTCCGTGAAACATTATTCTATACCTTACCCATTATCCTTAGCTCTTATCTGTAGATGCAAGTGCGCGCATAGCCTAAACAGGTTGATTGTGAGTGCCAAAGCAAGAAGGACCCCAGAGGGCACAGCTTGGGCGCTAATCCAAAAGATGGCCTGCTCGCCAAAACCGGGTCAGAGTGAATGTTATTTGCGGGATGATAGAATTGGAGATAAATGGAACGATGACCTACCACTATTGGGTCGACAATTTGCAGGGAGCTCGGGGAACTTGATGAGCAGAACACGTATCCCCAAAGTCTCAATCATAATATTGAACTGGAACGGGCTAGCAGATACCAGCGAGTGTCTAGATTCTCTAAGGAGAATCACCTATGGCGATTATGAGATCGTGGTAGTCGACAATGCCTCAGCGAGCGACGAGGTGAAAATTTTGAAAGATAGGTTTGGTGGCTATATTCACACTATCCAGAACGATAAGAATTACGGCTTTGCCGAAGGTAATAACATAGGGATGAGATATGCTCTAGCAAAAGGCACAGACTATATTCTCCTGCTAAACAATGACACCACCGTCGCGCCTGACTTTCTAAATGAGATGATTCAGGTGGGAGAAAGCGATGAAAATATCGGTATCTTAGGGCCGAAGATCTACCTCTATGACAAACCAAACGTAATTTGGGAAGCCGGTGGGAAGATAAATTGGTGGCTGGGAGCTATTAGCATTTTGGGCGAGAGGCAAGTTGATGTGGGACAATACGATGATGTGGCTCGAAGAGATCTGCTATCTGGGGCAGCTCTGCTTATCAAGGCACAGTTGCTGGGAAAGATATCGTTGCTAGATTCCTCTTTCTTCTTTGGCTATGAAGACTACGACTTCTGTATCCGAGCACGCAGAGCAGGTTTTAGAGTGGTTTATGTTCCGAAAGCAAAGGTCTGGCACAAAGTGGGCAGGGCGAGGAGGCGATTGCCGTACTATTCCGAGGCCCAAGTGAGAGTGAAGAATGCCGTAGGCATTTTTGGTGTCAAAGTTAGATGCAAGCTTTTCCGAAAGCATTCTAGAATGCCTCCCTTTCCAATACCTATGTTACTCTACTTCTTGGTGTACTGGCCGATGAGAGCCATTGAGCTGTTAATATTCAAAAGAGTTACAAGTTTATCGGTACGGTCGCGGCAGCGTTCAGCACAGGAGTAAATTACTATTGAAAAAGCCAACTGGGTGCCTCCTGACTTCTTGCCCCTGTTCCAGCCGCCTCAGTTCTGCTTTACAACGCTGGCGTCCGCGTTGGTTTCTCCACTGGTATTACCCCCGGCACCTCAGCTTTGTCGCATATTGCCCAGAATGGGCGTGTCGTTCTCGCTGAGAAGTGACTTTGCGCCTAAACTCAAGCACAATTAAGACGGGACCACAATGTCCTCTTGGAGAGCCCTGTCGGGCCCCCGCGATGTAGGCTGATCAATCTAGCCTTGCTTGGGTCTAGTGCTCATGTAATAGTATACCAAGGACTTTATCCACTTGCTGGGGATGAAGAATGAAAGCACGAAGACCATAAAGGTATCTAGAGACTTATGATACTTGAGACTCTCAAGACAAGCTCTTCTTCCTTCAATCTTCTCACCAATCAGTATTTCAGAAGCACCATATACGCCTAATCTTCTCCCATATATCTTTGGACACGCTCGTTTCACCTCAGCGCCATATCTTTCAAGGAAGACTTTGTGAGTCAACGCAGTCCTTGGCAAGTTTCTTAGCCTACTTCGGGAACTAAACACGCGCACACCACGTTCTACATGGTACTTGTAAAGAGTCTTCGGCACATACGTAGCTTTTGATTTACGGAGCAACTTGAGCCACAATATCACTTCGTCCCCCCACAACCTTTCATCGAATCTGTCATCTTGTTCTAATAAGTCCCTTCGCATCACGAGCCAAAAATTCCCGCCAACCTTCTCGCAGAGAACGTCATCGTAGTCTATGTAGCCCTCTTTATCTATGCCGAAACCGCTCCTTAGGTTACTATCAACATAGATGCCGTCAAACCACACGAATCTGATTCCTTCGCTCGATACCTCACTAAGTGTATGCGCTGCGGTCTCGAGAGCTTCTGGCAATAACTCATCATCGTCATCCATGAATGTGAGATAATCACCCTGAGCTAAATCAATTCCTTTGTTCCTAGCAGCTAGAGCCCCTTCATTTCGGCTCAGCCTATGATAGATAATCCTGCCGTCCTTATAAGAGCGACATACTTCCTCCGTATTATCGGTCGAGCCATCATCAACAATAATCAGCTCGAAGTTCCGGTATGACTGATTCAAAACGCTGTCTATGCTTCTAGACAATATACGCGCCCTGCTGTACGTTGCCATCACGACGCTGAAGAGTGGCTTTCTATCCAAATCGATCCTCCCAACGATCTATGCGGCCGTCGTATTATCTAGGTGTTTCCGGTATCCAGTCACGAAAGACCCTGGTCAATAAGGTAGGTAGAGGTAAAATATATATATGTAGATCAATTCAAGCAATGTTAGCGACTTGTTATTTCACGTAGTATTTCTGAGCAATTATCCGTAGATCCATGCGCCATCTTTTGCATATCTCCAAGTATGCCCACACGTCATTTCTGTAGTCTCTAATGCGTTGCTAACATGGACCTTCTCTTGCATATTATTGGCTTTCACAAGAGTAGAGTATTACAACCACACTAGAAAGATCGTAGGAGAGCGGACACCTTGCTATTGTACTCCGTGCGGTCATACTCTTACTATCCTTAGCTTGGCTTCCTCAAGATGAAATGCTTGATCAGAGCCGAGGCGCGGAGCATTGGCCTCAATCTTATCAGAAACAACATACTAAAGCAACGCCTGTCCGCTGCCGGTAGTGTATCATTTTGAAAAGATATAATTATAGAGAAAGAAATTCACGCCTTAAGGACAATGCCTTGCCCTGTGTGCAGAGCGATTGGGTTCTCTAGCTTTCCTTTAAAGAATTCGTCCACTGCTCGCCTTGCAGAAGTTCCAAAGTGGCTTATACCATAATCATCAAAAATCAGGACACCTCCCTTGAC
>Ga0209777_10002684_pt1 | contig 23022 bp, 21 predicted proteins | sample FrelakmetHBP12HB_FD_187147 | JGI IMG/M metagenome (GOLD analysis project Ga0209777, IMG submission 187147) | Freshwater lake sediment microbial communities from the University of Notre Dame, USA, for methane emissions studies -HBP12 HB (SPAdes)... | ecosystem: Environmental > Aquatic >...
TGATACTGGTATCTTTTGTCTGTTACGCGCCGGTTATCTTCCTGCAGCAGCAGGTACCGCAGATCGGCATGCTTATGATCCCGAAAACCATGGCGTATCTGGTAATCGCATTCCTGGGGTTCTTCGAGCTCTACAAGGTGAAGGTAGCTTCAGGCATGCGGGCAACACCGGTTACAACATAATGAAAAGCTGACAGCTGATAGCTACTATCAAGGAGACTATTATGGCAAAGAAGTATGATCTCGTCATTGTCGGGGGCGGTCCAGCGGGGCTCACAGCGGCAAAGTTTGCCGGAGAAAACGGGCTTCACGTTGCGTTGCTTGACAGAAAAACCGACATATCTAAAATTCGCAGGGTGGATGGCGGTGTGCTGTCACCGATCAATGAATACACATTTCAACAGACAGTAATCTATAATCCTCAGTTAAAACGCATCTGTTTTCCCTCCAGCGGTTTTTCTATTCGCTATGACGGCCCGCACCGGAATGTCTACGGGTTTGCGATATACTCCCCGGGCGGGAAAAAATTTACCTTTGGCGACCGCGCCTACCAGAAGCAGGACCCTGACAAGCGGCGGGCCGGAGTAACGCTCGATAAGGAGCTGATACTGAAAACACTGCTTGAGGATGCGCAGACAAATGGAGTAGACATTTTCCCGAGCAGCAATGTTACCGGCGTTGAAAAGAAAGGTGACATGGTAACTCTGACTGCAGGCGATGAGCAGTTTCAGTCACCATTGGTCATTGCTGCTGACGGGGTGAACTCGCGCATCAGCCGGATCCTTGGCATGAACAAAGAGCGTAAATTCTTTGCAACGCACAATGAAATGCTCTGGTACCTCGAAGGCATTGATATCCCGGAGATCGAGGGGATATGTTTTGTCTTCACCATGGATGGCAGCTTTTTTGTGAGCAGCAGTCTTCATAAAGGCCATTACCATGTAGGCGTTACCACGCATCAGCCCGCAGATGACCTCAATGCCAAGCTGGAGAAATTTGTCTACGAAGATAAAGTTTATTCGCCCTGGTTTAAAGGAGCGAAAAAGACCGGAACAGGCTGCTGCGTGGTAAACATGCTCGCCCCCATGCAAGACCCGTTTAAAGACAACGTCCTTATTATCAGCGATGCAGCCTGGCTCATGGAAGTGAGCAATGCCATTGCCATAGTCTGCGGGTGGAAAGCTGCAAATGCGGTAACGCTCGCGCTGCTGGACGGCAAGCCCAACCGCGATGGCCTCGCCAGCTACCTTGACTGGTGGCAGAAATATTTCTATGAACCGTACGGGGGGGAGATGGACTTCAAGCCGATTGAGCTGCAGGATTTTTTTGATGGTGATGACCTTGACTACCTGGTGGGCCTGGTTAAAGAGCCGCGCATACCTACCATGGATTTTTACAAGCTGATCGGCACCATCGGCAACACCTATGGGGAACTGTTCCCCGTCATAGGTGAAGAGCGGCCCGATGTGATGGCAAAGCTCATGGGCGTGCTTGATAAGATGGAGGAGGCGGAAGCAGCTGCAAAGAAGGCGGGATTTCCCAATAAATGAATTCCGGAATCGCGCTGGTCTTTTTATACTCATCAACGCATCGCAAAAGCATCAATGAGCCGGGGCAGCAGAATAGAGCAGGAGCTATAAGAAAAGCAAGATGCGTTTCGTAAAAGTAAAAAATAAAAAACAGGCTGAGAGAGCCGCGCAGCTGGCAAAAGAAATATGGGAGGAATATTATCCAACGATTATTACGCAAGAGCAGATAGACTACATGGTGAAAATCTTTCAATCGCCGGAAGCGATAGAAAGCCAGATACGGGAAGGGATGATGTATTATCTGGTACTGTGTAAGGATGAGGAGATCGGTTATTTTGCGTATACTGAAGAGAAGAGAAACACGCTGTTTTTAAGCAAAATCTATATTAAAAGCAATTTTAGAAATAAGGGGAAGGGCAGGGAAGCCTTCGAATTCATCGTCCGGCAGGCGCGGGTGCAGAAGGCAGATCGCATATGGCTCACCGTCAATAAGAATAACAGAGCCTCAATAGACAGGTATTTGAAAATAGGTTTTGTGATTACAGAGTCAGTTAAAAACGATATCGGCAGCGGGTTTTATATGGATGATTATGTGATGGCGTATGACGTTTGAGCCATCTATTATGAGCTGGCTTCCCAGGTGGCAAAGGCAATTCCTTTCATGTAGTGGTAGTAAATAATACTCATGGGTGTGACCCGGATAACCCGCACCATGCACGGAGGAAACACCACGGGGCTGCCGGTCTGTTTCTCAAAATCATCAAACAGGGGCTTGAAAAGTTTCATCGCATGGGCAAACTCCGGGGCGTCCTCGGTAAATACGTCGGCGCGACCCGTGATGTTGACGCCGCGCACGGATTTTATCGTTTGGGTGGATGTCCCTATACCAACCGCAACCCTGTTGTTCTCCAAAAGATTTTTAAACTTGCCACCGCCCTCGCTGAAGATGTATATGAAGAGCCCCTCATTCACGTAGTCCACCACTGAAACCCGCGGCACGCCGTCCCTGCTCGAGGTTGCGAGGGTGCACGGGTGTTTCTTTTCGAGATAATCGATAACTTCTTTTTCAAGCTCCTCACGTGACGGGTGGCGCCGTTTAATATTCAGCTTTTTGAACAGCTCATCAACCATCAGCTCCCGCTCAGCATCAGTCAGTTCATGGATCTGCATAACGCCTTCTCCTTATTCCTGGTTGAAAACGGTCTTGCCCATATTCTTCACAATTCCCGGCACCAGCCGAAAGGGGATACACACGAGAATCTCCTCATCCTTAAGCCGCATGTGCATTCTTCCCCCATGATCGCCGCATGAATAGACCGGCTTGTTCTCCATAAACGGGATCGCCACCATGCCCATACAGGTGCCAGCACCAGCGTTGCCGGTCATTATCTCCCCGGTGTCAAAGGCATACGCGGTAGATAACATGCACAGCTGATTTCCATTTATCGGAAAGAGCACCATGTCCGGCATTTTCATCTGCGCGAGAGCGCCAATGATCAGCCCGCCATATACCCGGGGGAAAAGGGGGAACCCCGAGCGTGCCTTGGTGAACAGCTCCTGCACCGCGTAATAACCGCCCTGGCCGGTAGTCATCTCCACCACGGCGTTAAATGAATCCCGGTCAATGCGCCGTGCGCCGAGCCCCAGCGCCAGCGAGCCGCCGCAAACACTGTTCTTTGCGCTGAAGTAGACCGGCTTTCCCTCTCCCTCAAAAACATCCCCGCAGATATGGCACCAGAAGTTGAGTTCGTCATCAGCGGCGACCCCTTCCGGGACCTTGTCGGCAAACTTCATGGCCGCGATATCTTTTTTCAGCGCGAGTTTTTCCTTGAGCGCCTTAGCCAGCTTCACGTTGTTAAGCTCAGCTTTAGCCGGACCCATGCTTATGGCATCCATGCCGCAGTAGTGCTTGCAGGTGCCGCAGTCGCAGCACATATCCGTTATTAAAACTTCTTTGCCCCTGCGCACAATCGCCCTGTTCGGGCAGTTGCCGATGCAAGAGCCGCAGGCTACGCACAGATTCTGATCAATGATAAACGGCATGATTATCTCCGTATTAAAAAATTAACCACAGAGCCCACAGAGTTAAATAAGAAAAAGTCACGGAGTTAAGAAGTTAACAAACAATCTCACTCCCAACTCTTTAACTTTTTCAACCCATGCCCTCTGTGCACTCTAAACTTTATCTGCCAACTTATTAATTTTAACACGTTAAACAGTAACTGCAATGACATAAAAGAGCAGAGGAAAAGTTACCCTGGCGCTGGAGGACGGAAGAAAGTATAAGTGAAATATTCCTGATTTCGTGAGTTCCAGATTTATATTATATCTTTTCAGAGAACACAGAGTATTTCTCCGTGCCCTCTGTGGTTTTCTACTATTAAGCAGCCAGCGTTTTCCCCAGCGCAAACGCCTCTTTCATGACTGCCTTATTTTTAGCAATCTCTCCCTGCTCCAGGCCCGTGCCATAGACATAGCCGGCTATTTCTGCTTCAACATAGGCGAATGCGTCTTGGAAGGTGCGCATGGCATTGACGGCGCCGGAGCGGAACGGGTCAACGTCGCCGTAGGAGAGGGCGATGGCAATCTTTTTCCCCTTGAACTGGTAGCCGTTGGGGCCGCCGAGGGCATAACACCGGTCCATGAACAGCTTCAACTGCGCGGAGACGGTGAAAAAGTAGATGGGGCTCGCAAGGATAAGCCCGTCAGCAGCAACGATTTTCGGATACAGCTTCTGCATGTCGTCCTTTATCACACAGAAGCGGTCGTCTGCCTTGTGGCATTTATCACAGGCAGTGCAGGGGCTGATTTTCATTTTGTGCAGATAAAAGCTCTCCACCCGGGCGCCCGCTGCCTCTGCTCCCTCAACGATTTTTTTAGCCAGCACCGTGCTGTTGCCGTTTTTGCGCGGGCTGCCCATAAACGCTAAAATTGATTTCCGCATATGTTCCTCCTTTGTATTGTTTCCGTAGGAGCGCATTTATGCGCGAAAATGTTCGCGGCCAAAGGCCGCTCCTACCCACCCTCCACAATCTTTATCTCTTCCCCTGTCAATCCATACAATTCATACACAAGCAAATCAATCTGTCTGTCGGTGGCGTCGATCTGGCGCTGGAGGTTGGTTTTTTCGTGGGCGGTTTTCGATGAGGCTAATTGCTTGTTGAGTGCAAGCATCCGCTCAACGAAAGAAACCATTTTATCATGGTGGGCTTTTTCAACAGAATTAGAAAAATTAACAATGCGGATTGAAAGTGTTTCAACATATTGTTTTGTGCAGGTGATCCAGCCTGCTCGAAAAATATTACTAATTGAACGAAGACGCCAAAATAATAGACGCGAGTTCAGCAAACCTGAAATATATTTTGGCGACAGCATATTTTTATCATTTATTGTTATACTGAAACCGCCACTTGCCATAAGACAATATTTATTTTTATTGTCTGGCAAGAAACAAAAAGAACCCTTGTCCGCCAATAGTGGAACAAGCATATGGGCTGTGTCGTGAACATCAAGATTTCTGGGAGCACTGTATCCATACCAAACTTTAAATTGTTTGCGGGCTTCAAGTTCCTTCTTGTGAATAGTTAAATATCTATATGCGTTTGGGAAGTCTTCCTTCATTTCAAGTTCGGTTTTTAAATTATAGCCTTTTTCGTTTACATTATAAGGGAAAATAATCACTTCATTGGATTTAGGATTAAAGGAATAACGTCCAAAATCTGTAGCATATATTGGAATTCTCAGAATATCTTTTTCAATCCTTATTCGCTCACCTACCCTTGAAATAAAAATATCTCCCTCACGTTTAAGTACAAAAACACCATCTGCGCCAGAACTTGAACCACGCCCAATTCTTGATGGTAAATCGCTCAAAGGTAAAGATTCTACAAACATCTTATCTGTGAGTATTTTTTCTTTGTCTGTTGAAAACACCCAAGGAGCTTCGGACAATTTATTAGAATCAATATTTAATTTTGGAACTGCGGATGTGATTAGTGCTTGTGGGGCTGTTATTTTGGCATATGATACAGAATTTGAAGAAGTGATTGTAAGAAATAAAAGGCAAGTATATGTTGTTGCATTCTTAAATACTTGCGCATGCCCAAAATCAACTATTTCAAATAGTGACTTCTTATAACTGATTAGCTGGCGTAACCCTTGACCATAATCAGTAGAGAAAAATTTACTGGGTAATATAAATCCAAGTCTGCCACTCCTGTTAAGCAGACTTAACCCTCTCTCCACAAAAACAACGTATATGTCATAGTTGCCTTTTTTGGCAGAAACATATCGTTGCTTGTAGAATTCAACTTCTACAGGTGCCCACTCCTTCAAGGCTTGTATGCGTATATACGGGGGATTACCAATTACTGCGTCAAAACCCCCAGCCTTCATTATTTCTGAGAACTCAGACTTCCAGTCAAACACATTGATACGATAGCGTTCTTCATCGTCGAAAGAAAATAGCTGCTGTTCAGCCCCTCTCTTCCCCGCCTTCGCAAGGGGAGTATAAAAATCCGGGCTTATGAGTGAGTTGCCGCATTTGATGTTGTTTCCCAAATCCGGCAAAGCTCTTTCATGAAACATCTTGAGCTGTGCGTTAAGAGATTCCTCGCTTTCTCCTTCAAGCACCTTCAAGAGTAAAGACAGCTTGGTTACTTCAACCGCCTGCGGGTCAATGTCAACGCCATAAATATTATTGAGCAGGATGCGCTTCTTTTCTGTGGTGGTTAGGCGCCATTCGTTGCCGTGTGACTGAAACAATGCCGGAGATTTAGCCTTTGCCCATTTCTGCGGGTCATTGCCCACGTACCAGTCACGGTGCCAGTCGAGCAGATATTGAAAGGCACCGATGAGGAACGAGCCGGAGCCGCAGGCAGGGTCGAGGATACGAAGCTTCGATGCTTCTTTTGGGGTTACTTTCTTGAATGCAGATTTCGGAGTGCGGATTTCGGAATTATTTTTATTCCGCATTCCGAATTCCTCATTCCCAATTAGCTGGCCCACGGTATTCTTTACAATGTAATACACGATATAGGTCGGCGTGTAATAAACACCGCCTGCCTTTTTGACTTCCGGCTTATCTTCAACAACTGCCCGGTGCCCGTCTGTCAGGCGTATAACTTTTCCCAGGAACTGTTCATAGACCTGCCCCAGTATGTCGGCAGGCAGCACTGAAAACTCATAGGGGCTGTCCGGGTAGTACAGGCTCTTTATAATCTCTTTGAGGGGGTTGTCATCAATGGCGAGATTCAAGGTAAGCTCGTCAGGTTCTTCCCGTTCCTTTTCCCTGGTGAAGTGAAAAAGGCCGGAGTTATATTTATCATCAGCCCGCCGGAAAAGCTGGCAGAGCCGCTGGTAAACATTAACGCCGTTCAGCGCCAAGTAGAGCTTATTATATTCCTCAATGCCCCGGTCCTCGCAGATGCGCAGAAATATAATGCGGTCTATGGTCTGCTGAACGGCAAAGTTCAATTCTCTCTGGGAGAGGGCAGGATTGCGCAGGGCAATGTTTCGCGCCAGCAATTCACGCCATGATTCAATCTCTTTCAGAAACGCTGCATCAACCTCCGCGGTTCCCTTCTTCTTCTTTTCTGACTCAGCATACCTGTCAAAAGAGCCCTTGCGGATTGCTTCAAGGGAGAAGATAGAGGCAATCTCGTCCCAGCGCTTTTCATATTCCTGAAAGGTGATAAACAGCGTGCGGGCGGTTGCCGATTTATCTGCCTTGTCCGGTTTTACCCGGCAGTCATACACGGCAAATTCTTCAAAGTCGGTGAGAATGCTTAACGGGAGCCTGGCTGACCAGGCATAGCGGCGAAGCTGAAAGGCGGGGTTAATGTCATCCTTGATGTTGACTGAAGGTTTTTTGGCCTCGACAAAAAACTTGCGCGTGCCGCCAATGCGGAAGCAGTAGTCGGGCGCTTTGGTCAGGCCGCCGACTTTGATCGAGTCTTCATGAATAACGTCCTTATAGGCCTCGGCAGAGCCCTGTTTGTTGTTCACATCCCAGCCAAGGACCTCGAAAAACGGATCAAGATACTCATGACGAAGCTGTGTTTCATTATACTGGCCGGACTTATAGTCCTGCAGGTTAAGGCCAAACCTCTTGATCAGTGAAATGATTTCCGGTGGTGCGGACATATATGATACTAACCCCCCTGAACAATATCAGGCACACAACGCAGCAAACGTAGGAGCGATGGTTTCGCGGCTGAAGCCGCTCCTACAGCAGGATACTTATCAAATGAGCAGGGGAGTGTCAATAAATGAGTCGGTGAAAAAGGCAACCCACCTTCGCGCAAGGCTACGGTGGACAGGCAGGCAATAGGCGCAGAAGGTACAGAGGCACAAAGGCAAAGAGGTTAAGGGGGTAGCAACTCAATATAAGTAATTTATTTCAGGATATGATTATTCCGTCATATCCCAGTGCGTGTTCCAGTAACTCCAGGCAAAGGGCCATTCATCCTTAAGCATCATCACCATGAATTTCATAATTTCAAAACCCTGATTGCGCTCCTCATCCTGGCCGGGAAATGTTTCCTTATTCTTTATGGCAGCAGCCATGCGTTTGCCAAGGTCTGCTGCTGTTTGCATGAGGTTGGCCTTCTCATCATCATCCCCGAACTGAGCGCGCACCGCGCTTATGTCCCCGACCCTCCAGAGCCCCTGCATTGTTATCACGGTATTAAGATAATTGACAACGACTTCCGGGTCAGAGCCGCCCGAGGTAACCACGACGGCACCGTATTTGCCACGCAGCTGCTGGCAATGCAGCAAAAGATTGCAGCGGTCAATCAGCGCCTTCATCTGGGCGCTCACCTGCAGGGTGTAATTGGGGGTCGCAAAGATAATGCCGTCTGCCGCGAGCATGGCCTGTTTCACTTTTTCAAAATCATCTTTCTGGTGGCACGCGCCAGTGACATGGCATATATTCTGGCACCCTTTGCAGGGATGCACGATGATGTCGCTGAGTGAAAATATGTCTATTTCAATATCTTCCTGCTGCAATGCTTTAAGCAGGGGATCTACCAGCGCTCCAGTATACCCCTGCATGCCTTTCGGGCTTCCAACAATCGCTATCACTTTCATAGTTCTTTCTCCTTTTTAATTTTCTGCTCCCGTGTTTAAGTATAACAGTAAAATAAAATCTTCTGAACATTTTTATGGGATGGTGCAGCTGCGTGCGGGACAGGAGGCTTGAAAGCTACAGCAGTCGCAGGCCTCCGTCATGAAGTGCCGGGCTACATGCCAAGCTCTTTGCGGAATTCTTCCATCAGGGTGACGGTAACCGCTGCGCTGGAATGCTCGCGTGCATACTGTTCAGTGCCGCTGACTGCTTCCTGTCTGAAGGGTGAGGGGACAAACTCAAGCATCTTTTTTGCTTCGTCTTCCCAGGGCATGCTGAAATTAAGGCTCTCTATGGGCACCTCCTCATCCTCTGTCTGAACGGATCCGACCTGCGGTACATCATCGAAAACTGAGGAGAATTGCGCCTTGAACTTTGTCGGCGTGAATTTATCTGCAACTTCCTGGATGATTGCCAGTGTCACCGTTGTGTTGCGTTCCTTGGCATACTGTTCGGCAACCTGGTGCAGCTTCTTGGTGGCGGTTGCCCGCACAAAATGGGGCATCATCTCTGCTATTTTGATCATGGCCTGCTGCGCGGCCTCGTCCCAGGGTACGGCACCCGTTGAAATGGGGCCCATCATCTCACCCTTGGTCTCAAGGAAAATGCCCATATAGACTTCATTGACCAGCGACTCAACCAGATATTTTGCCCCCATAAAACCCATGAACGGCCGATTTTCCGTGTTCAGGTAGCCGATGGTGGGAATGTCTGCAAATATAAAATTTTTAAAGCCTTCATCCATGCTCACTTTTTTGTCATAAAAATTACCGTAGATAACCATGGCGGCCGACTGCACAAATGCGTCCCGCTTCTGCTCGATGGTGGGACTGATGAGGATCTCTCCGCACGAGGCAGAAAGCCGCTGCGCTGCCGCAGCGCTGCTAACCGAGCACATGAGCACCTGCACCCCGGCCTCCTGTGCCAGAAACTCGCTGATGCCCACTGCATAGGTATTGTTGTTTTCCAAAGAGAGGGCCGCAGTCATTTCGAACGTCACGGCAAAAACCATGTTGGCGCAGATAAACTCGAAGCAGTTGGCGATGGTTTTCTGCAAATACGGCCTCGCGTCAATACCAAAGAAATCGGCAATCTTTTCCAGCCAGCCTGCTGAATTAGCGAATCCTATGGGAATGATGTCAGCCATATAGGGAATGCCGAAACGTTTCTGCATTTCCATGGCAGTTGCCACGCCGCAGTCATACGGGTAGATGCACACATTGAGCGCAGCCCGGGGTGCCTGCTTAAGTTCCTGAACCGTGGCACCGGCGCTGAGCACGCAGTTGACTTCCACGCCGATACCGGCAAGCATCCGGGAGAGCTCAAACACATCGGCCCGCCAGTTGAAGGTGGAATAGGTGGGGCCGATGATGTTGATGGAGCGGGGCTGCTTCTGCGGCGCCGGATCCATGAGATCAAGCAGCGCCCGGAATGCTGCATCTTTTCCTTCTCCCGCAGTGCCGCCGATGGGCGGGCGGATGATCACCGTGTCCTTAAAGCCTACGTTCTGTGCCACGCCCTCCACATCATCATGGGTGACTTCAACCGAGGGGGCGGTTACAATAAAAATTGCCTTCGGCCCGCGGGCAATCACTTTGCGGAGCACGGACTCAAGCTGTTTTTCGGCGCCCTGCATGACGTCCCCGTAGGAGAGGTTTGTGGAATACATTTCAGCTGACCAGTCATTTACCAGGGCGTTCACATGCTGGTTGATGTAGCAGCCCGGCGGCGCATGGAACACCGTTATACCGTCCCGGATTCCCATGGTGGTCCACAGCACCCCCTCAAAAGCCGAGGGCCTGTGGAGTTCCTGCATTTTAAAGTCTTGTTTTATCTCAGCCATGGCTGCACTCCATATTTATTCAGCAATGCGCTCCAGTTGTCATAAACCGGCTGGTGGAGGTTTTTGAAGAAGTTCGTCCCCAGGTCAAGGGCATAATCATACCCATATTCAAGCAGGTAGAGCATGTTGATCATCGTCGGTATGAGACGCGGCGCGGTTTCCACCTGCGCATGGAATTCAACCTGGACAGCCGTCGGTTTGATTTCATTGATGAGATCGCCCAGGGTCTCAAATTCTTCCTCAATGAAGGTCACCCCGTGGCGCTCCTGCATTATTTTTTTCTCCTGCTGGTAGAACTGGTTTTTCATACACGGCACAATAAACACCTCGGCCCCGAACTCTGCCAGAATCTTGCCGATGGAGACCTCGTTTGCCATTCCCGTAACCAGCAGCATGCGCACGTGCTGCTTTGCAAAGCGGCTTTTTATCTTTTCAAACTCGGGCCGCACGCGCCGTTCTTCCTCGTCCACTAAATCATGCAGTTTCTGGCTTTTCTGCCGGTCTGCTATCCCGCGAAAAAACCGCGATGTGCCTTCCATGCCAACAGGTACTTCTATGTAGCAGGTCCGGGCGCCGAACGTCTCTTCAAGGCATTTGCAGGTAAGGTAGGGTGTCATTTGAATCGGGTAAATGGTCTCGGCCTGCACTATGTCTGTCATTGAATCGATGTGGGGCATGGGGAACATGAAGCAGGGAAGGCCAGCTTTTTTAAGAAGCACCTCAAGTGATGCAAGATTTCCCGCCTCCTGTCCGTGGCTGCCTATAATGCCGATGGAGCCAGGCACCTTCTCTTTTTTCTCAAAGGTTTCGAGCAGGGCAACCCAGGCAGCATCGCCGCCCAGGGGCATGGAACGGGGGAAGTTAAAACCCGTATTACAGGAGGTGACCTTCAGCCCGGGTATTTCCTGGCGCAGCTCGGCAATCACGCCGGCTATGTCCTCGCCGATGAGCTGGGGCACGCAGGTGTTGATAATGACAATAATCTTAGGATGGTATTTTTCATAGAGATTTTTCACCTGGTGCTTCAGGTTGGCCTCGCCACCGAAGATCACTTCGCTTTTATTGACCAGAGTGCCTGCAGTAACGAGCTGTGCCGGCCGGCACGACATGGAACCGACCTGGTTCTGGTAGGAGCAGGGCTGCGGCCCGTGCAGCAGCGGGATGACGCCTTCAATCTTTCCCAGATTCGTCAAGGCCATCATGGTTGAACAGACATGCTCATAGCATTTTAACGGCATTGGTGAAACCCTCCTTCATGGCGCAGATATTTCCCGGGAAAGGCTCGAACAGTGCTGCAGAGCAATCACATTGACCGCTGAGCATGAGACTGTCACGCGCAGCGCTGCCAGCAGCTGATCCGGTGGAGCGAAAGAAGCTTAAAAATCTGATCTGTTATTTAACAATAATCTTTCCCTTGAATTCCTTGTTATACGGCCGTGCCTCAAGGGTCGGGGAAAAGAGCAGAACTTTACGCATGACGTAATTGAATTCGCCCTTTTCCACAAAGCACATGCTGGCGACTGACCCGGCGGGAATGCGGTCAGATTTGAAGGATCCCTTATCATCTACGACGAAATGGACCGGGTTTTTGCAGGCCATGGTAACCTGTTTGCCCTCAAACTGCATTTCAACCGAAGACTCGGACTCATTTATCCAGATAACGGTGGTACCCCGCTCCACAGTCAGTTCCGCGGGATTAACCCCAGCTACCGCGTTAACGCGGATGATCTTGACTTCCTTGATATTCATTTCAGGAACAATTTTTCCTTTATCTTTATTTTCAATACCTGCGGCAGCGCTGCCCAGGCTGAAAAGCACTGCCAGTGCAACAATAGTAAGGTGTTTTAAAATATTCATAGTCTTTAGTCCCTCCTTTAACAGCATGGTTAATTTCAATGGTATCGTAATTAGCTATGCAGCTGCCTGTGGCGCGCTCTGCTTATAGATTATGCCCGGTTCCATGGCAAGCGGCATTGGCCGTATTACACCTTTAATAATATATACGAATGCAGTCATGTAGGCGAATGTTTTTGGTATCATGAACAGTCCGAATATGGGTTTTACCGGTATGAGCGCAAGGGTGAGGATAAAAAATATAAATGAGCAAACAAAGCAGACGCCAATAATGTTTAATGCCCGTTCCTGAAGCGCAGTTACCCGATCTGTTGTTTGGGCTCGGGCGCGCCTTGAGCAGCGTATCAGCTTCCCGACCGTCATCAGGCCGAAGATAACAAACAGCAGCATATGGGGAGACCAGATCGATATATCGTAATTAATAGTATAAATGCCAAAGGCATTAGGCACTGCTCCCGGAAGGATGCACAGCATGGCCAGCGACGCCAGGCCCAGGGTGATTTTATCGTAGCGCTGAAAATTTCCCTCCTGATAACGGGACACAACAAACAAAGCCCACAGCGCATAGTAAATCATAAAAATCAGGCCGGCATAAAAGTAGGCAAACGTCTGCAGTTCAAATATTGTTCCAAGGATGTTTATTGATCCTGTCGGGCTGGCAGTATAAACGGTGACCGTATAGGCTATCGTGTGAAGCAAATCCCCGATAAAAATAAACACCGGCCCCAGCCAGAGATACAACATCTGTTTCCTTGGCTGATCGCTCAGTTTCCCCCATTTCTGGAATGCCAACACCCCTGAAACAGCAACTAAAACAAGCCAGATAAGCATCAGTGCCCAGGTCGATACGATGGTCATAATGATTGCGGAGTTCATGTGAACTTCCTTTCAAATATTTGAATGCTTTCTTTTGCAAATCTATTTATTTTCCGGTGCTTCCCATATGTGTTTGACTGGCTTATCTCCTGTTGAATCAAAATAGGATATCTTATCAGGAATAACCTTAATAATATTGAGGGCTGCTTTCACCTCATCAGGAAGCGGACCACCGCTGACAGTTCTGCTTATTTCATCTATTCTTATGACCTCTGTGCCTTTCGTGAACTCTTCAGGATTTTCCTTCATGGTCAGGATCTGGGCCGTTCCCCACATCTGCAGGCCCCGAGCGTTTTTCATATAACCTTTCCCGACGGGCATGAAGACAGCCAGACAAACCTTTGGATTCTTTTTCATATTTTCGAGCTTCTGGCCCTGATCTGAGACAAAATACATAGTCAAGCCGTCATTTCGTGCGTCAACCGGGGTATTGCGGGGCATGTTATTACTGCAGGTCGCGAGAGCACAGGTGAAATAGTTTTCACCATGTTCATGAAGGAAGTTAATGATACTATTTTCTGTTTCTGCATTACTGGTTGTCATCGTATCCTGCCAGGTTTGTTACGTGTTCGGTTCACATTATTAACAATGCGCAATGAGCGTAATACTGTTTATTGCGCTATCCCGGTTAATTTTTCACACAACTGCCACAGGTCTTTTTGCAATTGCGCGTCCCTGCATTTTGGAGATGGATCCTTTAACTGCTTTTGAGAAAAATATTTGCCGGTCACATTGTTGACTTCATCTGAGCCTGCCAGAAAGATGCTGGCCTGTGCGCCTTCCTCAGGTGTTATCATGAACCGGTTGATGATTTTGTCCAGCAGGGCCTGATACCATTTCCCCGGCCATATATTCCAGATAGCGGTGGCAGTGTGCCCGGGATGTACCGCGTTTGCCGTGACCCCCGCGTCTTTTAAGCGCTCGGCCAGTTCCTGGGTGGAAAGCACGATGGCAAGCTTGGAATCTGCGTACGCAGGGAACCCGCTGTATTTTCGTTTCTGCCAGTTGATGTCGCTCACGTCAAACTTGCTCTGATAGTGGGCATTTGATGACAGGTTTATAATACGGGACCCCGGTGTTTGTTTTATAACCGGCAGCAGGGAATTGATGAGCAGGAAGTGGCCTAACAGATTAATCCCGATGGTTTTTTCAAATCCGTCACGGGTTTCCTGCCGTGTGTGGCAGTAGACGCCGGCATTATTAATTAATACATCCAGCCGCTGGCACTTCCGGGAGAATTGCTGCGCAAACTCCCGGATGGAGGCTAACGATGCCAGATCTATCTGCATGAGCTCAATGTTTGAGTTTCCGCTTTCCTTCTTAACAGCCTCGCACACCGGCCGTGCCAGGTTCAGATCAATGCACGCCATTATAATGGCAGCGCCCTTTCTGGCGATCCCCAGGGTTGTTTCCCTGCCGATATCGCCGTCAGCACCGGTAATAAGAACTGTTTTTCCCTGCATGGCACAACCTCCGGAAGAATTCAAGGGGCCCAGGGTTCGAGGGTTCTATGGTCCGAGTGCTAAAAACAATTTTTCACTGGAACCCTTGACCCCTTGAATCCTTGAACCCTATGGCTTCATTGTCTCTTAAACTTCCATACGCAGCCGGTTTCTTCCCAGATAATCTCAAACGGAACTATGCCCATCTTGGTCGTCGGGTGGTTAGGGTGCGTGAGGTGCATTTTTTCCAATTCGCAGATTTCCCGGCCCTCAAACGGCAGGCCGCATTTCTTCACTATCTCGTTCTGCTTTTTAAGCCGCAGGCAGTTCTTGAACCTGATGGTGATCTCGCCATTTTCGGCCTCGGATACTTCATACTCACCGGGGCCATGCATCATCTGGTCAGCGTAGAGAACTTCCTTGATGGCCTTATTAAGCACCATATTAGGGGCAAGGTTTGAAGCGAGCTTCCCCATAAATTGCGCGATGGGGCCCATGAATCTTCCCATCATTTTTCCGTAAGCGTCCACCGTATCATTCACCCACTCGTTCAGTGTTCCCATCCTCTTGTGGGTATAGTAGCTTATGGCGTGATCCATGGTAAAGAAATCATGGAGCCGGTCCCACTTCTCATCAACAGACATGTCGTTTATGTCAGGTTTTTTCATCTGGACTTCTTTTTTTGCCATGACCGTTCCTCCTTTGCTGATATGTTATGCCGCCTGCTTTGTAACCTTTTTTTTTGTGATTGCCGCATTGGGGCAAACGCGGGCGCACGCCCCGCATTCCACACAGGTGTCAGTAATTTTATAGTACCAGTCGTATTCAACAATAGACTTTGTCGGGCAGATCTCCCAGCAGGTGCCGCACATAATGCAGTCTTCAGATATACAATAGGCCATCAATATCTCCCTTCATAGTAAGAGTTAAAGAGTTAAGGAGTGCTTTACCTGATAGAACACCGTAACTCCACGACTCCCTGACTCACAAACTCCTATGTTACGTTGCCAGCCCTGTCTGAATGTTATCCAGATTTTTAATAACCAGCGGCAGCACGGAATAATGAATCATGCAGTACATATCGCCATCAGCAAGTCCCATGAGAATGCGCGACTGCTCGTCTCCCATGGTAAATGACATGGTTTTGGTTTTGAACACAGGCGGAAAAGCGCTGTTGCACCAGGCGGTGCCCGATGTCCCGTGAACCAGCTCACCGGTCTCCCAGGTATAGGCTTTGCACAGGCGCTGAACTTTGCGCGCGTCGGCGACAATCATGACCACGTCCGGGTCTTCCACATTTTCCAATGCGCCGATCACCTGGTATTTATGGTGTTTGAACAGATGCGGGACCTGTTGATTGACCCGGCGAAAGACCTTCCGTGTAGCATATCCCCTTTGCAGCCCTATGGTCTGATCCATGCCGCCATCGAATTCTTCTTTTACAACTTTTCTATTACCCAGTCCGGAAAAGACCGCGCCCCCGCACAGGATATTAGCGTTGGTTATATAAACCGGTTTTTTGCCTTCCTCCCAGAGCTCTGCCGCGATGGCACAGTGAAAGGAGACATCATCTCCATAGGGCTCTGCATTCGCGGGAATATCTTCATAGAGTTTAAAGGCGATTGCTTTCCGCTCATACCCCAGTTCCTTCAACCGGCGGGCATATTCCTTGTTCTTACTCATGTGTTCATCCTCCATCGCATGTTAGCAAATCATTGCTGACCCAGCATATCATTGAGGTCCATCCCCAGCTCTTCCATCTGCTCAGTAATTGACTTCACGGTTACTTTGGCGTAGCTGTGCTCACGCGCAAAAGTCTCCGCGTTCTCAACAACAAAATCAATGATTCCTTCAGGGACTTTTTTCATAATATTTTTAGCATCTTCATCCCATTCCATGGTGAAGTCGGGCCCTGCCGCCGCATCGGCCTTTTTATTCTTATGGTACTTCTCCCAGAATTTTGAGTTGGGCGGCTTGGTATAGGCCAGGGTTTCTTTCGCGTCCAGTTTAATGTCCACCAGCAGCTTGGACAGGTTGTCAACATATTCAATGGGGATTATCACAAAGAGCTCATCTTGTTTGAGCCGGTTATACATTCTGCCGCCGAAGTCCCCAAATGTTATTACTACATTCCGTTCATGCCAGGGAGTGGCAAACAGCTCTCCGCACAGAGATGTTCCAAACCCGCCATGGGGTGTGATGCCGTCCTGGATAACCCTGCAGCCGCCAATGATGTTGGCGTTGTGGGGGTTGCAGACAACCACGATCCAGTCAACCGTTACCCCGTCAGGCACCCCGTCAAGCGGAGCAGCGCCGATAGCTTTCACCATGCCCGGCGGAAGATTGCGGCTGCCTGATTTCAGGCGGGCAGCCCCCTCGTATGTGAAAAAGCTGCTGGTTTTTGATAAATATTCGCCGGACACGATCTCTTTTTTCCCCGGCACCATTCCCGCGTGATAGGTGCCCACAAGGCAATCATGGTGCTCGGCATCAAAATAGACTTTCTTGCCTTCATCCATTGCCAGGCCCACAAGGGTACACGGCTCACCATCGATGGGCTCATATCCTTCAGGGATGCGGTCGCGGAACAAACTTATGGCAACCGGCTTTCCCCTGACCTTGCCTTTGGTAATCAGAATTTCAGAAATATGTTTTAAATTAATCATAAATATTCCTCATTATTAAATCCGCCCGTCCTCCGTAGCAGTTTACTGCGAAGGGTGGACAATCTGCAATCACTGGAACCCTTGACACCTTGAACCCGCAGCAATCGGTTCCTCCCGATTGCTGCTTATTTTTCGCCTGTTATAAATTTAGGTTTAAACAGTAAAATAAAGCTCGGGATAATGGTGAGGGAGAACACCATATTCAGCAGCAGCACGATTCCCAGCAGCATGCCCATCAGCGCTTGGAACATAAGCTTTGAAAGAAACCAGAAGGCAATGCCGCACACAATGGTGGTGGCGATATACATTATAGCCTTGCCGGTTGTTCCCATGGCGATGATCACCGACTCATTAAGATTCTTATTCTTGCGGTATTCCTCTATGACTCTACTAAAAAAGTATATACCATAGTCAACGCCGAGCCCGATGCTCACCGCGGCTACCGGAAGCGTCGCCGTGGTCATGGGGATCTGCGGGTCGCTCAGTACCATTAATGCATAGACCAGGCTGTTTGCAAGAATCAGCGGAAGGCAGTTGAGAATACCGGCAAAAATTGATTTAAAGGCTATGGCACAGAATATAAATACCGTGAGTATTGCCAGGATAAACGTCCAGAACCCGTACATGACCAGCGCTTCGTTTATTGCTGCCTGGATACCCACCGTGCCGCCTGCCATACGGTAATGAACCTGCGGGGCCCCGGGCACCGGCGGCTTCTCAGGCACCGCCGCCGGAGCGCCTCTGAAAACGGTCTCAAGCCAGTACACAAATTTGTCAAACCCATGCCGCTGTACATCTTTTGAGCGTTTGCCGAACAGCGAGTGATCCCGGATATATTCATTGACACGGTCAGTAACAATTTTTATGGTCTCGGTAGTCTTATCCCTGCAGTAAATGATTACATTGGTCTTTTTATCACTGGCATCCACGTACATGTCCCAGGTGCCGGGGCCGGCGCCGTCCACAAGGTTCCGGTAAATTGCTCGCAGCTGGTAATCTTCAGTAGGCGTGAAGTAACAGTTAAAATCATTGTCCCGCATCATCTGATTATACGTTGGTATTGCCATCAGATACGACATTGCCACCATCACGCGCATGTCCGGCGTTCGTTCCATGTAGCGCAGAAAATTGAGGATATCCCGGATGACCGTGGTGTTGGCAATGTCCATGTTCTTCTCGCCTTCAACGATAACATAGAGAGGATTGAGCATGGGCATGGCAAAGGTGATTCTGAAGGAATCCACATTGTAGCGGTGCCAGGGCCACAGGACCTCGGACCCCGGGACCGCGTTGCCGATGGTGACCCTGTTCACATAGGGCGTTGACCAGATGAGCAGCACTAATGAAACTGCAATTACTGCATATTTTCCCCATCCCGTTAACCACACACCGACCCCTTTAAGAAGCTTATCCAGCATGCCAGAACCTTCAGGACGGACTTTCAGGGGCATGTATGAAAGAAGTATCGGCACCAGCAGGAAGGCAATGGCCGCGGTGGCAAATGCCCAGAACGCGCATGACAGACAGATTTTCTGCAGGAGGGGAATCGGAGTGACTGCAATAACAAAAATCCCTGAAGCATCAGTCAGCACTCCTGCCATGCCGGGCACAAAAAGTGACTCAATCACATTTTTGCATGCCTGTTTCACCTCGCCGGTGATATACGCCTCCTCCATGTATCGTTTCACGACCTGTACCGAATGCGAAGCAGCCATGGCGGAAATAAGAAACGGAAATACCAGCACCAGCGGGTCAAGGTTGTATTTCAGCAGGCTCAAAAAACCAAGACCCCAGACAGCGCTCACGGCGGCGGCCAGCATCGGCAGAAACATGCCCCGCATGGTCCGGAAATAGATGAAAAAGACCGCCATCATGGCAATGATCGTATAGGCAAGAATTTTCAAAACATCCTTAATATAATAGTCAACATATCCCAGGTGCAAGGGCTCGCCGGCGATGGCAATAATATGATTCTTATCCTCATATTTTTCCCGCAGGGCCTTGAGTTCTTTGAAGGAAATTCGATAATCCAACTGCTCTTCAAAAAAATCTACCGTGATGAGCGCCTTTTTGCTGTCCAGAGAAACAAGGCCGGGATATGCCATGGGGCTGCCATAGACAATTGATCTGAGATCCTTCAACTCCTTTTCTGTTTTAGGGACCTCCGGCCACATCATGGATTTAACGGACATGCCCCCGGAGGTCATTTCGATGTTTTTCACCTTGTCACTTGCCAGAGACATTATTTTATAGCGGTCTACGGCATTAAACTTCAGCAGGTCCTTGGTTATGGAGCGGATGATGTTCAGGGTCTCGCTGTTGAACACGTCATCATACTTGCCACCGTCTTCCCTGCCGCGTACCTGGACCATAATGTATATCTGATTGCCGCCGCCGAATGTGGAGCGAATTTCATTATGGAGCTTTACGTATTCATGATTTTGCGGCAGCAGGTCGGAAAAAACAGTTTTGACCGTGAGGTTCGTGATTGATTCATAGAGGAAGAATATGGTCAAGAGGATTAACACTGAAAGGACTGCCAGCCGGTTATCTATGATAAAGTTTGCCAGGCGTTTCATACTATATTTTCTGCCCCTGCTGTTGGTTGAAAGCTGCTCATTCTACGCCACCCCCGAACTCAAGCCCTTTGGGCATCTCGAAAAATTTCATGGCATAGGAAAGGCCCGAGCGGAACTCCCACATGTTCCCCCCGTCGGTGGTATGGACTGCTAATCCGCCTGCTCCCACAATCCAGCCGTTTTGCGCGCTGCTGAAGCATACATAGCGGAACGGCTGTTTTGCTTTGATGGCCTCTTCCGGTTGCGTCCAGGTGCTGCCGCTGTCAGCAGACATGAGATAGGTGCCCTTATCCCCCACCGCCCATCCTCTGCCGTATTTTATAAGGATGGTGTACAGGGTGTGTTTGGTTGGAACGGGCAGAACGTCCCAGGTGTTTCCGCCATTGGTTGTTTTTATTATGGTGCCTGATATCCCGCAGGCCCATCCAATGTTTTTGTCAATGAAACAGATACCGAAAAGGGAGGGCGGAGGATTTTCAAGCTGCTCCTCCAGCGAGGCCCGTTCAAAGGCTTTGGGAACCTGCGGGGTCCAGGTTGCGCCGCCATCGGTTGTATGCAGGAGCAAGCCACGCTCGCCGACCAGCCAGCCGTTCTGCGCGTCCATAAAAAAAATATTATTGAAGCTCTTGTCAATTTCTTTACTCTGGCGCGACCAGGTGGTGCCGCCGTCAATGGTATGGATAATAGTCCCCCACTCGCCGACCGCTCACCCGTTGTTTTTATCCGCAAAAAAGATGCCGAAGAGGTGCCGTTTGGTGCCGGTGTTCTGCCTGGTCCAGCGGGCGCCGCCATCAGTCGTGTGCAGAATCGTTCCGTTAATCCCGACCACCCACCCGGTCCGGTTATCGAGAAACATCCCTTCGCAGAGGATTGTTTGTTTTTCGCCGGACTCCTGCGGGGACCAGTTCCTGCCCCCGTCTGCTGAATGATAGATGGTGCCGAAGGCACCGGTCAGCCAGATATTGTTATCATCCGGCGCAATGACGCAGTGCAGGTTTTCCCGGGTTATCATTTTTATGTCCGGCACTTTCATCTTCTGTCCGGAGCGAGAGCAGCCCAGGTTCAAACTTATGCTGCAGGCTATGGCGAGGATTGCGGCAGACTTGATAACAGCTTTAATCATGGGGCGTGCTCCCAGTATGTCGAGTAATCATTACTGGTTTTCAGAACAAGATATTGCTTCTCCCGACGAATCGGGATCGCCATGACCTCATGGCGTCACAAAACTTCCTTTACGTCATTGCGAGTCCGCCATGGGGGGGGCGAAGCAATCTTTTTTTGCGGACAACACGTTATGGCTAATACGTCTTCTGCAGGTTGCTCAGCTGAAATATATCCGGGCTTACATCAACGCCAACCCCGATCGGCTTGATGGCGGTGTATCCGGAATGAGTACGCTGAAAGTCATTAAAGTTGAACGCGACCATGAAGTTTTTCATCTCCCCGTTTGCCATTTTCACCTGGGAGGTGGGCTGTATAAAGCACTTCCAGAAGCGCCCCAGCTCATCATACATCTCCTGCCACTGGATCATGTATGTCTCCGGGTCAATGTACCAGACGCGCTTGCTGTAAATGTAATGGGGGTCCTGGTGCTTTACTTCCACAACATAGGTGCTGCACCGTTCAAACATATACCCATTGGGCACTGACTGGCCGGAGACGCGCACAAGTTTCGCCGGGTCCTGGTGCCGGGCAAGGAGCATTTCTTTCCGGCCCTTAAATGAGTAGGTGTTCTTGGTCACATAGCTGTTCCACATTTCACCGTCATCATAGATCTGGTCTGTACCGTCCACTGCGTTGGTCCGCTCGGCCCCGGAAATTCTTGTCAGGCGCCGGTACGGGGCAAAATATATATAACAGTCGAAATTCTTGTTCTCATCAATGAACTTCAACTCGATGAAACGGGTGTTGTTATTTTCGGGCGGCAGATTGACATGCATAAACTGCCCCTTGGCATAGCCCTTGGGGTTTTTGGGCAGCACCGGCTTCGGCTCAACATCGGTCCGGTGGATGAAGAACAGGTCGGTGAAATTCTGGTCTGCGATACGGTCGGTGCGTGCTTTCGGGTCAATGATTGGTCCGTACCAGTTCATGACAGCAGCGTCCCCCCTGTTCTGGCAGTCAACATTGTAGGCGATCTCAAACCCGGTCTTTGGGTTTGGAAAGGGGAAACCGGCAATCTCGGTGTAGTTTAGAATTTTTCCTTGAGCATCAGTTTTAACCAGCGGCGCATATCTTTTAGTGGCTTCAATTCTACCTTTTGTTTCTATGATCTCCTGGTAGGGGACAATAAAAAAATACATTCCTTCCGGAGGTGCTCCCCACTTTTCAGGGTTCTTGTATATGCCGGCATAGGACTCCGGCATGAACTGCGCCACCTGGTCGATGTTAGTCTTGTCGATCTTTTTCCCGGCCCAGGTCTTCTCCCACTCCCTGACTTTTGCCAGCTCATCAGCTGTGTAGGCCGGAACCGGGAACTTTATCTCTGCAGCCACAACCAGTATTGGCAGCATGGCCAACATCACGGCGATTCCGGTCAGCAGCATCGTTTGTTTGATAGTGAATAATCGCATGGGTTGTTCCTCCATCAGGTTTAGATTTTAAAAAATATTAGAACTCGTAGCGCAGGCGCAACAGCGCGTAGTCATTGTTCGGTGTAGACGAGCTCTTGACCCAGTTATGATTCGACCCGCCATAGGCAACATATCCCAGATCTCCCCGCCAGTGTTTGCCCGGGAAAACATAGGAGAGAACCGGTATCAGCTGCCATTTCTCTGTATTGAGATTATAATTGCCAAGAAACACGAACACAAAAGACTGGTGAAACAGGGGCTGCATGATAAACCCGGTAATCACACTATTACTGGAATGTCTCCAGTCATGATTTCTGCCGTCAAGGGTGAGGTCGCGGTCATAGTTGAAAACCTTTTCCCAGCCATAGGTGATGCTTGCATCAGTCATTGCGCCATCCGCAATCGAAGATCTCGTGAACCAGGGTATGTTCAGCGATTTATTACACTGCACGGCAATCCCGAGCACGTTGCGCTTCGTCACGCCATAGATGGCTGCCGGGTCGCCCAGGGTTGCTTTATTCATAGGCCGGTT
>Ga0209777_10002685_pt1 | contig 23017 bp, 21 predicted proteins | sample FrelakmetHBP12HB_FD_187147 | JGI IMG/M metagenome (GOLD analysis project Ga0209777, IMG submission 187147) | Freshwater lake sediment microbial communities from the University of Notre Dame, USA, for methane emissions studies -HBP12 HB (SPAdes)... | ecosystem: Environmental > Aquatic >...
GATTATTATGGAAATCAAGAACTTGGAATTCCTCCATATTATGTACAAGTTAAATTTCCAGCTAATTATGACACATCTGGTTTAGATAGATGGTATCCGCCATTGCTTGATGTTCATAATTTATCGTTACCACAAGTTGGTGAAGAAGTGTTAGTTATATTTGTAACATCTGGAGATAAAAGCATGGGATTTTGGATCTCTAGATCTGATTGTCATCAAACTTTTTCGACAAACGCTTTTAAACATATGGATTTTAGTGCAGTAGATACAGACCAAAATACGTCTGCTGGTTTTCAAAATCAATTATATGGTTTTGGAAATACAAAAGATGACGTTATAGAAACTGCAGATGTTGAGCCCGAAATATTTTATCCTACACCTTATCTCAGAATGAAACCAGGTGATGTATTTATGCATGGTAGATCTAATACACATGTTATAAATACATTTGATACAAAAAATTATAAAGGTGTTATTGACATATTAACAGAAATTGAAGAATCTAAAAAAGAATTTTATGAACAAGAATTTCATGTTAATAGTAATGGCGCAAGAGCTTTATTCACTACATTAAGTAATTTAGATAAAATTGTTATTTATGATGATTTAACAAAGAAATTTGAATCTGGTTTTGGTGATTCACAAGATGACTCATATGCATTGATACAAGCTAACCAAATAAGATTAATAGCACCAAATGGAAATACTGTTAATCATATAATATTAGCAGAAAAATATAGGAATTGGTTATCAAAATTTATAAGTAATATAAACTCTATTTTAGTTGATATGACAAAACAATTGAAAGATTTAAATACTAGCTTTTATAGTTTTGAAACAGCTTTAAATTTGCATACTCATATTGCAGCAACAGGGCCAACTAGTGCTGTAATGCCTACTCAAGTTAGTACAAATGATGTTCGTAATGCAATAAATCCATTAATTGATAGTATTAATAAACTAAATGACACAATGTATAAGAATTTAAATTCATTAAATGATGATGCTTTTTCAAAAAATGTAGCAGCGAATTAATATGTCAATACCAAATTTGCCAAATATTCCAAATATCCAAAAAGTTACTATTCCATCTTTGCATGGTCCGACTATAACAGCAGAAAAAATAAGTCTTGCTCCTATAGCTTTGCCACCTGTTAAATTACCAAATATTGATGTTCCAAAACCATCTGTGAGTTTACCAACAGTACCGCCGTTTCCAGCACCTCCGGCGTTGCCAGGTTCACCTATAAAAGACAAGTTAACTGCGTTAAGTGTTCCGTCACCTCCTGGTGTTTTTGCGATTGGTGTTGTCATTGCAATGCTTGGAATGTTAGCCAAGATGACAATTGATCTTAAAAGTGCAAAAATAACAATTCCTGGTGCTGATGAATTTGGTGATCAATTCAAAGATTTAGCAACTCCTCCACCAGCTCCATTACCAGTGACATTACCTATTATAAAACAATTAAGTAATAGTTATAATGAAATTAATCAACCTGTATTAGAAGCTTTAGTTAATGTTGATAGCGTTCCAACAAATTATACTTTTAATTTTAATGACACTAATGATTTTTCTAATAGTCTTGATACATATACTGGTGTTGTAAATGACGCGAGTGATACAACTATAAAAGCTACTGTGATTGATGAATTAGTAAATAAGAAATCTTATTATTATAGACTTTCTTTACAAAATGCTAATGGTAATGCAGTTAGTGATACAAAAACTTTAACTTTTATTGGACAAGTTATTAAAGATATGCCATTAATACATTCTTTAAGTAATACATTTAACAAAAATGGATTTCCTATATTTAACGCTAATGTTAATGTTAGTAGTGTACCGACAAGATACACTTTTGAAATTGGTAAAGTAGTTGATGATTTAAATCCAATTAAACTTGTTGGTTTTGTAAACGCACACGATAATGTTGATATTAGTGCGACTTTAAATGATAAACAATCAGAAGAATTAATGTCTGGTGTTCAATATTTTTATGATTTAAAATTAGAAAATATAAATGGATCTGAAGTAAGTCAAACATTGTCATTTATAGCTGGTGAGACTAAATAATATTGGAGATGTAAATGCTTAGTGCTCCTCAAATAAATTTTAAATTACCTTTAAATGTTGGTAATTTAGGTGCTTTTGAAATGAATGATAACACAAAAGATGCTGTTAGAGAGAATTTAAAACTTACTATATTAACAACAAAAGGTGAAAGAGTTATAAATGATGTAGGATCTAAGTATAACTTTGATGTTTTTACTCAGACAAAAGAAGAAGTGCAAACAGCTATTATAAGCCATACTAATGAAATAATTAATACATATTTTCCTTTTTTACAAATAGATAGTTTAGACGTTTTTACTCAAGATGATAATAATGCTATAGAAGACAATCAAGTTTATGTTAAGCTTATATACTCATTTAAAGGTATAGAAGGCTTTTCAGATCAAATAAATTTTGCGATTTAATATAGAGAAAATAAATGGCAACACAATCAGAATTAAAAAGAATTGCAGATATAAAATATATAGCTAGAGATTTTGATACTTTAGTAACTGTTTTGAAGAATCATTTAAAATATCAATTTCCAGATAGTTATAAAGATTTTTCTGACACTTCTAGTGGTATAGCATTTCTTGAATTAGTAGCTTATGTTGGTGATATATTAAATTTTTATATAGATAAACAATTTAATGAATTATTTTTAAGTACTGCACAAGAAAGAAAAAATTTAGTTGCAGTTGCTAAAAATTTAGGTTATCAAATAAGAGGAAAAAGTGCATCTAATGCTCAATTAAATGCTACAGTAACATATCCAGCGACTGGTTCTGATACTGCTAATTTAGAGTTTGTAGTTTTAAAGGGATCACAAGTAACAACATCTAATGGAGTAAAATTTGAAATAGTTAATGATATAGATTTTTCTTCTACGTCTAATAGAACTGTTTCAGTAAATGGTGCTAATACAACAGTAAGTATAACTGGGAATACTGCTGTAAATGGTGAAACAAAACAAATATTAGTTGATGTACAAGATCCAGTTTCTTTTTATAAGATAACATTGCCAGATCAAGATGTACTTGAAATAACTTCTGTAACTTCTTCTGATTCTAATACTTGGTATCAAGTAGATTATCTTGCACAAGAAAATCAATATCATGGAGTTCAGAATGATTATTCTACTAGTTCTTCCGTACCTTTTATTTTAACATTAAGAAAAGTACCAAGACGATTTATAATAGAAAAAAATGAAAATAATATAACAACTTTGACTTTTGGATCAGGAACTATATCTACTTCAGATGATGATTTTATTCCGAATCCTTCTGACTTTTTGTTGCCTTATACAATACGTGGTATAGAAGATGGCTTCACTATACCAGATATTGATCCAGAGAATTTTTTGAATACGGGTACTTTAGGCGCTGCTCCAAATCATACTACTATGACGATAAAATATAGAACTGGTGGTGGGTTAGCATCTAATGTAGCTTCTAATGCTATACAATATTTTAGCAACTTACAGTATAGGTTTGTTATTAGTACGTCATTATCTGCATCTCAAAGAAATAGAGCTATAAGTTCTTTATCTATAAAGAATCCTTATCCTGCAATTGGTGGACAAGATGAAGAAACAAACGAAGAAATAAGGCAATATGCTTCAAAATCATTTGCTGCTCAAAATAGAGTTGTAACAATACAAGATTATATTGTTAGATCTATGACTATGCCATCTCAATTTGGTGCACCATTTAGAGTACAAGCTAGAAGAGATTTTAATAGTGATTTTGGTATACAAATAATAGTTATAGGAAGAGCTCTTGACGGAACATTATGTAAGACTCAAGACCAATTAAAAATAAATTTAGGTAATTATTTGTCTAAATTTAAACCAATATCTGATAGTCTAAATATAACAGATGCAAATATAATTAATTTAAGAGTATCATTTGGTATAGTAGTAAATACTGCGTATAATAGAGATCTTGTTTTAGGAAACTGTTTGATAATGTTAAAAGATTATTTTAAAATTGATAATTGGCAAATGGGAGAATCTATAGTGTTATCAGATATAAGTTCTGAGTTGATGAGAATACAAGGAGTCATGTCTGTAACGAATATTGGAATAGATAATTTAGTAGATATTTTTAACGGAAATACATATTCTAGTTATAATTTTTCTATAGCTGGTCATATGAAAAATAATATTTTAACTTGTGATCAAGATGAAATTTTTGAAGTAAAATATCCAGATCTTGATTTGATCGGTGGAATTGTTAGTTAATAATGGAGAATAAGAATGGGAATATATAGAATCCCACTTTCTGGCGATACTTTTATAACACAAGAATATCTTTCTGGAAATGCTGGAAAGGATCCTGTTTTAGATGTGGGTGTTAAATATACTATAATTGACGATAGTAGATATATTCAAAGAATACTAGGTATAATCGATTTAAGTAATAATAGTGATTTACAAGCTAAAATAAACGATAGTTCTATTCCAAATCCAGTTGTTGATAGTACTGTTACTGCAATGTTAAAAATGTTTAATGTTGTTCGTGGACAAACACAAGCAAAAAGTTTTTCATTAGACGTTTTTCCATTAACTAGTGAATGGAATGAGGGTTCTGGATATGGTTTTAATGACGACAATGCATTATATATAACTGGATATGCTAATTATGTTTCTAGAAAATCTGGTTTGAATTGGACTGTTAGCGGTGGAGATTATTTAATTGATTCTAATTCTGCGACTCAATCATTTGATACAGGCAGTGAAGATTTATCTGTTGATATAACAAATATGTTAAAGAATTGGTTGTCTGGTGCTTCTGCTAATTATGGTTTTCTAATTAAAATGAAAGATATTTATGAGGGTCCTTCTTATTCGGCATCAGTTGATCAATATAGAAAAAGTTTCTTTGGCAAAGAAACGAGATTAATGAAGTGGCCAAGAGTAGAATTAACGTGGAATGATCAAATAAAAGATTATAGGAATATCTTTAATATTGGTGGAAGTGGATATCTATATTTTTATAATATAATTAATGGTGCATATGTAGATTTAGCTAATAATGGCGACTTTCCTGGGAGTGTTGCTATTGAGGGTGTCACATCTACTACATCTAATTCTTGGGTGACTGTAAGTAGTAATCTTACTTCTTTAGTTGGAACAAGAGTTAAACGTGGCATTTATAGAGTCACCATTCCTCATTTACCATATGTTTTATGGAACACATATAAATTATTTAGAGATAAATGGACAATAACTAGTGAAGTTAGTTTTATTTCTTCATCTGCTGTTTCTAATATAAATGTCATTAGTCCTTTTGCTTTTAATACTTATACAGATGTTTATTATAATGATTATAAACTTAATTTAAGAAATTTTTCTAATGAATATGAAAAAGGAGCAAAGTTAATAATTAGATTATTTTTGAAAGATTTATCAAAAACATATCAAACACTGACTGCTTCAAGTTCTGCTTTTATTTCTGAAGTTACTGATAATGGTTATTATAGAATATTAACAGATAAAGAAGAGATAGATATAGATTGGCAACCATTAGATTTTGATAAAAATGGAAATTTCTTTACATTAGATACTGCTAATTTAACGAAAGATTATAATTATAAAATAGATTTTAAATTAAATATAAAAGGACAAATTTTGTATTTTGATGGTGATAACATATCATCTAATTTTAGAGTAATATAATGGCTAATAGCACTACTGGATCTTTTTCTGGTAATTTTCGTAATTTAAATGAGTTATATAGATCATTTTTAGACGCTCAAACTTTGAGTTCTTATCTTGCTAACTCTTCTATGAGCGCTGATAAGTCTGCAAAACCATTAGTTAACTATAGTAATTTTAAAGAACATATATTCTTTGATAAAGCTATAAGAAAATTAGAATCTGCTTTTAATAAAATCTTTAATAATTATCCTATAGGTATATCTGCTACACCAGTCGCATCATTAACAGGTAAAGATGTTGCTGCTGTAAATTTATTCTTAAATGATTGTACTGATTTTGAAAAATATGTTGTAAATTATTTAGGTGGAGCAATATCAGAAGTAACAAATCAAAAACCTACAGTCACAGCAGCTGCAATTGTTAATGGTGTAACTAATCCATTAATAGTTATCTATAGAAATCTAAATAATTCAATATCTGGTTCTCAAGCTACATTAACGTCTAATCTGTATAACATGGCATTAAATTTTGATAATGGTTTTAATGCTATACAGAACATATCACTAACAGCAGATCATGATATTGCTTATATTAATAATGATGAAGAAATCATAAGTAGAATATTACCAAGCGCTGTATCAGAAAGAATATCTAGATCACATGATTTTACGGAATTAATTCCAGATGCGTATTTTTATAACGATATCGATAATAATTTAGAACGTTATCTTGCTGTAATGGGAAGAACTTTTGATGAAATTAAATTATATATTGATGAATTAGTTAATCTAAATACAATATCGTGGGACAAATATCATAGAACACCAGAAGGCTTATTTCAAACATTATTAGCTAAACAATATGGTGTTGATATAATATCTAATACATTAAACGAACAAATTAATTCTTATTTAAGATCTGTAAATAATAAATTACCATCATATAAAGTAGCAAATGTAATCTTTAATAGAATACTAAATAATTTAATATTCTTATTAAAAAGAAAAGGCACTAAAGAAGCTCTACAATCTATTATAAGGATATTTGGACTTCCAACAGATTATATTACTTTAAATAATTATGAATATTATGGTGAAGAGCAAGTAAGAAATAAAGTAGATTTTGTTAATACTAGAGTGTTAGATAGTAATACAACTAGTGGTAAAATAATATTTGATCCGCCTTTGTCTAGTTATTTTGCATTTCCTGGTGATTTTACAATAGAGGCTAGAGTAACTTTAACTGGTGCTTATAATCAACCTAATAGTGGTATAATATTTTGGTATGGCAATTCTACAAGTGGATATCATTTAGCTTATAAAGATGGTCAATTTTTCTTTAGAGTTAATGATATCACAGTTAAAACTTCAACAGCAGATGCTACAACAGTTGCCAATGCGATGCAATCTGGTTGGGTTAATGTATTTGGTGAACGATATCAAAATTTAGCTACTGTATATGCTTCTTGGATTGACACAACTGTCACAACTGGTACTTTGAATACTGTGCAGTCTAGTGGTGCTGACTATGTTGATACAGTCATCCTTAGTGGAGTAACAAGTTGTTTATCTGGTTTTATGTTGGGCTCATCTGGCGGAGCTAGTGCTTTTATTGGCTTTTTGCAAGAAGTAAAAGGTTTTACAGTTCCTTTATCTGACACAGACAGATATGAACACACAAAGAATTTTGAAAGTGTTTCTGTTACTAATACTTCTAGTGGTTCTGCTTCGTCTTTACGTTTTTGTTTCAAATTAAAAGAAAATAAAACTATTATTGATCCTTATAATTATATCATAGATAGTAGTGGAAATTCTGTTACTGGTCACTTTAATAGTTCTTTATCTGGTTTTAATCCTTATGCATTATATGAATTAGAAAGAAAAGAAACTGAGTATTCTACTTTCGGTGGTTTTGTTGATGACAATATGGAATTTACTATTAATGATCCAACTACAAATAGTAAAGTTGTCAATAAAGGTGTAATTGTGATGTCGTTTGCTCCTATAGAAGCTGTTAATAGAGATATAGAAAATGTTTTAGGCAATTTTAATTTAGGAAATTTAATAGCAGATCCAAGAAACTTTTTAAGTTCTGCATCTGGATATGATTATTATCCTGCTATGATTGCTACAGCTGATAATGTATTTAGAAGATATAATAATAGTAGATTAAATTTTAATTCATATATAAAAGCTATAGATGAATTTAGTCCTGTTGTGCAAGCTTTAATACAAATTGCAGATCAATTTATACCAGCTAGGTCTAAACTTGTTTCTAAAGGTACATTCATTGAGTCTCATATTTTAGAAAGAAATAGGAATAAACAATCAAATCTTAATTATATTTCTGAAGATGACGCTACGACTGCTACAGCAAAGCAATTACAACAGTTTTATGAAGATGAAACGCTTGATAGTCTGTTTGATTTGATAAACGATCCAATATCATCTCAATATTGGGATGATCCTGTTAGAGAATGTTTAGTTAGAGCATTAAATAATCCTTTAACATCTATAGATAACATAAATAATGCAATTGGTTTAAATTCGATTGATATGATATTTGATTCTTCAAGTTATTTTGCATTTACTGGTGATACATCTATATATATTAGTAGTTCTGGATTTGGTAACTCTAAAAATGTTGTTTATAAATTAAGTCAAAATAATTTTATTTTACCATATATACAAGAAATTGCTAATCCAAAAGATGTCGCTATATTATTTACAACAAATAGAAATGTTATAGAAAATTCATTTTCGTTATCTGCTCAAGAAGATAGATTAACTATAACTGGAAATGCTAAACTAATTAGAACTAATACTGGTAAGGTTATTACTTCTCAGAACAATACATTTAGATTAGAATTTCCAAATGATAATGGTTTCAATCTTATATCTTTAACTGCAAATGGAACAACTTTAAATGGTTTATATTCTGAACATATTTTAAATAGTAAAGCTGGTATTGATTTTAAGATTACTAGTAATGAATGGGATACATCTAGAGGTATCCAAAATTTAAGGATAGTAAATTTAATAAGTGGTAATTCACAAGAATTTCCATTAATAATATTAGCCACTACAGCAGATGCTGCTAATCTTGCTGGAGGTCAGTTAGTTATAAAAGTTGGAAAAGCAGTTGTTTAATATTTATTATAAATAAATAATAGGAGTACGAAAAATGGGATTTATCGATTCAACTTCGGCGAGTGTTGAAGCAGTCTTGACAAGAAGAGGTAAAGAACTACTTGCTAGAAATGACGGTTCTTTTAAAATTGCTAAATTTGCTTTTGGTGACGATGAAGTAAATTATCAATTGTATAATATAAGTACAGACAATGATTCTGGTATTTTAAATTTACCTATATTAGAACCTAGTTCAAATGAAAACGCTGCTTTAAGATATAGATTAATAACTTTACCAAAAGGAGCAGTTTCTATTGCTACATTGCAAGTTTTACCGAATTATGTGCAATTAGCAGGAACAAATTCTAATGATGGTTTAACAAGAGCTGTAATAATTGTACAAACAATTGGTGGTGTTGACAATACTTATACTGTTATATCTAGAGATCCTACAATGGTAAGTGCAAATGTCACAAGTCAAGGTGCTATATTACCTGGTCAAGCAACTGATATCGGGTCACAAGGAATTGTGTTAGTTGAATCTGCTGGTAGAAAGAGTGGTCAAACAATTGTTGATATAATAGGTAATGACACTGGTGCTGCTGCAACTGTTGTGGTGTCTATATTTGCTGAATCAAAATAATAATATTGGAGTAATAATATGTCATTTATCGATTCTAGTTCAAGCGTCATACAAGCGACATTAACAAGACGTGGTAGAGAATTGTTAGCAACAGATAGTTCTAAATTTAGTATAACTCAATTTGCTTTTGGTGACGATGAAATGAATTACACTTTTTTTGACGGATCTAGTCCTGATGCTGACAATTCTGCAATGTTAGCGCTTCCTGTTATAGAGCCTGCTTCAGAAAATTTAAGTCCATTAAGATGGGGAGTTGTTACATATAAAGCCGGTAATCTTAGTGTTGCTGACATAGAAGTTCCTAAAAAACCAGATGGAACTGATAGAAAATTAACTTTTATCACAGGTGTTCAAAATTTACTTACTGTTAGAACATTAAGAGCTTATGATAATTTATATTATGTAACATCAAATGATCCAAATGTAGTTGCTCCTATTAGAGATCAATTTACTTCTATACAAGATACCACTAAATTTGATTTACCACAAAGTCAATCTAAGGGAGAGTTATTGTTTAATGTTCCTGGCCATGCTGGTGATACAACGACTATAACAGTAAAAGGTAATAATTCTGGAATTATAAAAGTTCTTAAAGTACAACTTTATGACACTATAGAAGAAGCTCATGCAGATGCTTTTAATTAAAAATCTTATATTTAGAGATATTAGTAAATAAAATGGAGTATTAAAATGAATTTAAATGCACTTGATTCATCAAATGATGTTGTAAATACATATTTAGATGTACCTAATGTATTAACTACTCTAAGCACTACTGCTGGAGCTGCAGCTAGTGGAGTTTGGTTGATGGTTTTGAACTCTACTAGTGCAGGGCTTCTTCCAAGAGTTGATTGCAAAGGACTTCTTTCTAATATTGGTATTAGTGCTGCATTTAGAATGTTAGCTAATTATTTTTATGGAACTGGAACATATATAATTGATGCTAATAATGGTGTAACACAAAATACTACAATTAAAGCCATTCAATTCTCAAGACCATATATGAATGAAGGTTTGTATAAAGGAACTATTACAGCAGTTATAAATGCAGAAGCTGCAGGAGCATTAACATCTATTGATGTTCCTGATCAAAATTCTGAAGGTTCTGCATTTGGTTTAACTGGTGCTATGGTTGATATGTGGAATCCTACAAGTAGATGGGGAACTGTATTCTATGATTATGGTGTGATAGTATTTAGTAATAGTCAAGGAACAACTGGCGCAATATTTTCTGCAGGTGGTGCTAGTGGATTTAATTGGGGTGCTACTGCTATAAATGGTATTTATCTTTCTAGTTTAGCTTATAAAACAAGAAATATATTAAAACGTTCAATATATTTTTGTAGAGCAAAAAATAAAGAGTTTAATTATACATTTAATCCAACAGCTAGACAATCTAATGGGACTGTATTACAATCTTTATCTGCTAATCCTACAACTTATATAACAACTATTGGCCTATATAATGATGCAGATGAATTAATAGCTTTAGCAAAAGTTAGTCCAGCTAAAAAGAAGAGTTTTAATTCAGAAGCAGTATTTAGAGTACAACTTGACTTTTAATAAGGCGAATAATGGCAGGCGGTAATCAAGAAGATAAACAGCAAACAAGAGATACAGGTAAAACATCTATCTCACAAGATTTAGCTATTGTTGGAAATGTATCAATAAACAATCCAATAGAATATAAAATCTTATCGTCAACTAGTGAACAATATTCTGAAGTTGGACAAATTAATAAAGTTTATATTAATGATACTAATGTATTAACATCATTAGTTGCTTTTATTAGAGGTGTTCAAAAAGATTTTGCAACTGGAAGTTATCCAGCAAATGCTTTGTTTTATTATTCTGGTGATTTTCGTCCTGTTGCTACTGGTTCTGCGACTGCATTATATGAGTTACTTAGAGGTTATTTGTATAGAAATGATGATGATATGACAGTACATACTATAACTTCTGTAATTCAAAGTAAAACATCTACATCTGCATTAACAGGATTTAGAATGTTAATGTTTGATAAAAGTATAAAAGCTGATATGATAAAACCAAATAGTTTTAGATTATCAATAGCTCCTTATTCAACAACAGTTCCAAAACCAACGGCATTATTTTTATCTAATTCTGCTATTATAGATAATGTTACAACTGGATCTTATGCTCAAATAGCTGGTATTAATAGCTTGCTTGGTAGTTTATCTACTGGCGTTGTTGGATCAGTTTTAACTGGTTTTACTGTTAGGATGAAAATTCGACCACGTCCGAGTGGTTCTAATATTCAAACATTATTTCATAGAAGAGTAGCTGATTATGCAATGTCTGCACAAGACTGGGTAGCATGGTTAAAAAGCTTTTTTGGAGGCTCTCCTGATCCGCATGGAACTGATAATAGTATTGCATTATGGAAATATGGAAATTTAAATAATTTTAATACATGGTTTGCTGTACAATCAGTAAATTTTGGTACATTTGATTATTCTCAGTATTTGCTTCCTGGAGTATCTGGTGGTGGATCTGCTTATCTTAATTCATTTAGTGCAATTTTTTATATGTATAATATAGGCGGTGCTCAAATATTTTGGGCAGCTAGTGCGAATACTAATACTTTTGGTGTAGATGTTGATCCTTCTCATATGTATAATTCTGTTACTTATACATGGTTATCTTTATGTTCTAGTATGACATCTACAACTTTGAAATCTACTGTTGCTTACCCATTTAATGTTTCTGGCCCTGTAACTGCATATCTTAATCAAAATATATTTAGATATACTGCAGCTTCTGGAGCTTCTCCAAGTTATTTAGGTGCAAATGTTGTTATATATAATCAACCTAATAGTTTGCAAAAAGCTAGGGATCTTCCAGCATCTATACCTTTTTATATATTAGCGCAATAACATGATAACACAAGATCAATTATACGCAAGAAGAGATAATCCAGATACATATCAACCTTGGGATGGTGTGTTAGCTGGATTTGATAAAACTGCTAAAAGAATATTTTTTGTATTACAAGATGCTAGAGAAACTGAGACTCCGTGGATTAATTCTGCTTCTTCTTGGACTGATATAGCCTTTGATTATGTTGATTTATTTGATAGTAAATATCATAATGTTATGTTTGCTTGGTGTATGAGTTCTGTTTTAACATCACCAATAAATGGAACTTATCAAGATGTAATTAGAAAAGGATTAATTGGTGTTGATAATTTTATATTTTATCCAATGGATGACGGATATTCATCAATATCTGGTAAGTCTACTCCTTTTACTTTTGCTTTTGATAATGCTGGTAATCCCACTAATTGGTCATTTGGTGGTTATTATCCAGATAGAGATTCTGCAACTTCAAAATCTACAAATCCAAAAGCAATTAAATGTTTTAATGGAGAAATAGAAAGTATTACAATTTGGGACACAGTTTTAACTGCTGATGCTGTTTTAAATAGCAATTCTTTAGTTCAAAGTGATGTTAATGGGACTTGGGGTGCTGCTGCAAGAGGTGATCATCCTTTAACTAGTAGTAGTTTAGCAAATTATAAAAGTAATTGTGTTGCTCATTTTCAAATGAGAGAAGGAACTTTAACAAATAGACTAATAGTAGATCAAGCAGGAACTACAGTGTCTGGTAATCAAACTGCTCCTACAACTGGGCATACATTATACTTTATTGGTGGTAATTCTAATTTATTTGGTTTATGGGATTATATTATATATGATGTTGCTCAAGGTAATCCAACTATAAGTTTTTCAAATGGATATTTACAATTTGTTGATGAAGCTGGATTAATAAGAAATATAGGAACTATTTTTTATGATTTAGGAATTGTTATATTAGATAATGAATACGTTAATTCTATTACCAATACTGCTTCTGGTTTACCCTTTTTACAAACTATATCAACTTCTGGAATGGGTTTTGCTAATTTAACTGGTTTTAATATTCATTACGTTAATTATGATAGTGTAAATACATTTCAAAGATTAATTATGACTACAAAAGCAGAGGGTGATGAATTTAACATAACGCAAAATCAAACAGGTATTATAAAACAAACTGGTGAGCAATTATTAACTACTAATCCTGGAACTTATATCACAACTGTTGGTTTATATAATGCCGCAAATGAATTACTTGCAGTTGCAAAATTAGATAGACCTATTAGAAAAGATGAAGATCATACAGTAACAATAAATATTAATATAGACTTTTAATGGCAGACGCATCATACATAGCTCCTTATATAGGTTCACAAGATTTAGAACCTTATCATAGTAGACCAAAGAATAGATATCTTAATTCAACAGTTGCATTAAAACGTCTTGATGCTATAACTGACATTCATTTTGATAGAGCAACTGTAAATTATATAGGAAAATTAGTAGCTCCAGAGCCAACGTTATCATCTTGGACAGTTCATACAACTAGTTCTAATTCTGCTTATGCTTTTGCAATAGGACAGATAATGTTAACAAGAGATATATTACCAAAATTACCTATTACACCTACTAGTTCTTTGACAGCATTTAATCTTATTTTTAGAAATTCTACTACAGCTTTAGATATAACAAATGATCCATTGTTAGGCTTAGGAAAAATTGGTGTTATATCTATAAAGAAAGAGAAATATGGAGATTTTATAAGAGCCAACACTCTTTCTGCTATTACTAAAAATCAACAATATATTAAAGATGCAGGATCTGCTTCTAAATTACATGGGATAATGGTTCAAGAAGGACCTGGTTTTGTTTCTTTAACTGGTTCTTCTTATTTTGCTGCTATTGATGCTTGGACAGGATATAGTAGTGGAATAATGTTTCCAGATGGTCTTAATTGGGCTTGGAATTCTTATCTTGCTGGTGGAGATACTAGTGGTTGGATATCTTATGGAAATCCTTCTTTTTATTTAACTTATATTCCTTTAAGATGGTGGGGTGTTTTAGTTGGAAATGGTGGTACTTATTCTGGTGTTGGCGTTACTGGAACTTTGACATCTAATAAACTATTTTGTGTTGCATCATATGGAAATACATCTGGTGCAGCTAATGATATTGTTTTAGTTGCTCAAACTGCTTCTACTTCTATTACTGCTAATACTGATGGAGGTGGTGGCGGTATTAGAACTCTTGTTGCTAATTTTACAACTCCAACAACAGGAACTGTAACTGCATTTTTTATGTGTAGAAGTGGAGCTAGTACATCACGTTTAGATATGTTAGAGATAAGAGAACAAACAGATTGGACATTTCAATTATGGCAAAAATCTAGTCCTACTCAAACTGATGGATCAACTATAGCTAGTAAGGCTCTTCATTATATTAATGGAATTGGTTGGAGTATGGGAAGAGTTGCCGGAACACCTAGACTTGTTATGACTTTTTGGGATGATCAACAAAACTACGATCAATTAGCATCTCCTGTTGGAGTTAATATAAACACGGGTAAATGGCAATTATTAACATTTTCATTTAGTAGAAGTGCTGGTGCTAAATTATATATTGACACTACATTAGTAGACCAAAGAAATCCTTGGACACTTGCTTCTATGATTAATTCTCATCAATTTAATATTGGTGTGAATATGGATCAAGCTGGTTTTTATAATGGTAATATAGGTGAGATGTTATGGATTAAAGAATATGCAGTTTCTCAACAAGACATTATAAACACGTATACATATGGAATGCCAACTGGTTATCATAATGCAGTAACTGTTGCTCATTATTATTGGATGGGTAATAGTGATTCTACTAATTATATGACAAATGTAGGATATAGTGACGCTCCTACTTTAGTACATTATGGATTAGGTCGTTTTCCATCTCAATTAAATGCTCTTTCTGCTGGATATATTTATTATGATTTAGGAATTGTTGCTATTCATGGTCCTTCTACTGCTTTAATTGATGCTATATCTTCTGTTAGTTCTGTTAATTATCAATCATCTATAAAGATGACAACATTAGCAGCTTTTTGTAGTGCTCAAACAAGAGAATTAAATTATTCTACAAATGATACTGCTTTTTATATTCCATCAATTACAGCAGATCCAACTTTTGAATCTACTACAGCATTAGATGATTTCGTATCAAGTGGATTTCAATGGGGTCAATGGCCAGCAACTGCTGATCATTCGAAATATTATCTTAGAGAAACACAAAATCGTACACCTTATATTACAACTGTTGGTCTTTATAATGAAGAAAATGAATTATTATTAATCGGAAAATTAGCTCAGCCTATACGAAAACCAAAAAATATTCCAATAACTATAAAAGTTCAATTTGACTTATAATCTTAGAAAAATATTAAAAGAGATATATAAAAAAATTCAAAATGCTTCAGAAGCTGGTAAGCGTACTTTGATAGCATATGATGGTAGGTTGTATGATATGAATGTTTCTTATTTAAAAAATGACATAGAAACACATCTTGGTGTAATAAGAGCAGAATATCCTAACACTTATAAAAGAATAGAAGATGATAGTCCGCATGAAACAATGCAAAAAGCATTAAAATTAGGATTTATTAGAGCTAATTTTTGGGGTCAACATGAAGCACAATTAGAATTTGATTTTTTGACCGAAAAAGCTAAGATGACTTTATATAAATTATTAAAAGAAAAAAATATTCATCAAATAGTTTTAGATGAAAAAGGTAGAAGTTATTCTATGTATATAGACGATTTTATAGAAAAATATTTATAAACTAGTTTACTTTTTACAATATTTATATTATATTTAAATACAACATAAACGAGAGGTTTTAGACACATCAATGTTCACTTAATAAATAAAACAATTATTTTTAAAATGGCTGAAGAAGCAAAACTTGCTATCGAAAGTAGCTTGGATCGTGTAATTTACTTTTGTACAAAAATAAAATTCTACAAAAGTAAAGATTTAGTCTTATAAGGGCTTCTTCTTGTTCTTCGAACAAAAATTACTATAATGGTTAATAAACTTTCAATTTCACTCACATATAATAAACATTACAACATTAAATCAATGATGTGTTTCGATGGGAGTAATGTTTTCGATTACGCAATAGAATCATTAGAAAATTCATTTTTATTAGATTTATTCAATAGAAATGATGAAATTGTTGTGTTTGATATAAAACAATTTTTGAAATTATACTGTCATAAAAATATAGAATTATGTCCAGCTAAAGTAAAGAAATTATATTCTGTTAAATTAGCTCATCATTTAAAAGATTCTAATAATAAAAATATAGAAATAACTGATATATTTGATAATCAATATATAAAAGCTAATATTGATAGAATAAAATCATTTATTAAAATATATACTCTAGACAAATATTTAGATTTGATTCCAGATTATATACTACGAAATTATAATATAGCTTGTGCTACAGCTTTATATAATTATGAATTCAATATAGATAATATATATTATTATCATGATTTAAAATACAGTATATACATGCTAGCATTATGTGAACAAAATGGCATTAAATGTTTATCTAAAGATGTAAAGAATATAAATGGATTTATATATCCAGATTATGAATATGATTCTACATACACAGGTAGATTACAAAATAAATATCCTATAAACCTCCAGAATCTTTCTAAAGATGATGTTATAAGGAAGCAATTAGTCTCTAGATATGATGGTGGTAAAATTTTATTAGCAGATTGGGATTCTATAGATCTTAGAGTATTATTTGCAATGGCACACGAGATGATATTCACACCAGATTTGCATTCAGAAGTAGCAAAAATAGTATTAGAAAAAAATATAATAACAGAAGAAGATAGAAAAAAGATAAAAGAGATAAATTTTAGTATTGTATACAGTGCAGGATTAGATAGTGTAAGTCAAAAAACTGGAATACCTAAAGAAGAATTGATTGAATTGTTAAAGAAATTATTCATAAGATTTAATAATGTAAAGAAATTTGTTGTGGAAACAAGAGATTTTGTTTTAAATAATGGATACGCGAAGTCTTATTTTGGTAGAAAACGATTTTTAAATAAAGATGAGACAACTAAGTTTGTTAATTCTACTATTCAAATGACATCTGCTGATATATGTATGAGAGCTATAGATGGAATACAAAGTGAAATAGGTGATTTTCAATTTATTAAATTAATACCATACATAGTTTATGATAAATTAGCTATAGATTGTCATCCAAATTGGGTAGAAGATGGTGCAAAAGTTTTAAATAAATTAATGAGTTATTATGCTCCAGGAAAATTAGGAGCAAAAGTGAATTTTCCTATTAAAATAGAATATAGAGAAACACTATGATAAAAGAATCTATGATAGACCCTTCTCCGTTTACTCCTGATGATGTAATCTCTCATTATCATGATAGATCAGTTTGGGGTGAGCAGAGAAAAGAACCAAGACCAAGAGCATTGTCTAATAATAAAACATTAGAAAATTTATATAGAGTTCAACAATTGTATTATGATATAATGGAATTAGTTGATGATAAAATTAGAGAAAAATATGGACATGATGAAAAAAATCTAAAAGAAGTAAGATTGAAAATGCAAAATAGAGCAGATAATAAAGTTAGATCAGACAATCAAGGACAGTTATTTGTTCAGATAGGTAGACTTTATTACACTGGAAGTGCTAAAGAATATGAAAAATATTTTAATTCTACAAAAAAAGCATTTAATTCAGTCCTTAAAGAAATATCTAAAGAATTATCAGATACAATAAATGATAAAGCATTTGCGGAAGATGGAAAACCATTGAAATTAGATCAGTTACAGGAGAAAAAGTAATGAAAAAGAATATATTGTTAGCATCATTTATAAAAAGAGATAAGTTAGACGAAGCATTAGATATTTTGAAAAACACTAATAAAGTATTAAATAATAAAGTATTCGTGCTTAGAGATTCAGCGAATAAAAATAAACTTATATTAACTTATAATATACTAATAGAAGATGATAAAATTGATTTTGATAAGCTAATAAAAGGGACTATATCTTTACATAGAAAGAAAGAAACAAACACTCTTTATACTTTAAATGCTTTAAATGAAGTTGTTAAATCAGAAAATGATAATAAATTAGACGAAAGTTATGTTATACAATGGGAAAAACATAGAAATTGTATATTGATTGCTCCAAAGAATAAAGGATTAATTAAAATTAAAACAGTTTTAGAATCTGTTAAAAATATATAATGAGGAAAATATGAAGAAACAAGATATTACAGTATCAGTTGTGGTTTTAGCAGAAGGTGCACCTGAACAAGCTATAGACAAAACTTTAAAAGATATTTTTTCACAAACTTGGAGAAATATAGAAGCTATTGTTACATATACAAAAGGAAAAGATTTTGATGCAATGAAAGACAGATGGCTAACATTTCCAGCTAATATATTTTGGTGTGAGTGCGATAATGTTGGTGAATTGTTAGTTAAACCTTTTGAATTTTGTAAAGGTGACTATATTTTTTATAAAAGCGTTAATCCAATCATTTGGTACCCAAGGCATGTTGAGCACCATTTAGAAATGTTTGAAGAGTCTAGATTTGAAGGAAAATGGTCTTATTCTTTACTAGAGATGAAAGATGCTGGTGTTCAAGAACCAATGAATAATATTGGTTGGAGAATTGATATGCCAAAAATTGAACAAGCATTATTTGATGAATTTTGTCATTCTAAAGATGTAAAAGTTGATTGGAACACATGTATAGCTCAACAAAATGGCGTAACACAATTCGTTCCAGGATTACTTTTAAAAACTCTTAAAAATTACAGATTAGTTAATCCAAAAGAAATAACTATAACTTTTTATGTGTCTCAACAACAACAGCAACAAGTTGTATTAGGTGCACCAGCAAATGATAATATTAAAGAAACAATAGCTGAAATAAACGGAGACATGATTATAACAAAATCATATCCAACTATTGTTGGAAATGTTCAATTTTCTGAAAGAAATAAAAATTTGTTAAGTCAAGTCAACGCAGACGAAGTTTTTAATATTGCTGTTAAGAGATCAATGGGTATGGGTGATGTATTATTGACAGAACCTGTGATTAGAGCTCTTAAAAAGAAATATAAAAATGCAAAAATTAAGTTATTCACTACTGCTTATTCTACAGCAGATCAACTTGTTAAACTATTTCCTGCTTTAGATAGTTTTGAAATAATTGGACAAGATAAATTAACAACAGATTATTTATCAACAGTTGAAGGATTTAATCTTAAATTTGATCTAGATTTATCGTATGAATCAAGACCAGGTGTTAGATATATTGATGGATATCTTGAAGTATGTGGATTTACAGAAGAATTACAAGAAGTAAATGGTGAATTAGCTATAACAAGAGGTGTTAATGATGATGATTTAATTCCACAATTGAATTATAACAAAGAACCTATTATCAAAGAAAAATATATTTCAGTTGAATTATTGGGTTCAGGATGGGGCGGTAAAGAATGGCCAGTTGAAAAATGGAATAACATATTAACAAAAATTAAAAATATGGGTTATAAATTTGCATATATTTCTAATGTAAAAATGGGATTATATACGCAAAATGTAGATTATGTTAATACTGAAAATAATTTTAATACAGTTTTAAATTATGTAAAATATGCAGATTTTCATATTGGAAGTGACGCTGGTCCATTACACATAGCATCTGCTTTTAATAAACCAACATTTATAATTTCTGGAGCAGCTCTATCTAAATATACTACGCCTTCAAAGAAAGTATTCTCTGTGTCAAAAGAAGGATTAGATTGTTTAGGTTGCAAACATAAGATTTTTTATGAACAAAATGGACCTAATTTAACATTTGTGCCTAGATGTACAAATCCTAAACAATATGAATGTATGCAAGCTTTAGAAGTAGATTATGTTTTAAATAAATTTGAAGAATTTTTAAAGGTTAATAATATACAGGTGTAAAATGATTAAAACAGTACAAATGGATAAACATATATATTCTTTAGAATTTGTTGATGAAAATGGAAAATATCATTATGTATATTTTAATGATGATAATAAATCTGAACTAAAAAGTAAAACTAAAGAATATAAAAAGAACGGAACTTTAACATTTATATCAATTAAAGGAACTTCTGCTATAAGTGATACATATAATCCTCAATATGTTAGAGTTTCTAAGGTCCTCGAAATGTATATAAAGGAGGAAGATAATGAGCGAGAAACGGTACCTGATGCAGGGCAAAGTAGCACCATACAAGATTCCGAAGTGTGAAGAATGTGAAATAATATGGGGTGTTAAATTATACTTTGACGAAAAAACTAGTGAGGTATTGTCTGAATATATTAATTTTAATGTAACATATGACATAAATAAAGAAGATAAATCTTATAAAAGAAAGATGAAATGCTCAAGATGTAATTTTGAAAAAATTGAGAATGCTATATTTTCTACAGAGCAAGAATTTTTAGAAGCTATTGAAAAAATAGGTAAATAAATAGTTTACTTTTGACGAAAAATGTATTATATTTATAAGGAATAAAAATATGAAAAAAGGTAATATTAGAGCTTGTATTAATCTTCTTAGAGAAGCAAAGACTATAGAAGATCTAGTTTTAGTTAGAACTATATTAGTACAAGAAAACGCAATGAATCAAAGTCTAGAATTTGCAATTAGAGCTTATGATAATAAGAATATGGGTGATATGACAAATTTTATATTCGGACCATCGCCTTTAGGTTCTGGACAGGGTTTGATAGCAGACTTAATAAAATTAGCAGAAGAAAGAGGAGAATAATGAGTAAAGAAGAAGTAGCATTAGAATTAACTAAAATATATTTTAAAAGTTGGGCTTCTGTAGGTCTTAAAGAATTAGAAGAAGTGTATTTTGGATTTTTAAATAAAATAAAGGAATAATAATATGATAAGCGAAGAAATTCGTCAGTTTTTAACAGAAAAATATGGTTTTGAAGTTGGCAATTTTGTAGTTATAGCAGAAGGTAAAGACGAAGAAGATTTGAATTATACACTTGCCGGACCAACAATGAAAATATCTGGATTGCTTTCGTGGATGAACACATTTGTAAATACAAGCGGATTTAAACACAACTATAAAGAAGATTCAAGAAAAACTACTGAAGAAAATAACATATACACATGAATTATTTCATAATTTATTGCGCATTGTGGACTATATATCTTTGTATTTGTATATATAGTTTATTTAGTAAAAATAAAATAGAAGCAATGTGGGACGAAAGCACTAAATTTTGGGATTAAAAATTAAATGATTCATTTAATAGCTCGTTGTGGTATCGGTGATATTATATCTCACCTTGCAAGAATTGACGATATAAAACAAAGATATGGAGATGAAGTCAAATTTTGGCTTGGTGGTTATAATGAAATACCAAAATTGTGTAAAGAATTGCTTAATTTCAACAAGATTGACGCAGAAGTAGTTAAAGGTTGGAATGCAATTCAACAGAATGACATGATTTTGAAATATGTTAAGAATAAAGCTGCAGATAAAGATGTCATTATAGACTTAAATTTTGAATCTGATATATTCTCTAATAGAACTCCAGATTTCTATAAGTATGATATGAAGTTTCCATTCGATTATAACGGAGAAGCTTTTGATGATACTTTCTTTAAAACAGGACAAATCATAGGTTTGCAGATAAAAACGACTACTGGAGCTCCAGATTTTGATCATGGTGGTCAAAGATTTTGGTCTATAGATAATTGGAAAAAACTTATAGACATATTAGTCAGAAATGGTTATAAGGTTGCTATATTCGGTGGAAAGAATGATAGTGGAGACATAAAAGAATCTGAAAAAGTTAAAATATATTGTGGAAAAATTAACATACAACAAACAATATATGCTATAAAACAATGTTCTAAATTTATTGGAACAAATTCTTGGATGTGGGAAGCCGCTGCATTTAGCGGAATATCTACTATATGTTTATATTTTACAAATACTTTCTTTTTACCATTACATATTCCATTTAAATATTCAGATATTCACAAAAATTTATACATAGAAACAAATCCAACAGTCACACCAGAAAAAGTTTTTAGTTCATTTAATTTTAATGAAGATGCTAAAATATCTGCTTGCATTATAACTCAAGACGAAGCTGGTTTATTAAATAGTTGTTTACAAAATCTAAAAGGATACGTAGATGAAATTGTTATTGTAGACGGTGGTTCTAAAGACAATACTGTAGAAGTTGCTAAAACGTATACAGACAAAATATTTTTTAGACTATTTGACAATCACATGAATCAAAAGAATTTTGCATTAGAACACGCAACTTATGAATGGTCTTTAATTCAAGACACAGATGAATATTATGAATATGGATTTTTGAATAATATGAAGAAGTATATTGCTCAAAATCCTACAGTAGACATGTTTTTAACTCCAAGAATTAATATCATAGAAGATCTAGACGACGAATTAGTTAGAAAATATAATTGGAATGTGCAACCATTTTTTAAATGGATTAATTATCCAGATCCTCAAGAAAGATTATTTAAAAAATGGTTGCACATTCCAATTATA
>Ga0209777_10002686_pt1 | contig 23014 bp, 27 predicted proteins | sample FrelakmetHBP12HB_FD_187147 | JGI IMG/M metagenome (GOLD analysis project Ga0209777, IMG submission 187147) | Freshwater lake sediment microbial communities from the University of Notre Dame, USA, for methane emissions studies -HBP12 HB (SPAdes)... | ecosystem: Environmental > Aquatic >...
TGCTTAAAGCAACGGATGCCGAGTTGCTGGGGGACGGAATAGTGACCGTCCATCCCTAGCGCGCGAGGAAGAGGGGAACGGCAAGTGGCGGCTGATTTTCATCCTTCCGTCCAGTTCACTCGCGCAAGGAAGAGGGGGTTCTTGAGGGTGCCCACAAAGATCGGAAATTGTCCAGTCCACGCGCGCAAGGAAGAAGGGCCATGGGGCGCCGCGAGGTTCACGCCCTCGCGGTCCAGCCCACGCGCGCAAGAAGGAAGGGATTTCGTGAGCGCCTGTGAACTCGTCAACCAGACGATCATCGTTCCGATGATCCCCTTCGCGTTTAACACGCGGAAGATCGGCCGCATCCGGTTCACCGCCGGCTGGGTGCCGCCGGCCTCGGAGGTCATCGCCATCAACCACCACGGCGCCAAGCTCGCCATACCGCTGCCTTCGGTGAGCGTTGTCGATAACCTGTCCACATACGAGTACACACAGCCCGAGCGCGAACGGCTTTGGCGCAGACTGATCAAGGATGAGCTGCCGAACGAAAGATTCCGCGCCGGGCAGGTCTTCAAGCGAAATCTGGACGAGGACCTGTGCAGCCTCATCGAAGTCACGCTCGGGTTTTTCGACTTCGACCACGCCTACAATGAAGTCATCGCGGGCCGCGAGACGCCTCCGTTCGAGACCGGCAGATCGTGCGACATGAGCGAGCAATGCGTCGGCGCGTTGATCATGCTGGCACTACAGAAAGCGGGATAGCGGATGTCCGAAGAAGAACGAAAATGCCCACTCTGCCACACCAACCTGCGCGCCAAGAATCCAGGCCCATTCTGTACGTCGAAAGAATGCACGCGGGCGCAGTTCGCATTTCAGGCGTTCGTGATCGCCGAGCTTGGCCGCAGCATCGTGCGCATCCAGCTCGACAGGGTGACGCGAGACGACGAGACCGTCTATACCGTCCACGGGCGCTATACCACCAAGAAGGGTGACACGATTGAGCTTGGCGGGATCAGATTCAACCAGGATGGCATCGCCATGGGGCAGCGCTTCACGCTGGGCCAAGAAAAAGAGCGGACGCCTTAAGCCTTTGCTTTTGGGTTATTTCGAGTAGGATTCTCCACGTGTAACGAGGACCTCTCAATGGCCAAGCAATCCGCAAAGCCAAAACGGGTTTACGAGGTGCTGCTCTACGACAAGGACACCCAGCGAGAAAAGGTGATTGAGACGACCGCCGCCAGCGAGAAGCGCGCGGTCAGCAACGGATGGTTCAGGCTCGCGCGAGAAGAGGGCGGTCTCCCTGGCCCGCTCTTCCGCTCGAAGAACAAAGACCGCTACGTCGTCACCGCCAGGATCAAGTAGAAAGGAAACGGAAATGAAAAAGCTGCTCCTGCTGTCTCTGCTGGTCCTACCGTTGCTCTGCGGCTGCCACTGGCGCGACGGCCACACATTCAAGCGCGCCCTGCCGGAGCGCCGGGTAAGCCGCTGAAAAAAACGCTTGCTTAATTTAGGTGGACGTGGTTTAATTTAGGTGGGTACGGACGGTGCAGTCAAAACGGAACGGAAACGAAAGGACGGTAACGATGAGCCCACTTAGACTTCTGGCATCCCTTCTCCTATCCGCCGGCGCGCTGGTCATGGGTGCCGACGCCTCCCCGGACCAGCTCCGCGACCAGGGCTTTGAGGCCTTAAAGGCGGCCCAGGCCGACGAAGCGAAGATCGTCGATGCTGCAAGGCTCTTAGCCCAGGCTGCCGAGGCCTACGAGAAAGCGGGCAACGAGAACGCCGCCACTGAGCTGAACTCCTACCTCTACTGGTGCAAGAAGAAGATGACCCTGCAGCAGATGGACACCTTCATCGCCAAGGGCAACGGCGTGGCCAAGGCTGCGGTGGCCAAGATGGAGGCCGTCGAGAAGAAGGTCGTTAAGCCCGAAGAGGCCGCGATCTGGCTGGCAAAGGCTGACGGGTTCGCCGAGGCGTCGAAAGACCCGTTCTTGTCGGCCGTGCGGTACTTCGAGGTGGCCGACCGATTCATCGGATCGCAGGAGTCGCTGATCGCGCAGAGGAAGAGCTTGGACTTGATGGGGAAGGCAAAATTAGTTCAAGCGCCACCGCAGCAGGCCGGAAGTGGGCCGTTTCATTTTGGATCGTGGGATGTGACGCTCCCGAAGAATCAGGCCGAAATCGTTGACGCAGGCGTCGACAAGTGGTGGTTTAGGCTAAACGGAAACCCACTGTTCTCTATTCAGGAGATGCCCCCCTACCTTACTGGATGCAAGCTCATTCAGCAGCCAGTTGGCCACCCGTGGTTAGAAGAAGTCAAGAGTAATAGGCCGTTCGCCGTGTATGTTGCAGTTCGCCTTCAGATGACCCCTACGAGTATCAGTATGAGCGAGCGCTCATTTATCGAAATGGTTCGGAACGGGGGTTGGAAACAAACGGGAGGTACATTTGTAGGCCAACCGCGTAGCGAGCCATGGGTTTGGAGATTAGCCGGTAAGACTTATCCCGCCGGAAGCGTAAAAATAGACAATCCGTTTGCCGGTACGTCCAGTCTGATCGTTGTGTTTTTCATACAGCAGATGTAGGAGCCGTATTTTATGAGGCCCTGCAGGCGTGTTACCCTGGTTACCGGATTTCCGCAATCGGGAGAGAAGATCAGAGATCAGGAATACGACTTGTGCCTTTCCGCGAATGTAGACAACGGGTTTATCTCTCGCGTCGTGATTCTTGAAGAGGAGCCTGGATCAAGAGCGGCTGGGCAATGGACGAGGAACCGTAAGGTCACAATAAAAAAGATCGGGAAGAGGGCCACCTATCAGGACTACGTTGACGCCGCAAACTACGAGTGCGGGGCCATTGTCATCGCCAACGCTGATATACGTTTTGATTGGTCGGTCTCAAAGCTCACCTACACACCTACGGAGACACTCCTATCCATCACGAGGGCGGATCTCCTGCCGAACCTCCCGTATTACATCGCTTCGTCGGACGCCTGGGCATTCGTACCGAGAATGGAAGTAAAGGGGTGTGACTGGGTTCTCGGAAGATGTGGATGCGAGTTCGCGTTCAACTTGGAGGTCGTCAAACAGCTTGGTTGGAAATTATGGAACCCATGCTACGAGGTTAGGCTTTTTCACGCTCATAATTCAGGGGTATACTCACCCGGCCACGACGACTGGATTAAGAGTTCAAAGATGCCCATCCCAAAAGTCGCCCGTTTCGCAATGGAATCCATGTCGTTCAGTGAGGAGTGAATATGATTGATCCACTTGAGCACTTCAAGCTGTTTAGGCCTTACGACGGACCCGTCATAACTCTTCCCGGCGTAACCTCCATCACCGCCGACGACCGATGTGACACTGATACTATAAGGCGCATGGCGTCAATTACGCTCTGGCACAGAAGATTCATAAAATTCGGACGAGAGCTTATTCTCTCCGGAGCAAGACCAGATGTCGATGGAATCGACTGGGTTAAGATGGACAAGTGGGGTAGGCACTACATGTCCGCCTATTCTCAATGGTGCCAGTATGAACTCCGCAACCAGTTTACCACTCCCCACGCGCTTATCTGGCAAACGGACGGGTTTGCGCTAAATCCGGAGTCCTGGTCCGACGAGTTTTTGGGATACGACTACATCGGTTCTGTCTGGGACTGGGGATGCGGGCGCGTTGGAAATGGCGGCTTTTCGCTTCGCTCAAGGAAGTTTTGCGAAGAAGTGTCCACGCTTGAGAATTGCGGAGACGTACCAGAAGACTACTACTTCTGCATCACCAAGCATGACGAGCTGGCTGAACGAGGGGTCCGATTCGCCCCTTCTCGGATTGGCGTAAAATGGGGAACTCAATGCGGACGCTATGACGTGAAAGATGGACGCAGTTCGCATTTCAGGCATTCGTGATCGCCGAGCTTGGACGCAGCATCGTGCGGATACAGCTCGACAAGGTGACGCGCGACGACGAGACCGTCTATACCGTCCACGGGCGCTACACCACCAAGAAGGGCGATACGATTGAGCTTGGCGGGATCAGGTTCAACCAGGACGGCATCGCCATGGGACAGCGGTTCACGCTCGGCCAAGAAAAAGAGCGGACGCCTTAAGCCTTGCTTTTGGGTTATTTCGGGTAGGATTTCAAAACAGGAAACGAGGGTTCTAAGAATGGCCACGCGATCCGCCAAGCGCTACCGCTGCACCCAATGCGGCCACGAGACCACGCAGACCACCAACCATTACGGGCCGACTTGGTCCGTCGATCACGTCGGTTGCTGCCCGAAGTGCCCGCCATTCAAGAAGTATCCCGAGTACGGCGGCCAGACGGTTTGGGAATGTATGGAGCCTGACCCAAACGACTTCGCTACCAACCCACCCAAGCCCAAGAAGGTCTACGAAGTGCTGCTCTACGACAAGGACGCCCAGCGAGAAAAGGTGATCGAGACGACCGCCGCCAGCGAGAAGCGCGCGGTCAGCAACGGCTGGTTCAGGCTCGCGCGAGAGGAAGGCGGTCTCCCTGGCCCGCTCTTCCGCTCGAAGAACAAAGACCGCTACGTCGTCACCGCCAGGATCAAGTAAAAAGGAAACGGAAATGAAAAAGCTCCTCCTGTTGTCCCTGCTGGTTCTACCCCTGCTCTGCGGCTGCCACTGGCGCGACGGCCACACGTTCAAGCGCGCCCTGCCGGAGCGCCGGGTAAGCCGCTGAAAAAAACGCTTGCTTAATTTAGGTGGACGTGGTTTAATTTAGGTGGGTACGGACGGTGCAGTCCAAACGGAACGGAAACGAAAGGACGGTAATGATGAGCCCACTTAGACTTCTGGCAGCCCTTCTCCTATCCGCCGGCGCGCTGGTCATGGGTGCCGACGCCTCCCCAGATCAACTGCGCGACCAGGGCTTCGAGGCTCTGAAGGCAGCCCAGGCCGATGAATCGAAGATCGTCGACGCCGCGCGGCTGCTGGCTCAGGCTGCCGAGGCCTACGAGAAAGCCGGCAACGAGAACGCCGCCACCGAGCTGAACTCCTACCTCTATTGGTGCAAGAAGAAGATGACCCTGCAGCAGATGGATACCTTCATCGCCAAGGGCAACGGCGTGGCCAAGGCTGCGGTGGCCAAGATGGAGGCCGTCGAGAAGAAGGTGGTCAAACCCGAAGAGGCCGCTCTCTGGCTGGCAAAAGCCGACGGGTTCGCAGAGGCGTCGAAAGACCCGTTCTTGTCGGCCGTGCGGTACTTCGAGGTGGCCAGCCGATTTAAAGGCACTCCAGAGGGTGATCAGGCCCTGGAAAAGTCGTTAAACACCCTGCAAAAGTCTAGGGCTCAGCAAGAAGAGACCGCATCAATAGTTGGAAAGTGGAAGTGGGGTCCTAATATAGTCACGGAATTTACCTCAGATGGAAGAATGTCGAAGCCCGGTGATTATGGCACATGGAAGAAAGACGGGAGTGGATACTCCGTCATGTGGCGTTCTGGGTGGATAAACAGGGTAAAAATCGAAGACGGGATGATGATCGGTAACGGAGACCAAACAGACAATGGCATCAGCAAGGGGAAGACTTTCGGACCCGTGCAAAGAGTAAAATAGCCCATCCGGGATATAACCTACGGATACTGTGGATGGAGATTTTGACACTGAGGATCAACCGCAATGATCACCCTTGTAGTTGGTTTAGCGCAGTCCTCCAGCGAGGTTCGCGTCCGCGAGTATGAGACCTGTCTTCTTCGGAACGTGGAAAACAGCTATATAGACCGCATCGTCATTGTGAAGGAAGAGCCAGGGAAGAGAAGCACTGAAGTCTGGGATGGAAATAGAAAAGTGTCACTCATTTGCCTCGGAGCGAGAGCCACCTATGCCGACTACATTAAAATAGCAAATGAACTGGATGATGTCGTGGTGATCGCCAATGCCGACGTCTACTTTGACTGGTCTGTTTGCAAGTTGAAGGTCATCCCCGAAAAAACGCTGTGTGCCATAACCAGGACGGACTACTTCGCAAACTTACGATCTTCGGATGCGTGGGCATTTAGGCCGAAGATACACGTGAATGGTTGTGCCTGGAACTTGGGACGCTCTGGCTGTGAAACCGCCTTCTGCGAACAGGTTAGGAAGCAGCTCGGCTGGGAGCTTTGGAATCCGTGCTATGAAGTTTGCCTTGTCCATTTGCATTGTTCGGGTGTCTACTCTGCGGAACATGACAGGGTGATCAAATACAGGGAAGCGCCATGCCCGCAGCCGGTCAAGATCGACCGAACTACGGGTCGTTTTGTGGCCATGTCAGATTTCGAACGGTAACAAATGGAAGAGCGCAAAAAACAAACAGCGGAGCTGGAGCCTAGAGCTTCAGGCAAAACAGCATATATAACGGTTGGGATCGGGATGAAATATAGGGAAATGGCCCTTCGGTCCGCCAAGCTGTTTGAGCTGGTAACCGGGCATCCGGTCCGCGTCCTCACCCATGTCGACCTCCCGTTCATAAAGGGAGGCCAAAAGATGAGCGACGGCGTTTGGGGTAAGTGCTTCTGCTGGGACTTCGTTGGGCCTAGCGTGGACCGGATATTTTATTTCGATGCAGACGTCGCCGCTCAACATCCGCTCGGGATTCTACCGGAAGCCAAGTTTCTGGCCTCCAGAGACCTGCCCGCGTCATGCAAGCACGCGCTTGTGGATGCTCCAGATAAGCTGAAGAACGTCACGCAGTATTTCAATGCGGGGATATTTTTGGCCAGCAGGGAGACGTTGACGGCCTTCGACGAGGCCAAACGCCAGTTTCCGTCGAGATGTGACTGGGGGTATTTTAAGGACCAAAACTGCCTCAATGCCCTTATACAAGAGCATTGCGGCGGATGGACGGAATTTCCAAGCGGATTCTCAAACACTCCGGGGATGCTTGATGGTCCAGGGATGTGCGATTTTAAACTGGTTCACTATGCCGGGCTCTCATGGGAGGCGGCTTTATCTGCGACAGAAAGGAAACTTGACGAGTTGAAGCGGATGGATCGGGACAGACTCGAAGAACGCACTAAAATCATCAGATTTGAGAATGCACGCCATCTTGGGGACACCATCAAGGCCTTAACTGTCGCAATAGCACACATCAGGACGACGTGCAATGCCGTGGTTCTAGACCCCGACACCGGAAACGTGGCTGAAAGGATACGGGAACTGCTCGATGCGTTTGACATCCCGGAACCGGTGCGGAAAAAACTCATATTGGGCCACAGTGGGGCAATGGCCTCCACGGGCAACGGCGTTTTTCCGGATGGCTACCTGATCGACACGTGTGCATGGGTGCCAACACAGAAAACAAAAAAGCAATGGACGGAGCCTTGCATTCCTAAAATAGCCTACCAGTTTGATGGCATGTCTAGCGCATCCCTGAAAAACCCGCCCGACTTAGACGTCGAACTGTTCTTGGAATTCTGCCGCGAGGCCGGACTCAAGACGGTCAGACTCGGAAAACACCTGACCATAGCCGAGTGCGTCGCAGCGCTTGCGTCTAGCTCGCTTTTCGTGGGAGTCGACAGCGGGATGGCTCAAATCAGTTACTGCACCGGTACGCCGACCTATATTGCCCAGTACCGAATGGGTGATGACACCATGAACTCTTGGCACCGGAACAAGGCGAAGGTCATCTACCCAACGCTGAGGCACTTTCTGCGTTGCGGTCCTCAACTGATCGAAAACGCAAAGTCCAGAGTATCCGGGAAATTACTCGACAAGCTGAAGACGGATTAGCTTAATGCGGTTGCTGCGGATGGATCATTGTACGTCCGTTCCACTCCGCGCCACTTTGAAGGCGAATCCGCTCCGAGCAGGTGATCAGGCGATTCAGCTTCTCGGCGACTACGCGCAAAAACCGGTCGTCATTATAGTGGAACCCAAAGCATCCGTTCAGGCTTGGACCTCCCGACCACCTCGCCGCGACGTGGGCCGGCGCGTATTGCATGCCCGCCCCTTCCAGATCGCTTCTTTTAACAACGCAGAAGTACCAGTCCTCAAAAGTGCCGTTCAGGCGCGGTAGCCTCCTGGCCTCTTCACAGAATCTTTTGGAGCGCAGACTGAATCCGCCGTTGCCGACACCGAAAAATTCCGGCTTTCCAATGTAATCGTACCCCAGAAACTCGGAGGACCAATACTGCGGGTCAAGCGCAAATCCATCCAACTGCCAGATCATCACGTACGGCGTCGAAAAGTGGTCTGGAAGCTCCGCTTGGCACCATCGCGAGTACGCAATGCGGTAGTGTTCATTCCACTTTCCGAGTTTCACCCAATCTATGCCGTCCACGTCCGGCCTTGACCCAGATAGGATCACTTCGCGCCCTAAACGGAGAAAGCGTCGGTGCCAGCGCGTGACCGAGGCTAAACGGCCGACGGTCTGCCCGTCCGTCCGGTCGTCGGCGGTGATCGAGGTTACGTTCGGAAGGTCGAGGACAGGCCCCGCGTGCGGGGCGAAGCGGTCGAGATGTTGAAGCGGGTCAAGCATCTTTGATCCAGAACAGTCAGCGTGTCCTTTTTATGGCGAAGCTGCGATTGGATGATTCATCCGTGATGAGTTCGATTTTCTCCTTGGTGACTTCACAGAACATACGCACCGCCTCGTTCACGCCATTGGGCACTTCGCCCGGATAAGTCAGGTCGTGTCCCGACAGCCATCCCCCGACCTTCAGCTTCGGATACCACAGAAGCAGGTCGGCGTACACAAACTGGAGCGCGTGATCAGCGTCGATATAGGCAAAGTCGAGTTCTCCGTTCCCCAATCCAAGGGACGCCTCGAAAGAGGTCTTATGGATAATCTTGACGACAAGGTTGCCCCTGAAGCGCAGGCTGACGGCCAAGTATCCATTGTGCCCTGATCCATTTTTGACGGTATGCTCGCCTGGGAGTCCCATACCCTCATACGTCCACGAATCGATCAGGTAGAGCGTTTTTGGTGACCGGCGCAGGATCTCCAGCGAGTATTCTCCGTGGCACACGCCGATCTCGGCGCAGGCCTTTCCTCGAAGGTCCAGCCGGTCGAGAAGCTCGATCCTGTCCTTAACGGTCTCCAAGCTACACCACCTGAACCTGCTGCCCGCTGCTGAGCGTCACGGTCGTGAACCCGGTCCCCGCGTCGCCGCCCCAGGACGCCTCGCCGGTCTGGTCCTGTGGGGCCGCCTGCTGGGCTGACGGCGCGCTGGCGGCCTGCTGCGGGGCCGGCGTCAGGTCGCTTGGGCCGAGGCTCGGCAGCATGCGCCCAATCGGCCCCAGACTCATTCCAGTGCCCCCTTCGGGCGGATAGTAGTATGGTGACGGGGCAGGCTGCGATACTGCGCTGGCTGCGGCCTGTGACGCGGCAGGAGCCCATTGCTGGACTGCCGCCGGGGCAGCGGCCTGTTTCGGCGCCAAGGCCTGAATACTGACGTCAGGATAGGGGTTTAGACGCGGAAGCGGGCTGCCCAGAGGCCCCATACTCATGGATTCCATCTCTGGCAGCGCCCTTCCGATCCTACCCATGCTCATGCCCGAGCTGTCGCCCTGGGTGTAGAACACGGGGGTCGGCTGGAGCATCTGGCCGCTGGCGATCTGGGCCTGGAGCGCGCTCTGGGCCTGTTTGGCGGTCAAAACGTCACCCAGGCCACCGAACTCCATCAGCCCGATGTCCTCGACGCTGACGGTCTGGCCGATGGGTGACGGCGCGGCGCGGCGCAGGACCCGCCTTGGTGCCGCGAGACGGCCGAGGCCGCTGACACCCTTGTTCTGGCCGTACTTCTTCCAGATCAGGTAGACCGCGACGCCGGCGGCGATCAGGAGAATGGTGTTCTTGCTCATGGTTGGGTCTCCCGCGTGTAAAGGTAGAGATTGTACGGGCCACGCTCGCTCGGGTACTCGTGCCCGACCTGCTTGAATCCGAGCCGGCGGAGCGTGCGCTGCATGCGCTCGTTGTCGGTCCTGGTCGTGCCGAAGACGGCTACGTCGCCGCATGCGTCGATCAAGGTCTCGGTGACGAGGCGGCTGAGAAGGTGGCTGCGGTACTCTGGTAGGACGTACTCGTAGCCGATCTCGTAGGTGAAGTTCGCGTAGCCTTCGACGCCGGCGCGTTCGAACACGCCTTGCGCGTAGTCTCGGGCCGGCTTCTTGGCCGCGCCGATGGCTACCAGCGTGCCGTCCGGCGCGTAGACCATGACCAGCACCTTCGCCCGCGCGATCCGCTCATCCAAGCCCTCATCACTGACCTGCCACTCGCGCAAGACCATGGTTCTGAAGCCCTGCAGCTCGTCAGGCGCGCAGGCGGCCGGCGGCTTGACGGTGATGCTCAGGCCCTTGCTCTCGGCCCAGGCACGACCGCTATCTTCAGGGTTCCGCATGCCAGCGCCGCTCCCGCTCTAATTATACGCGCTTCGGCCGGATACACGCCTGCTTCTTTTGCGCCGCCGGTAGCGCTTTGTGCCGCCCGAAGGCCTCGCGATAACCGGCTTTACCTCGGTGTAGGTCTTCAAAGCCATCAACAGTAACGTCGCGACGGCGATGAGGGTTGCGGGGGTCATCCAACTCGACGCAGTGGTTGCGCTGCTTGACGCTCCGAGACCGATTTGGTTCTGCGGCATCTTCCGTCTCCTTTACACCTCACCGATCCCGTCGTCCTGACCGGCCCCCATTGTACCACTCCCCGCCGTCTTTCCGCCCTCAATCCGCCTGATCAACCAGCCCTGCCCGTCGTCGATCACCTTCCCGCTGCGAAGGGCCTCCCGGTCGCGGATGTTCAGGTAGAAGCCCGTGCCCGGCGGGATTCTAATCCAGGTCTTGCCGCCGTCCTCGGAGATGAGGAACGGTTCTTTCCAGGCTTCAGGATCAGACGGATTCCGGCTCCCCGCCGGAACGTATGCGGGGACGGTCACCCCCAGGATAGAAGCCGCATAGATCCTATGCGCCCCATCCACCACCTCGAACGGTCTTGGTCCGTCCCTGTTCGGTATAAGCACAACCGGCGGAAGCGCATCAAAATTGGCGGCGTAGTCTTCGGCCGTCTTTCGGTCGCTGCACTCGCACTCGATCTCGGACGGATCGACGTATTTGATCACCCATTTATCGAACGGGGCGACGAGGCTTTCAAGGTACTCAAGCCAGTCAGGATCACCGGTCCCGTCGGTCTGCTTCAGGTGCTTGATGACGTGCTCTTTTGAAAACACCGACGGCGGATTCAACGCCAGATGAACTGACGGGTCCGAGGTGTGCCAGTCGTCTTTTCGCCTTCCAAGGAGTGCAGCTATCGACTGCGGGGTCTTGATCTTCTGGATGTACGCTGCTACGTCGGCCTTGAACTCTTTATCCTGGTCGCCGTGCTCGTAGTCCTGCGGGTCCGGAGCTTCACGAGACAGCTTTGCGTAATCCGAGAATGGGATTGCAAAATTCCCCTGTTCGGATTCGACTTCAAGCACGGCCTTCGCGTCGACACCCGTGAACGACCCTATTGCCGCCCGCATGACCTCTCCGAAAGCGGGGTGGCCCCATTGGACATCAACGTGAAGAAATATGCCTTCCTTCGGGATATCCATATAGGACATTCTGGCAAGGCATTCGATGCCCAGGCTCTCGGCCACTTCATCGTGTTCGGGCAGGCCGCTTCTGGAATCGACATCCCACCCGATTGTGTCAAAAGTGTCGGTAATAAATCCCTTGATGTTGCGCCCCACGGAATTGTACGTTTTGATCTGCTCGCGGGGAGCGGAGTTGGCTGCCACGGGACGGATCGGCGGGTTGCTGCTGATGTCCGGATCGTCGGCGTCCCACGTGCCGTCGTTGTCGATGGACTTGATCTGCGCTTCGGCAAATTCACCAGCCTCTTTCACCTCGGAATCGCTGTAGTCGTACAATGGCCGGTCGTTGCCCATATACGAAATAAGCTCATCCTCGGTGACCTGCTCGATTTTCGGATCACGGAGATCCCAGAAATCAACCTTCATTTCTTTGACCGTTCTTCTTCCCTTTGCGTCCACGAGCGTGTTTTTGGAATCGACAACAAAGACATGTGCGATTTCCCTTTCGCTACCCCTTCCAAAATCCTGATACGAGCCGTCGTCGAATAGTATATAGATTGGCCACCCGTACTTTCTGTGCAAGTAGATAGCCAAGTGTGGGCAGGCCTCGCTCATGTAGTAGCGCTCATTCTCGGCCGGCGGGTTGCTCCTGATGCTCGGGTCGTCGGCGTCCCACGTGCCGTCGTTGTCGATGGACTTGATCTGCTCGGGATGAAAGGCGATGTATTGTGTACCCCAACCAGCCTGATCTCCAACATCAAACACGACGAGTCCGTCATATCCGCGCTTTTTAGCAATTACCGCAAGGTGGTCGATTTGCCGTTCGCGCCCCTCATATTTAATCCTATCCCACCCTTCTCCTTTTGCGTCCACGAGTAAGGGGTTCTGCAATGACAAGTACACGCGATACAGGCCGTCAGATTCGCCCAGACGCTCCGGCTTGACGTAATAATTTGTCCGGTATCGAGTATAGAACTTTGCGATGGACAACGAATCGGTGAAGAAGACATTACCCTGGATGTAGCAACTCTTATCCTCGCACCCCGTAAACTGCGTCTTATCCGGCCTGTCTCCTCGGTACACCACCTTCGGCGTGCCATCCTCGTTCCGGACGACACTCTTACCGAACCACTTATAGAACGCCGCGTTGAGCTTAGGCATCGGCCGGCCTCCCCGTCAGGGCTAAAATCGTCGGCGCTTCGAGTTCGCGCTTCAAGACCACCGCGTGCCCTGGGTCGGTGATGATCGGCGCGTGGGTCTGCCGGTCCTCGTCCGATTCGTCGTCTGAAAGCCCGATGTTTCCGCAGTGGACATCCGCCAGAAGCAGCCCGGCGTCCAGATACTTCTCAAGGGCCTGCCCGATGTTTACGCCGTAGTATTCGGAGCCGAGTTCCTGGGAGATGTACCAGCACTGCTGGACGAGCAATGCAAACTTGTACGGGTACTTGAACTTTCCGGCCTCGATCAGCGCAACCTGGGCATCGGAAAGGTCATTGGTCCGCTGCCCGTGGGCGAGCTGGTCGGCCATCCACGCCCAGTAGGTATCGTCGTCGCAGGACTGGCGCTTGCGGTCGGCGACGATCTTGGCAACGTGGGCTTTTTCTTTGAACTTTATCAAGAGATTTTCGAAGTCCCGAAATGTTCTTTGTTCGTAACTTCCCTGCCAGTCGTCCGCTATCGAAACCCTGTCGTCCGATTTTTTGGCCCACTTGCGGATGGATAGTTCGGTTTTTACCGATTGACAGTTCACATGCGGCACCTCTTCGCGCCACAGCACAAACATATCCCGCTTGCGGTGTTTGAACGGCAGGGCGAATATCGCGTAATACTTGACGACGCCCAGCGACAGGATTCCGGCATCCTTCAGTCTCAGGTAATTCGCGACAAAGATGGCCTCGGAAATGTCGGTTGTGACCTTAAAGACGACCTTCGGATCACCAGTCCGGTAGACGCAGCCGTAATGACCGCAGCCAAGCTCGGACAGGTCGCCCTTTGGCATCCACGATGCGGGGATGCCGTTTGCGACCAGCGCGGCCTCGATGTCGCCCCAGGACGCCTTGACGGCCCGCTCGGACCAGGGCGGATTGCCCGACGTACTAGGCGCTGGTTCTTCGAGATCGACTGCCTTTGCGCTGCGCACGCCTTCAAGCGCCAGCGCAACTACCCGGTGGTGCCCGTCCACGACGATTCCGCTACTGACGACCAGGAGTCCAATGTCTTTGCCGGACTTAATGTCTTTACGGTAGCCTTTAACGAGCTTCTCCTGCCACGGCTCGGCGTTGTTCTCGAATTCGCTCTTGAGTGAATCACCGTCCCCGCCTTTGAGATGAAAGAGCCTAACCGGGTCAACCTCAATAATCTTGAAAAGTGTATCTTCATACTCCCCAGGGCACACAAACTGCCACAGCAGCTCGTGTTCGTCTGGAACGTCGTCTCCGTACAGGTCACAAAGCCTGACGTACTCTGGACCCTTAGATTTAGAGCCGTCCTCGTCAGGCATGGGCGGATTTGACGCCAGATGCTCTTTACCTCCGGGCTCAGCCCCTTCGCCGTACCTGATGATCTGTGCCGCGTGCCTGTCCGTATCAAAGAGCACGCGCAGCGGAACGCTGAAGAATCGTCCCGTCGATTTTTCTTCGATCCAGACCGGATCATCCGACAGCTCAAGTTTCTCGGGGTCTTCAACCTCCTGCTCCCAGAAATCCGAGTTCCGGATGTTTTTCAGCGCCCTGTCGTCGAAGTCGTTGACTTGAAAATTGTTGCCCTTGACTCTGATCCAGTCCATCTGCTCAAGAGCAAAGTCTCTCGAATCCGGAGTGGGCCGCTCAAACCACCACCACACGAAGTCCATGTTGGCACCGAGGGCAACCAGCTTGTTCAGACCGAGGACCTCTTCGCGGCTCCAACTGTACCCGCCCTCGTTCCTGTTAAACGGATTGAGATCGTTCTTTTTCAAAAACTCGTTCCACTGACCCTTGGGCCACTTGCCGACTTCGACAATCCCGTCTCGGACGCCAAGCTCTTCGAGCAGGCCTTCACCGAGCGCAGTCAGGTCGATCCCGTTCGGACTGACGCCTTCGGGCGCTTCTTCGTCGTTAAGCTGGATGCCGGCCCAGAAGGCGACCATTTCATGGTTGGCGTCGCCGACGTCGCCGTCCGCGAAGGTTGACTGTCCGTTTTCTTCAAGCCAGTATTCGCCTTGCATGCTCTACCTCTCGATGACCCAGCAGTCATCCACGCGCTCGCCGATGGTGCAGTACCCGAAGGGCAGCTTGCAGTAACCGCCCATACCCCACTCCTTACCCCACGAGTTCCGGACGATGAAGTACCGCCCGTCGAGATCGTAACCGACCATGAGCAGCGCGTGCTTGCCGATCACCGGCTCGCCGGGCTTGGGCATCGGGACCATCCCGTCTTTTCCGACCGTCTCGAAGCCCTCGTACAGCCGCATCCCGAATGCGATGGGGTGGCCCTGAGCCAGTCCGTTAAGCATCTCGGCCTTGGTCTGGGCGCGGTAGTAACCCTTGAGTTCGAACGGCAGCGCCTCCTTATAGCAGGCCGGCGTGGGTTTTTTGATCCACGCGGTCTCCGAGTACGGCCACGTCTTCTCGTAACACACGCCGAACGTGGCCACGGCCTTGATCGCTTCGCGGATGGTGCCGCCGCTATCCTCGTCAACAGTACCTTCGGCCACGCGCGTGTTGTAGTAGACGAAGAGCCGGCTCAGGTCCCGGAAGCGCTTAAACAGCCACATGAACTTCGACGTCAGTCTCGCGCGGTCGATATACTCCAGCGCACCAACCACGCCGTTGGCGATGCAGCTACCGACTCCTCCCTGCTGCTCGACGGCGCTGCACTGGGGCGTGAAGTCGGTCCGCCTCGGCAGGGCGTTCTCGCCCAATACCGGGAGCGCCTTGAAGTAAAGATAGTCTCTCGGATCGTGCTTATCCTTCTTCCAGCCATGTAGGTGGTGCTTTTGCACGGATAATCTCCTGTTGACCTACCACATCACCATGTCGCCAACGTGTTTCCCGGTATTTCGGATCAGCCGGGCCTTCCTTGCGGCTTCGGACTTCGTAGCCGCGACAGACGACTCGGTAACGCCCTGGTTCTGCCGTGAGGGTGAGATTGTGTAGATGATTCCGCCTTTATGTGTCATGGTCTGGATGGTCCACTGTACGCCGTTCACGTCAAAAAAGTCCGATAAGCCATCCTTGCACGGGATAATCGGCGTTTCGTCGTACTCATATACTTCTCCGCCGACCGGATCGACGACGATTTTCTGCCCACTTTTGAAGCGGAGTTCAAGAAACGCGCACGGCAGGTCGCCATCGTCGTAGGTGCGCCACGCCTTGTTGTTCCAAACCCAGAAGTCTTGCGTTCCGGTCTCGGAGTAGGTCAGCGTCTGCCGAACGCCCTGACCGATCTTGAGCTTGGCCATTTAAGGCTCCTATTTCTGGTCATCCATCCAGCCCTTGGCGTGGGCGACGATGCCCTGAATGATGCTCACCACTTCTTCGGCGCTCGTCCCGAAGCGCTTGAAGTATTCGTCTTGCCGGCTGGCGTAATCGAGTTCTTCGGAGGCCTGCTTCAGCCACGGATCGAAGGTCCGCTTGGACTCCCAGTCGTCCCCGTCTTTCAAGGCGTACATCCGGTCCTTCTGCAACTCGCACCAGAGCACGTTTGTCAGGCGACCCTGGGCGATCAAAACCAGACTCGCGTAGCTACCGACCGTCGTTGCCAGCGCCTCGGTAATGAGGCTGTGCGGGAATGGATAGTGTGACAGGGCCGGGGTGATCAGGATCAGTTTGTTCTCAAGTTTGACGAATTGGTTCCGGCCCTGAACCAGATTCGGCGCGACAGGCAGCTCGCTTGCCGCGTGCGGGATTGCAAAAGAGCTGGACTCGTACGTGCCCCAACCCCTCTCGGGCAGGCCCCGCCGCAGCAAGAACCCGTTCACGTCTCCCGTTTCGTCCTCGAAGCGGTCTCCTTGGATCGGATAATCCCGCAGCGCGTCTTTGGTCAGCACCTCCTTGAACCCCTCTTGGGTAGACCAGATGTCGCTTCCGTAGCGCAGGAGCAACCTATACATCAGCATGCAGCTTGAGGGGTTGCTCTTACTAAAGACCGTGGACGCCACGAAGTCCCCGTACTCGGACATCAGCTTGTCTGCGAGCCTGAGTGCGGTCGTGCGAAGGTTGTCGTAGGTGTCAAACTCGTTCACTAAATACCCGTCCGTGACGCCGATGGCGTGGTTGGCCCAGGCGTCCAGTATGCTTCCGCCGCTCAGCACCGACATGGCCAGAGCGGGCCAGTGCTTTGCCAAGTCGATAACGCCGCGCTTCCAGCCGACCGTACCAGAGCTTGCGTAGTCGAGCGCGATGATCGGGATGCGGCGACTCGGGATTAAGAGCGAGATGTCCTGGTTCGGGTCGGATGCCGCAAACAGCGGTAGCCCGCGCGCTAAGGCACTCTCTATGGACGACTGAAACATGACTTGCTTATCGAACTCGGGGTAGAAGAGGCTTCCCTCGACGGTCCCGGCCACGAAAAACTTCATCTTGCCGAGGTTGGCGAACAGCTCTTTGAATTTCTCGTGGATCTTCTGGACGTCGAAGACCGCACCAGTGACGCTCGTGATGGCCGCCGCCGCGAGGCGCTCTTCCTCCTGCGACGGGGTCTCGCGCTCGGCTCGGGCGATGGCGCGGCTGGACTTGGCGATCTTCTCGATGATCTTGAACCCGCCGCCCGCCAGCGCGGCGTTGTAGGTGAACGCGGCGGCGAAATCGACATCGTGCTCGTCCACGCCATCAACCATGTGCGTCGCCTCGTGGATGGCCAGCGAGAACATGTAGCGCAGGTGCTCGCTGTCGGACGGGTCGAGCAGCGGATTCTCGGACAGCTTCTCCTTGTTGAACTCCAAGCCCATGTCTTTCAGGGCCTTCTTGAAGGTCAGATAAGGGTTTAGGAGAAGCCAGTCCTGGCCGTTCTCGCGCAGATGGCAGGCGCCGAATTGGGTGCTGAAGACCCAGCCCACGCCAAAAGGCCGGTCGCAGTTCAGGGCGACCATGACGTAGAGACAGAAGTCCGCCCAGACCCGCGCCAGCTTGTGGACAGTGGGCGTCTGCGTGTCGGGGTAGAACATCTTCGGCGTGCGGAAATCCGGCACCGTGGGGTCCGGAAAGATGTAGAAATCGCGTTTCCAGTACGTCCCGGCGATCTGTTTCAAGGCCGTCTCAACATGGACCTGACCCGTGTACTTGGCCTTGAGCAGGGCCGCCAGGAGATCGGCATTGATGCCTTCCGCGTCGGCCATGGCGTCGGTAACGCGCCTGACGCTGTTCTTGCTGAGGCCGAATTCGTCGCCCTTCGACTCGACCTCCATATTGTAAACCAGCGTAGCCTGCTTCTCCGACAGCTCGGCCTGGAACTTTCCGATGCCGACAAACATCTCCGCCTTTGCCCTGGTCTTGCCCACCAAGGCCGATTCGTGCTCGGCCGCGATCCTGCGCAGAAACGAGCTGATGCTGTAGCGCAGGCTGTCGCGCAGGCTGTCACGGTTCAAGGAAAGGTATTCGATGCTTGGATACGGCTTGCCCGTGTCAGGATTATTCTTCGGCACCAGCTCGATGACGACGTACCCCGCGATCTTCGAGGAGATGTCCATGGAGTGCATATACAAACCGTCCTGGGTCCGGACGTAGCACTGGCCCTGCAGGCGCTGCGACTCTTTGGTGTAGTAGATTTTAGCGTCCACCTTCTCGCCTTCGAGGTCTTCAACATGGCGGCCGTTGTAGAGCCACTGCCCGGACCAGGGCTCGCCGTTGATAGTGATGTTGACGCCTCTGAGATGGCACCTGGACAGGAAGGTCTCGGCGTGCCCGGCGCGAACGAACTCGTCGGCCTCCAGCGGCATCCAGACGCGGAGAAGCGTACCCTTCCGATACTCCTGCTCGACCTGCTCGGCATTGCCGTTCTGGCCGAGGAGAAAGTTGTTGCGACTGTAAAGCTCCCACTTCGGCCACTTGAAGCACAGGATCTTCTTGGCCACCCCGAACCCGCCGATGTCCTCGGACGTGCCTTTGGTTGTCGCACCCAGGGCTAAGAACTTGTTCTCGATGGTTTCAAGGTCCATGCCGATGCCGTCGTCGTCGCAAGACACCACCATGAACCCGTCCTGTTCGCGGGCCTCCAGGCGGATGTTGCGAGCCTTGGCGTCGACGGCGTTCTGGATGGCTTCGCGCCACCAGACGATGCGCCAATCGGTGCGATACTCTTTATGGGCCTCTTCGAAGTACCTCTCGCTGATCGTAACGGCGAGCTTCTTAGGGTTGCGCTCGACGGACCTGCCCACGCGCGCCAAGATCAGCCTCCTCCGGTCCGGCACGAAGGCATCCGCCACCAGTTCGGCGTCGCCGGCTACGATTATCGCGCTTAACGCCACGTAGCCGGGCGTCCCGCTGATGGCCCAGACCTTCCCGTCAGGAATCGAGTCCGCATCCGAGACGGCGCCCACGTCGGAGAAGCCCTCGATCATTTGCGTACGCTCTCTTTTCTGCCACCGCAGGCCTTACATACGTAGACACGGCGGCACTTCGAGACGACATGCTCGGTCGTCTTGCCGCACTTTGGACAGTACCGGCCCTCAACGCCTCGGTTTGCGCTCACCAATCTTCCGCTCCCCGGAATCAAGACAGATGTCGATAACCTCTTTTCCGCTTTGGATGGCCTGTTTTAGGCTTCTGCCGAAGGTGTAACAACCTTGAAACTCTGGGACGTTCACGTTGTAGGAGCGGTGATCGTACCGATCCAGGGTAATAACCGTGGTGCATGATCTGTACTTTTGTCGCACGATAGACCCTCTTTGCCCTTTTGGATCATACCGTAACTATGTGTTTTTCAACGGTTAAGTTGTGCGGCGGTGCGGCGCGACGGAACAATAAAAAAGCCCCCGCTTCAGGGGGGCTTTCTGGAGCTTCGTTTTCTGGCTTTCGACGGTTTATCGCTTCGTGAGCCAGCCGCCTTGCTTCCGGTCCTTCTTGATGAGCTTTGTGGCCTTGTCGGTCACATCTTTGGTTGCATTGAACGGAGCTTATCCCATCCTTAACCCCCTGCAGAAACGCCGTTAGGTAGGCAATCTGATCGGGGGTCAAGTAGGTGGTTGGGCTCGGCACTGGCAAGACCTCATCCAGCACACCTGCCGCCGCGACGATGATGGCGACGATTTCAGGCGGCAGCTTGGCCGTCAACTTAGCCATCATTGCGGCTTCGAGGACGGATGTTGCGACCCCCTGATTGCCCTGGACGTAAGCAAGAGCGTCGGCCACGCCTTGGGCAATCAGCGCCGATACAGCAGCTTCCTGGGTCGGATTCTTCGCCTTCCACGCTGTGAACCCGATATCCACGGCCACGCTCGTCAGAGTCTGCACGGTTGACGGCGTGGGCTTGTTGCACCCCGGAAGCGAGACCAGCAGCATCGCGGTGCCAACCCAGAACATGCACATCAGCCCCAGCATCTTCGTGACCTTCTTAAAATTGGACTCCATGGTCGGACCTCCTCGTCTATCCTGGCCCTGAGACCTCAAAGCCGCACGGCTTCGGAAGGCCCAACGGGCTGCTCACGCTTTGATTCGCAGGTCCTTGAAAAGGTCCGGGTTGATGTCTTTAAGAAACATAGCCTGTACCTCGACGCAGTCGCGGCAGTACATGACGATGTCTTTGTACTTGAATTTCTTTCGTTCGAGCAGGTTTAAGCAGGTCTTGCAGGCGAAGAGCCCGTAGGGCATCAGGACGAAGCCTTCGGGATGCACGGGGTCCTGGGCGAAGATGTGCTTACAGCAGTTGATTGGGCATCCGGTATGGGTCGGGATATTCTCCCAGGGCTGCATTCCGCCTTTCTTCTTGATCTCGTCGGCGCAGGCGATTCTGCCGGACATGGTGACTGTGCCGTTGGTGCGCTTAATTTTGTAGCCCGTGGTCACGCCCCAGCGGTTTTTGTTGGGCTCGGCGTTCAGGATCTCCATGGAATCATTCGTGACCAGCTCCAGTTCAAGCTTGTCCGGGTCGTCCTGTCCGACGATTCGCAGGCTCACGAAGCACCCAACCTTTCGCAGAGAGCGTTAAGCGACGAGTTCAGCGTGACCAGTTCTTTGAGCATCTTCCGGTTCTCGCTGGCCAGCGCGACAATCACGGGGTGCGGCTCGCGCAAGTTCTCGTCGGACTCGTTGATCTTCGACGACGCCTTCTTGACCGAGTCGAACGGCACGGCCTCAAGCATCGAGCGCGAGGCGGTGGCCACCTGATCGCGCAGGCCCTCTTCGCTATCAGCCTTGACGATCCGCTCGACTGAAATCTCGACCGACCCCTCGCAGACCGTAAGCGAAAGGCGGGCCGTCTTCTGGCTCGGGTAGGCCGATTCTAAGTCTTCTTGGTCCACTGGATGCTCACCTTGTCGCTGGGGCACTTCTCCGCAAACCAGTCCATGCAGTTCGCCGCGAAGTCGTCGTCCACGCGCTGCAGATTCCTGGCGGTGCGTGTTGCGGCCGTCTCCAGGTCGATGTACTCGCAGTCCTCGTACCGGTAGCCGCATTCCGGGACGATGTGTAGGATCGTGGCGTCCGTATCGACTTCGGATTCCCTTCCGCCGACCAGACCGAAGGCTAAATGGGTCAGTTCGTGAATCAGAACGCCGGTCAGAAAGACATTCGGAATCATGGCGATGTTCGGGCAGATGCCGATGCGGGCCACCTTGCCGTCGAAGCTCGCACAGGCCATCGCCCTTGCCGACTTCAGATTGCGCTTCACGGTCGGCACGTCGGTGCAGAGCCTGACCTTGATATCGTAGACGTCGCTCTTCTTCGAAAGGTAGTAGAGCAGGCCGCGCACGCAGCGGGCAGCCTTCTTGAGCGCGTTCTCATGGTGCGGCACGTTAGAATTCTCCACGGATCTCGTCGGGCACGGCGGCGTACTTGTCACCGAGGCTGCTTGGACCGACCTGCGGAATGGGCTCCTGGCCCGGCCGGACCGGGATCAGCTCGCTGGGGATGTCGGCGCCACCCAGCGTCGGGCCTCCCCCGCCTCCCGCCGCGCGGGCCGCGAACTTCGCCTGGACGCAGATGGCCGTCGGCTGTGTGAACCGTTGCTGGAGCAGCCCCGCCACTTGGTAGGGCACTTTCTGGTTCGGGCCGATGATCCGCTGGGCGAAGGCCATGACCTCCGGCGCGGTGCCTGGATGAAAGAACACGGCCCGCTCAAGGCTGCCCGGAGGGGCCTCTGCCGTCGCGTAGATCAGGTAGAACGACATGGCTACTAGCCTCCTGAAAGGGAATTGAGAAAGCTGCCTGGACCGATGACGAATGAGAAGCCCGATGCGTACAAGGCGCTCACGAGCTTGGTGATCGGCCCCTTGACGAAGAACTCGATGATCCCGCGCGCCCGGCACCGGGCCAGCAGGTAGGACAGGGCCGACTGGCCGTTCATCAGGACGAGTCCTGTCGCGTCCTGCGGTATCGTATTGGGTGTCTGGACCGAGGTGGTCAGAAAAACGCCGTCGGCGTAGACGTCGGACAGGACCTCGCCGATTTGGCGCGAATACGCCTCAAACGAGATTCCCGCGCCACTGGCGGTGCTCATCAGCGCCTGCAGGGCCGTGCTCTGGTCGAGCCGATTTACGAATGTGCTCATGCGGAGGGGCCTTTCGCTTCCGCTGGTGCGGCCGTAGCCTGCGCAGGAGACGTGTCCTGCGCAGGAGACACAGGTGCCGGGGCCGGAACGACAGGCGCCTGAACTGGAACGACTGGGGTTTGAGCTGAGACGACTGCGGCCGTAGCCGGAACGACCGGGGCTTGAGCTGAAACGGGCGCCGCCGGCGGCGCGGCGGGCTTTTGCGGTCCGGAGCGCAGCCTGAAGACCGGGTTCCGGCGCTTGGTCTCCCACCACTTCTCAAACCACTTTCGTTCGGGCTCCTCGGCGCACCAGACCACCACGATGCCCATGTGGTAGAAGTCGTCCACGAGACGCTGGAATTGATGTCCCAGGAAGGCCGTGGGGAGCCCCTCGGCCGCCCCGTGCTCAAGCATCAGCGTGAGCGCTTCGGCCGGCTTCAGGAACCTGAGCTTTCCGAACAGGTCCATGCGCTCGATGATGATGGTCTGGTTCGTCAGGAATGCCCTCGACATCTCAAGCAGGGACTCGCGCTCGTAGGCCTGCGCGACGAAATAGCCCTTCTTGTAGAGCGACCCGATGAGCTTATCCAGGCGTTCGTCTGTCAGCAGGGCAATCGCCGACATGCCCGCCTTCGACCTCGCCAAGGCGGTCGCGTACTCGGTTCCGTAGACCTCGACGCCTTCGCAGCTTGGTGCGATCATGTTTCATTGCCCTCTTCTTCTTCATCTTCGATCTCGTCGTCGAGGCCACCTTCGTCGTCTTCGGCTTGGGCCTTCTTGCGGATTTCTTCGGCCTCGTCGTCGCTCAAAGCCTCGCCGTCCTCGTCGCCGACCTTATCCGGCTCTTCGTCATCCTCGTCCTCG
>Ga0209777_10002687_pt1 | contig 23009 bp, 14 predicted proteins | sample FrelakmetHBP12HB_FD_187147 | JGI IMG/M metagenome (GOLD analysis project Ga0209777, IMG submission 187147) | Freshwater lake sediment microbial communities from the University of Notre Dame, USA, for methane emissions studies -HBP12 HB (SPAdes)... | ecosystem: Environmental > Aquatic >...
GAGGCCAAGCGGTGCCTGGCGTGCGGCCTGTGCAGCGAGTGCGGCCAGTGCGTGAAGGCCTGCTCCGCCGGAGCGATCCTGCACGACCAGCAGCCCGTCGCCGAGACGATCAAGGTCGGCTCGGTGATCCTCGCGCCGGGCTTCGACGAGTTCCGGGCCTCGGAGCGCGGCGAGTTCGGCCACGGCCGGTACTCGAACGTCATCACGAGCACGCAGTTCGAGAGGCTCCTCTCGGCGGCCGGCCCGACCGGCGGCCAGGTCCTGCGGCCGTCCGACGGCCAGCATCCGCACCGCATCGCGTTCATCCAGTGCGTCGGCTCGCGTGATGCGGCGCGCGACCACGGGTACTGCTCCTCGATCTGCTGCATGTCGGCGACGAAGGAGGCGATGGTCGCCCTGGAGCACGAGAAGGGCCTCGAGATCTCGATCTTCTGCATGGACATCCGCGCGTTCGGCAAGGAGTTCGATGCCTACGTCAACCGGGCCCGCGACGAGCACGGCGTCCAGTTCATCCGCGCGATGCCGTCGCGCATCGTCGAGATGCCGGGCTCGAAGAACGCCCGCATTCGCACCTTCGGCCCCGGCGGCGAGGAGCGCCAGCAGGAATTCGACCTGGTGGTCCTGTCGGTCGGCATGCGGCCGAGCGCCCGCGTGAAGGAGATGGCAGGCCGGCTGGGCCTCAAGCTCAACGAGTACGGCTTCTGCGAGACGGACCGCCTCGCGCCGATGGCGTCGTCCAAGCCCGGCATCTACGTGGCCGGGGCGTTCCAGGAACCGAAGGACATTCCGGAATCGGTCGCCCAGGCGTCGGCCGCCGCCTCGTGCGCGATGGAGCAGCTCGCCTCCGTGCGCGGCAACCTGATCCAGCGCCACGAGTATCCGTGGGAGCGCGACGTGTCGGACGAGCCGGCCCGCATCGGCGTCTTCATCTGCCACTGCGGCCACAACATCGCGTCCGTCGTCGACGTCAAGAAGGTGGCCGAGGTGGCCCTCCAGCTCAAGAACGTCGTCCACGCCGAGGCCAGCCTCTACACCTGCTCCGACACCAACCAGCAACATATCAAGGATATGATCAAGGAGAAGCGGCTGAACCGCCTGGTGGTCGCCTCCTGCTCGCCGCGCACCCACGAGATCCTCTTCCAGGAAACCCTGCGAGAGTCGGGCCTCAACCAGTACCTCTTCGCGATGACCAACATCCGCGACCAGTGCTCCTGGGTCCACCGCGAGGACCCGGTGGCCGCCACCGAGAAGGCCATCGACCTCATGACGATGGCCGTCGCGCGGGCGCGGTACCTGCGGGCCCTGGAGACGGGCCAACTGCCCGTCACGCAGTCGGCCCTCATCCTGGGCGGCGGCCTCGCGGGCATGACGGCGGCGCTGGCCGTCGCGGACCAGGGATATCCCGTCCACCTCGTCGAGAAGGAGGCCGCGCTTGGCGGCAACCTCCGCCACATCCATACGACGCTGGAGCGCGGCGGCGTCCCGCAGTACCTGGCCGGCCTGGTCCAGCGCGTGACGACGCATCCGAAGATCAAGGTCTGTCTGAAGTCGAAGGCCGTCCAGATCGCCGGCCACGTCGGCAATTTCAAGAGCCGCCTCGACATCGACGGCAAAGAGGAACTCGTCGCGCACGGCGTCGTCATCATCGCGACGGGCGGCGAGGAGCGCACGACCGACCTCTACCTGCACGGCAAGCACCCGCGCGTCGTCACGCAACGGAAGCTCGAAGAGATGCTCTCCGCGGGCGGCCTTCCGAAAGAGCTCGGCCCGAAGCCCACGATCGTGATGATCCAGTGCGTCGAGTCGCGCAACGACAAGCACCCGTACTGCTCCCGCGTCTGCTGCTCGGAGGCCGTGAAGAACGCCCTGGAAATCAAGAGGCTCCGGCCCGGCGCGAAGGTCGTCGTCCTCGCCAAGGACATCCGCACCTACGGCTTCCGCGAGACGTACTTCCAGAAGGCCCGCGAGGAGGGCGTCCTCTTCGTCCGCTATCCCGAGAAGCAGGACCCCGAGGTCACTGTGGCCCCGCCGCCCTCGGCGGATGTGGCCCCGCCGCCCTCGGCGGGGTCCTTGGCGGGCGGCTCACCGCCGGGGGCGGCGGTGCCACATCTTCAAGTCCGCGTGACCGACAACGCGGCCGGCCACGAGATGGTGCTGAAGCCGGACCTCCTCGTGCTCTCGACGGGCATCGCGCCGGCGGCGGACAACCCGATCCTGTCGGGCATCCTGCGGAGCGCCCTTACGTCCGACGGCTTCTTCCTGGAGGCCCATCCGAAGCTGCGGCCGGTGGACCTGGCGAACGAAGGCGAGTTCCTCTGCGGCCTGACGCACAGCCCGCGGTTCATCGACGAGACGATCGCCCACGCCCGCGCCGCCGCCGGCCGCGCGGCCACGATCCTGTCGCAGACGCACCTCCTGATCCCCGGCCAGATCGCGAAGGTCGACCCGACCGGCTGCGTCGCGTGCGCCACGTGCGTCAAGGTCTGCCCGTACGGCGCCCCGATGATCAACGACTTGAAGAAGGCCGAAATCCAGGGCGCCAAGTGCATGGGTTGCGGCTCCTGCGCGGCCTCGTGCCCGGCCCGGACGATCACGCTTCAGCACCAGGAAGCCCGGCAGCTCGACGCCATGCTCGACGAGCTGCTCGTCATGGATCCCGGCGTGCCGTAGCGCGGGCAGGAAACTCTTCCTAATGGGTGCCATGCTTTCGCGCTGTTGCGAAAGCATGGTCGTTCGGCGCGGCGGGAACCATGCTTTCGCAACGGCGCGAAAGCATGGCACCCGGTTTCTGACTCGTCAGCCGCCCAGCTAGCTGGGCGCGTGTTGTTGACGTATGCATTAGGAGATCACCATGAGTGCAGTTCAAGCGGGTATCGCCGGCGCGGCCACGGCGGCCAAGCCGCCCTGGGAGCCCGAGATCATCGCGTTCTGCTGCAACTATTGCGCGTACGCCGCGGCCGACCTGGCCGGGGCGCGGCGCATGCAGTATCCGCCCAACATCCGCGTCGTCCATAGCCCCTGCACGGGCAAGATCGAGATGGAGCACATCCTCGAGGCGTTCGAGAAGGGGATCGACGGCATCCTCGTGGCCGGGTGCCTGGAAGGCGGGTGCCACTTCCTCGAGGGGAACCTGCGGGCGCGGCGGCGGACCGACGAAGTGCGCCGCATGCTCGACGAGATCGGTATCGGCGCCGAGCGTCTGCTCATGGTCAACCTGTCGGCCGCCATGGCGCCGACCTTCGTCCAGCGCGTCGGCGAGATCGTGGCGACCGTGAGGAAGCTGGGGCCGAATCCCATAAAGGCAGTCAAATAGCGCCATTACATCGTCGGGGTGCCATGCTTTCGCGCCGTTGCGAAAGCATGGCCGTGCATCTGGCATAGGCATGCTTTCGCAAAAGCGCGAAAGCATGGCACCCGGCGGGCGGGTCTCGAAAAGGAGTCGCTGATGATCGTAGCCAGCCCCAAATCGATTACCGACATCCGCGCGATCCTCGCGCCGCACAAGAAGGTCCTGTTCGTCGGCTGCGGCACGTGCGTCACGGTGTGCCTGGCCGGCGGCGAGCGCGAGGTCGGCATCATGGCCTACGCCATCCGCATGGCCCGCAAGCTCGAAGGCAAGCCCATCGAGATCGAGGCGGTCACGATCGAGCGCCAGTGCGAGAACGAGTTCATCAAGGACCTCGCCCCGGCCGTCGAGCGCAACGAGGCCGTCCTCTCGTTCGGCTGCGGCGCGGGCGTCCAGGCCCTGGCCGAGCGGTTCCCGGCGCGGCCCGTCTACCCCGCCCTCAATACGCAGTTCCTCGGCATTCTCGAGGAACAGGCTGTCTGGACCGAGAAGTGCATGGCCTGCGGCGACTGCATGCTGGCGGAGTTCGGCGGCGTCTGCCCCGTGACGCGCTGCGCCAAGCACATGCTCAACGGCCCGTGCGGCGGATCGACCGAAGAGTGCTGCGAGGTCGACAAGGACCGGCCCTGCGCGTGGCAGCTCATCTATAAGCGTCTCAAGGGGATCGGCCAGCTCGGCCGCCTCGACCGGATCGTTCTGCAGAAGGACTGGCGGAGCGCCTGGCACGGCGGGGCCCGCAAGATCGTCCGCGAGGAACATCGCGTATAGGCGCGTCGTTACGTTTAGCCGTCGCCGGTACGGCGACGTTCTTGCCGTATCGCACAGCAACGAACGTCGCCGTACCGGCGACGGCTAAACGGTTTACTTCTTCATGATCACCTTTACGTCCATCGCCCCCAGCATCTGGCGCAACTCGCGCCACGTCTCCGGCGAATACAGGCTGGGCCACAGGAGATTCATGTTGCGGCAGTAGCCGAAGATCGCCGTGTCGAGGTAGAGGCTCCGCCGCTCCTCCTTGAACCCGTCCGCCGTCACCTTGAACGAGGCGGTCGGCGGGGCCTGGAAGGCGAGGAGCCCCGAGGCCGGGACCTCGACCTTCGCGATCCCCACGTCGGCGTCGATCACCGCGACCCGGGCCGCCACGGGCCGCCCCGCCTCGTCCTGGACCGTGAGCTCCACCCGGGCGAAAGTGGTTACGGGCCGCTTGAACCCGCGCGGCACGAAGTAGACGGGGTTCGCCACCGCCACCTCGCAGACATCGGGTCCCCAGTTCGCGAGCGACTCGCGGTTACGGCACGTCGAGAGCACGCGGACGGCGTACCAGGCGAACGCGTCGTCGCCGCCCACGGGGAACTCGATTTTCCACTCGCGGAGCTTCTCCTTCCGGAGGTCCCACGCGCGGACGACCTCGCCGTTCCGCACGAGCTGCACCGCCAGGAGCGTCTCGCCGGGCAGCGGGGCCGACCACGCGCGGACCGTCGCCTTAAGTTCCTTCCCGTCGGCCGGAAACTCCGTGCCGCTCGGCCGCCCGTCGACCTCGAAGAGGACCATCGGCCCGGACGACGCGATGCACGCCCCGCGGCGGACCGCCTCCGCGATCTTGTCCCACGAGAATTCCCCATCTATCTTCATGTACGTGCGGAATCGGCCGACGCCGTGCGGGTCGCCCAGCGAGCCGTCGGAGTTTCCCGTCCCCGCGACCTTGTACCCCATGTTGAGGAGGTTCCACCACAGCCGCTCGCTCTGGAAAAAGAGCAGGGGCGAGTCGTTCAGGACGTCGACGCCGTCGTAGCCGCACCCGGCGACGTAGTCGAAGGGCAGTTCGCTCGCCCAGTTCGAGACGAAGTTCCCCTTGTTGAACCAGAACCGCACGGGGTGCGCGCAGAGGACCACGGCCCCCTGGCGATGGATCTCCTGGATGGCCCGGAACGCCGGCCCCGTGTGGAAGAACTCCTTCCCCTTCGAGTTGTCCTTGAGGCCGATAGGATTCCCATGTCCATAGCAGTGGAGGTTCCCTTTCTCGCCGCCGTCGTCCTCGCCCATGTAGCACTTGGGCGTCTCGGTGTTCCAGCGGACGGCCACCTGGGGCGTCGAGGCCTCGCGGCTCCACTTCTCCAGTTCCTCCGACGGCACCCACGAGAACGTCGGCTCCCAGGCGTAGGCGATCTGGAGGTAATCGAGGCCGTCGGCCGCGGCCAGGCGGGCCCCGTCCTTGAACGTGCGCGGCGGGTCCTTCTTGCCGTGCTGGCCGTGCATGTGGTTCTCGCCGCCGACCCAGCCGATCTCCCGCAGGTCGAACCGCCGCCGCAGCGTCACCTCCTTCGTGACTTCTTTCGCTTCGAGGCCCAGATTCAGGTCCATCTCGACCGCGTCGTAGTCGAAGCCGTGCCGCACGAGGAGCGTCGAGCGGCCCTCGGGCGCGCGCAGCTCGCCGGCGCCGTCGCTGCTCCACACGGAGTCGACCCGGCGGTCGCCGCTCCACAGCTCGCCGCGGAAGGGCAGGGGCTTGCCGGCCTCGTCCTTCACGCGCAGCTTGAGCGTCACGGTCTTCTTCTCGGTCATGATGCGGTTCCCTCCGGCCTCTTCCGCCCGGCACGTCGCGGCAAGGCACAGTGCCGCGAGGCCCGCGGCAAGCACGGTTCGGTAGAGCATGGATGCGTCTCCGGAAGTCCGCGACCATTCTTCCCGGCGGCGGCGGGGTCTGCAAGGCAAAAGGGGGGTGACGTTCGTAGGGGCGGCCCCATGTGGCCGCCCGGCCGCCTGCCCTGAGCTTGTCGAAGGGTTGCCGTGGTTTCGGTTTCGCCCCGGTGGGGCGACGGATTGTAGCCACGGGTGGAGCGCAGCGTAACCCGTGGAAAGCCCCGCGGACGGATCTTGTCGCCCCGGAGGGGCGAAGGGGCCTCCATGCCTGGCATATACTTCCTCCGCCCCTGCGGGGCGGATCAACGGACAAACACCTATCTCGCGTGCTTCCGCACGTTTCCACGGGTTGCGCTGCGCTCCACCCGCGGCTACACTCCTTCGCCCCTTCGGGGCGGGACGGCGGCGAACGGTCGCCGGACCTCAATACTCGCCCTCGCCCTCGGTCACCTTTCCCCGGAAGACCCAGTGGACGTAGATCGTGTAGGCGATGACGATCGGCATGCCGATGAGGGCGATGATGAGCATGGCCGTGAGCGTCCCTTGCGTCGAGGAACTGCTGAAGGCCGTGAGGCTGTAGGCCAGGTCGGTCGACGAGGGGACGAGGCGCGGGAAGAGGCACGCGCCCGCCAGGGCCAGCATGCCCCCGATGGCGGTTGACGAGGCGATGAGGGCGATGCCGAAGCGATTCCGCATGACTGCCACCATGCAGGCGGCCAGTGCCACGAAAACCAATGCCGCCAGTACCCACGGCAGTGGCGAGCCAAAGGCATCCCCGATGTGCGGCAATGTGAAGAAGGAGTAGCGGGTCGAACCACTGCCAACGAATGCCATCACGAAGCATCCCAGGTAGACCAGGATGAACATGAGGCAGCACCTTCTGGCAAACCCCGCGCAGATCTCGTGCATCGCTCCTTGCGATTTATGCGCCAGAAGAATCGCCCCTTGCGACGAGAACGCCGACATGGACACGACGCCCACGCTCAAGGCGTACGTATTCAGTAGGCCTAAAAATGTTCCCGTGTATTCGCCCGCCTCACTAACCGGCACGCCGCACTGGATATTGCCAAGGGCAACTCCCAAGAGGACCGCCGCGAGGGTCGACCCAAGCGAAAAGACAAAGTCCCACACGCGCCGCCACCGCAGGGAATCGACCTTCGAGCGGAATTCGATGGCCACCGCCCGCGCGATGAGCGCTACGAGGAGAAGGAAGAGCGCCAGGTAGAACCCCGAGAAGACCGTCGCGTAGACCGCCGGAAACGCCGCAAAGAGGGCCCCGCCGCCCGTCAGGAGCCAGACCTCGTTGCCGTCCCAGACCGGCCCGATCGCCTGGAGGGCCGCGCGGCGATGGCGCTCGTCCTTCAGCGTCAGGTACAGGACGCCGACGCCGAAGTCCAGCCCATCGAGGATCGCGTAGCCGATGAGCAGCACGAACACGAGCACGAACCACGTCGTTTGAAGAGCCATGGGTGTCCCTCGCAACCAGACCGGTTCAAGGTTCAAGGTTCAAAGTTCAAGGTTAACGGCGAACAGCGCCGGAGGCGGCATGCGTATGTTTTGCCGTGGCTGTTCACCTTGAACCTTGAACTTTGAACCTTGAACCGCTGTTAGCCTTTCTCCGTGGCCGCGCGGTTCAACTGATGGAAAAGCAAATACAGGTAAAGCGCGAGCAGCAGCCCGTAGACGAGCGTCAGGGCGATGAGCGAGAACCAGATGTGCTCGATCGGCACGTTGGTCGAGAAGGCGTCGGCGGTCCGCATGAGCTTGTAGACGATCCACGGCTGCCGCCCGGCCTCGGCGGCCATCCAGCCGAACTGGCAGGCCGCGAGCGGCAGCGGAATCGACGCGACCAGCAGCCACAGGAACCGCCGGCCCGTCCAGAGCGTGCCGCGCCTCAGCCGCCACACGCCGCAAAGGGTCGCGAGGATGAAGAAGCCCCCGAGGACGACCATGTTGTGGAACGAGACGAACGTGAGCCAGAGCGGCGGCCGCTCGTCGGGCGGGAATTCGTCGATCCCCCGGACGCGGGCGTTGAGGTCGCCGAACGCCAGCCACGAGAGCATGCTGGGCACCTCGACGCGGGCCTTCAGTTCCGGCGGCTTCTGGAACGGCAGCGCAAAGAGCACGAGCGGCGCCCCCGCCTGCGAGGTGTAGAGCCCCTCGATGGCCGCGAACTTCTCCGGCTGCATATTGGCCACCTGCCGCGCGTGCTCGTGCCCGAACGGCACAACGACGAGGATCGACGTGACGAGGCCGAAGACGAGCGAGACGGCCAGGGCCCGCCGGGCCATCGCCTGGACGGGCTGGGACTCCGAGGCCGGCGCGTTCCGCGTGGCCTTGAGGAGCACGTAGGCGGCCGCGCCCGCCATGAAGAACGCCCCGCTCACGAGGGCCGCCGTCATCGTGTGGCAATACCGTATGAGTGTCGATGGGTTGAAGACGGCCGCCCAGAAGTCGGTGAGTTCCGCGCGGCCGGCGGCCTCGTTGATCGTGTAGCCGGCGGGCGTCTGCATCCAGGAGTTGGCGACGATGATCCAGAAGGCCGAGAGCGTCGAGCCGATCGCCACGAGGAGGATCGCGATCCAGTGGGCCCGGCGCGAGATCCGGTTTCGCGCGAAGAGGTACACTCCGAGGAACGTGGATTCCAGGAAGAACGCGAACACGCCCTCGGCCGCCAGCGGCGCGCCGAAAATGTCGCCGACGAACTTCGAGTACCGGGCCCAGTTCGTCCCGAACTGGAACTCCATGACGATGCCGGTGGCCACCCCGAGGGCGAACGTCAGGCCGAGGAGCCTCCCGAAGAGGAGCCCGACCCGCTCGCAGACCGGGTCGCGGCGCCGCCAGGCCATGTACTCGACGATCACGAGGAGCCACGCCAGGCCGATCGTGATGGGCGGGAACAGAAAATGGAACCCGATCGTGACGGCGAACTGGATGCGCGAAAGCAGGCAGACGTCCACGGGCGTTCCCTCCGAGTTGGCCTGCGCGCATTATACCAGAAGGCGCTGGCAGCCGAAGGGGTCAGGAGCTCTATCCGTTAAGCTCCTGACCCCTTGCCTTTCGCCGCGTTCGGAGCCGAAGGGGTCAGGAGCCTTACACATAGGGCTCCTGACCCCTTGCCTTTCGCCGCGTTCGGAGCCGAAGGGGTCAGGAGCCTTACACATAGGGCTCCTGACCCCTTTGCCTCTATGCCCGCAGCCCGCACCCGTTTTCGCGTTGACTTACGCCGCGCCACGACCCAATATGCCGTGGGTTTGCCCCGGGCGCGAGAGGAGTGGCTGGGAATGCCTTGGCCAATGGAGGTCGATCCGCTCTCCAGCACGGGCCGCTCGGCGCTCCTGGCGTGCGTGCCGATCGTTTACCTCTTCTGGAGTCTTGCCCATAGGCGGATGAAAGGCCACTGGGCCGCCTCCAGCGCGCTCGGCCTGGCCGTCGTCCTCTCCATCGTCGGGTTCGGCATGCCGGTGCACCTCGCGCTGCTGGCCACGCTCAACGGGGCGATGTTCGGCCTGTGGCCCATCGGCTGGATCGTGGTGGCGGGCCTCTTCATGTACAACCTGTCCGTCCGGACGGGCCAGTTCGAGGTGATCAAGAACTCGCTGGCCTCGATCACGGACGACCGGCGGATCCAGGCCCTCCTGATCGCGTTCTCGTTCGGCGCGTTCATCGAAGGGTGTGCGGGGTTCGGCACGCCCGTCGCCATCACCGCCGCCATGCTGATGGGGTTGGGGTTCCCGCCGCTCCAGGCGGCCGGCCTGTGCCTGCTGGCCAACACGGCGCCGGTGGCGTTCGGGAGCATCGGCATCCCGATCATCGTGGGCGCGCAGACGTCGGGCATCGATCCGATGGCCCTGGCGAAGATGGTGGGCCGCACGCTGCCCTGGATCAGCCTCGTCATTCCGTTCTACATGGTCACGGTCATGAGCGGGTGGCGGAAGAGCTGGCAGGTCTGGCCGGCGGCCGCCGTGGCGGGCGGCTCGTTCGCCCTGGCCCAGTGGCTGACTTCAAACTATGTAGGCCCCATGCTCCCCGATATCGTCTCGTCGATCACCTCCATCGTGTGCCTCACGGCCTTCCTGCGGGTCTGGCGGCCCAGGCAAGTCTGGGTCTTCGCGCACGAAACGTGCGCCACGGGCCGCGCGCCGCTCCGTTACACCGGAGGCCAGGTCCTCCGGGCGTGGGCGCCGTTCATCCTGCTCTCGATCTTCGTGGGCGCGTGGGGCGTCGGGCCGATCAAGGCGCTCCTCGACGGCACGACCTCGATCGTGTTCCCCATGCCCGGCCTCCACAACATGGTCCTGCGCGACGGCAAACCCATGGCGGCCCTGTTCAACCTGAACCTGCTGAGCACGCCCGGCACGGCCGTCTTCCTGGCGGGCCTGGTCTCGATTCCCGTGATGGGGGCATCGCCCGGCGTGGCCCTGCGCGTCCTGGGCCGGACGGTCAAGACCATCCGGTGGCCGCTGGCGACCATGGCGTCCATCCTGGGCTTCGCGTACATTATGAACTTCTCCGGCATGGCCATCGCGATGGGCAACGTCTTCGCCCTGACGGGGCCGCTCTTCCCCTTCTTCGCGGCGTTCCTGGGCTGGCTGGGCGTGTTCATGACCGGCTCCGACACCTCGTCCAACGCGCTGTTCGGCAAGCTCCAGGAGTCGACGGCGACCCAGCTCGGCATCGACCCGCTGATCACCGTGTCGGCCAACTCGACGGGCGGCGTGTGCGGCAAAATGATTTCGCCCCAGTCGTTGGCCGTGGCGACCGCCGCCGTCGGCCTCGTGGGACAGGAAGGCGCCATCTTCCGATTTACAATCAAGCATTCGATCCTCCTGACGGCCGTCATCGGCGTGATGGCCTACCTTCAGGCCCACGTTTTCACGTGGCTCGTTCCCATTTACGAGAGGGCCGCCGCGGGCGCCGCGCCGGCGGCAGCCGCACCGGCGGCCCTGGCGTCCGAAGGGCTCGTCTACTTGTCCATTGCGGCCGCTCTGATTCTCGTTGTGGCGGGAGGTTCGATCCTGGCGGGGCGGCGGTTGGCGCCGGCAGCCATGTAGGCCGCGGCGTGCCGCGGCACTTTGGTTGTTAACGTATAACGGAAGCCGCGGCGCGCCGCGGCCTACACAGGAGATCCGACATGCCTTCGACCGTGATGCGTTTGAACTGGGTCGTTTTGGTGCTCGCGGCCATTCTGGCCCTCCCGGCCGCGTTCGGGGCCGAGGAGAAGGAGGCGGTCAAGCACCGGTTCCTCATGTACGATGAATCGCGGGGCCTGTTGCACTACGTGGACCAGCGCGACTCCGCGAAGGACTGGAAGCTGGAGTTGCCGCACTCGATCCGCGACTTCCAGCTTATCGGCAACCATCGCCTGATGATCGCCCAGGGCTTCGGCTACTCGGTCTACGACCTGGAGACCCGCAAGTCCGTCGAAGACGTGCGCGTGCCGGACCTGGGCGACGGCACGTCGGCCCGCCGCCGCGCCGACGGGGCCACCGTCATCGGCGCCAACTACAAGGGCGGCGTCCAGGTCGTGGAACTCGACAAGGAGAACAAGGTCGCGCGGCGGATGACGTTCCCGGAGGTGAAGACGCTGCGGATGATCCGCCTCGCCTCCGACGGCGACGTGCTCCTGGCCGAGCAGAAGGGCCTGACGGAGGTGGCCTTCGACGCCCAGGCGCCCGGCGGCGGCAAGATCGTGCGGAGCCTTCCGTTGCCGCGCGGCGCCAACGCCTTCATGGCCCTGAAGCGCGACGACGGGAGCATCCTCCTCTCGGGCGGCTACGCGCACGCCGTCTTCGAGTTCGGTCCCGACGGCAAGCTCCGCAAGGAGTTCGAGGTGAAGGACGCGCCCAAGGGCGTGGACTTCCATTTCTTCGCGGGCACCCAGGTGCTGAAGAACGGCAACGTCGTGGCCTGCAACTGGACCGGCCACGATGCCAAGGACAGCGCGAAGGGATGGCAACTCGTCGAGTTCGTGCCCGACGGCACGGTGGTCTGGCACTGGCACGACGCCGAGCGGGCCGGCACGGCGATCAACGTGACGATTCTCGATGACCTGGATGAGAACACGTTCCTGGACGACGCGAGCGGGACGCTGAAAGCGGGGCAAGCGAAATAACCCAGGGCGCGGCACCATGGTTACATGTAGGCCGCGGCATGCCGCGGCGCCGTGGTTGTTCGATTGATAAGGAAGCCGCGGCACGCCGCGGCCTACACTCGGAGGAATGCATGAAACCTCTCGCGGACAAACTGGCGATCGACGGCGGGCCGAAGGCCTTCGCCCGGATGACGGGCCACGCGGAGCCGAAGATCGGCGTCGAGGAATTTATGTCCATCGCCGAGCGGTTCGGCTTCACCCCGGCGGCCCTCAAGCGGATCCGAAAGGCCGTCGAGGACTCGGACCTTCCGGGCGGCGGGCCGCACCTGGGGCGGTGGTACGGGTCCGCGAAGCCGCCCAAGGGCGAACAGTACGAGGCCCTCGCGCGCCGCAAGTTCCACGTCAAGCACGCCCTGGCCACGAGCTCCGGCACGGGGGCGCTCCATGCGGCGTTCGTCGCGGTCGGCGTCGGGCCGGGCACCGAGGTGATCTGCCCGGCGATGGGCTTCGCGGCCACGTCGATGGCCGTCGTGATGGCGGGCGGCGTCCCCGTGTTCTGCGACGTGGACGAATCGCTTCAGATCGATCCGACGAAGATCGAGCCGCTCATTTCGCCGCGCACCGTGGCCGTCGCGCCGACCCATCACTGGAGCAACGTGGTCGACATGGACCCGGTCCTCAAGATCGCCCGGCGCCGCGGCCTCCGGGTCGTCGAGGATTGCGCCCAGTCGCCCGGGGCGAAGTATCGCGGCCGGTACGTCGGCACCCTCGGCGACGTCGGCGCGTTCAGCATCTCGGCCTACAAGATCATCGGCGGCGGCGAAGGCGGGATGGCCGTGACCGACGACGACCGCCTCTTCGACCGCGTGTGCCAACTCGCCGAGGGGGGCGGCCTGTGGCGGAATCCGCGGTTCGGCCCGCCGCGCTACGAGGGCGAGCTCTTCGTCGGCACCAACTACCGCCTGACGGAGCTCGAGGCCGCCATCGACCTCGTGCAGCTCGGCAAGCTCGACCAGGTCGTCCGTCGCTACCGGAACGTCAGCCGCCGCATCAGGAGGCAGCTAGGTAGATACCAGGAAATTACGCCGCAGAAGATCAACGACTCCGCCGGCGCGATCGGCTACCTGCTCCGGTTCTTCCCGGAGACGTGCGAGCTCAGCCGCCGGATCGCCGACGCCCTCAATGCCGAGGGGATCGGGGCGGCCACGCGCGGCCGCGGCCACGCCCCGGACTGGCACATGGCCCGGTACATGTTCCCGATCATCCTCAGGACCGGCCACATCCCCGGCGGATCGGTCTTCGAGGACCCGCGGTATCTGGCGCGCGGCGGCCATGCCGAGTACAAGCCCGGCCAGTGCCCGGTGGCCGAGGACCTCTTCGCCCGCGAAGTGGCCGTCGGCTTCGACCAGTGGTGGAGCGAGGACGATTGCGACCGCGTGGCGGCCGGCATCAACAAGGTGCTCTCGGCTTACGTGACGAAGGTGGCCGGCAAGGGGGCGTGGATGTAGGGACATGGCATGCCCGGCCGTTTTGCCCGGGCCGTCATATAGGCCGCGGCGTGCCGCGGCGCCCTGGTTGTACGAATCATAAGGAAGCCGCGGCTCGCCGCGGCCTACACGCATGAGGGTCACACCCATGACGCGAAACGCAAAGCATCCACCTATCCAGGAAGCCGGGGACCTGAAGGTTCTCGACGCCCGCTGCATCGTCGGCCGGCACCTGATGCTCCGCGAAGGGGAGCTTCATACCGCCGAGGACCTGCTGGCCGAGATGGACCATTTCGGCATCGCCGAGGCCCTGGTTCTCGACAGCCTGTCGCGCGAGAACCATCCCGCGGAGGGCAACGCGCGGGTCCTGGAGGTCGTCAAGCGGAGCCCGCGGCTGCATGCGGCGTGGGCGGCGCTGCCCACGGGCGCGCGAGACGAGCAACTCGACGGCCCCGAGTTTCTGGCGGCCATGCGGCAGCACAAGATCTCGGCCCTGTACCTCTTGCCCGGCCAGTACCGCTTCAACCTGAGCGACTGGTGCATCGACGCGCTCCTCGAGCCGCTGGCGGCGGCGCGGGTGCCGGCGATCGTCTGCTACGACGAGGTCGCCCGTGGGGCCGCGCGGCAGGACCAGACCGACTGGGACGCCGTCGTCGCCCTGTGCCGGCGCTGGCCGACGCTGCCCGTCATAGTCAGCGAGTGGCGGATTCGCCGCAGCCAGCGCCTGATCTACCGGGCGCTCGATGCCTGCGATAATCTGCACATCGAGATGAGTGGCTACTACCTCTACCGCGGCCTGGAGTACGTCACGCGGCGATGGGGCAGCGGGCGGCTCCTCTTCGGCTCCAACTGGCCGGAGTTCGGCCACGGCCAGACGCTGGCCGTTCTCACGCGCGCGGACGTCTCGGACGAGGACAAGCGCCGCATCGCCGGCGGCAACCTGCGCAGGCTCATGAGTTGGTGCAAGCCCCGCCACCCCGAGGTGTCGGTCCGGCCGCCCGCCGACGAGTACGTTGCCATCGGGCGCGGCGGGCCGGTGCCCGAGAAGCTCCGGTTCGGGGATTGCCACGGGCACCTGGGCGGCAAGGCCTGCCACTATCACATCCCCGACGGCGACCTCGACGCGACGATGGCCGAGGCGGCCCGCCAGGGGATCGACCGGTCGTGCGTCTTCAGTTTCGCGGGCGTCTTCGGCGACGAGGTGCATGGGAACGACCTCGTGGCCGAGGCCGTGCGCCGATACCCCGACCGCCTCGTCGGCTTCACGCTCCTCAATCCGCACCGCGGGCGCGACGCGATGCTCCGCGAGCTGGAACGGTGCAGCCGCCTGGGCCTGCGCGGCGTCAAGCTCATTCCGCACTACCAGGGCTACCCGGAGGAGGGGCCCCTCATCGACGTGGCCTGCCGGTGGGCGCACGAGCGGCGACAGATGATCCTGAACCACTACTGGGGCCCGGCCGCCCACGTGGAGCGGCTGACCCGGGAATATCCCGGCGCGTGTTTCGTCACCGGCCACACGACGACGGAGTATGCCGCGCTCATGAAGAAGCGGAAGAATCTGTACGTGTGCTCGTGCCCGCTCTGGAACGGCCCGCGCGATGCCGAGCACGTCGTGGCCGCCCTCGGCGCCGACCGGCTCCTCTTCGGCAGCGACCTTCAGGACCTGCCGATCGCGTGGGGCCTCGGGCCGATCCTCTTTGCGCGGCTCACGGCGCGCGAGAAGGGCCTGATCCTCGGGGGGAACCTGCGGAAGATTCTGAGTACCTACAGCCTTAAGCCCTAAGGTCGCGTGGACACTTGCAGGCGGGCTAGACCACGGCGAACCGCAGAATATCCAATAACGAACTCCGAAGGTCGAAGGAAAGGCAGCGCGGGGGGCAGAGCTCCTCAACTTCAGACTTCGATATTCGTTATTCGATATTCTGCGGTTCGCTGTTTTCCTGACCGCAGCGGCAGAGCCTTACCGGTGCGCTACTTGCCTCCCGGCACTGCCTCCCGCTGATACACCCGGACGTAATCGATCAGGAACTTCTGCGGGAAGATGCTGTCGTCGATCTTGCCGCCCCAACTGCCGCCGAGCGCCAGGTTCACCAGCAGGTACTGCGGCTTGAGGAACGGGTTCTCGCCCTTCTCCTCGGCCTGGCCGAGGGGGAACGTGTGGACCTTCTGCGCGTCGAAGAAGAAGTCCATGCGGTCCGCGAACCATTCCATCGCGTAGACATGGAAATCTTCCCACGGCTTCTCGACGGCCAGCCTGTTGCCCGAGGAGGCGTGCTTGCCGTTCTTCGCGAAGTGGACCGTGGCATGGGTGAAGCCGGGCGTGTGTCCGACGAATTCCATGATGTCGATTTCGCCGCAGGCCGGCCAGCCGACCGTGCGGATATCCGTCCCGAGCATCCAGATGGCGGGCCAGACGCCGCGCCCCTGCGGCAACTTGGCCCGGACCTCGACGCGGCCGAACTTCCAGTCGGCCTTCCCGAGCGTGATGAGGCTGGCGGCCGTGTACTCGGCGTTCGCCCGCGAGGCCGGGCCGCTCTTCGCGTTGGCGTCGTAGTGCGGGTTGGGGAATTTCTCTTTTCGCCCTTCGATCACCAGCATGCCGTTCTCGACGCGGGCGTTCTCCTTGCGGGCCCGCGTGTAGTACTGGGCCTCGTCGTTGCGGACGAACCCTTCTTCATAGCCCCATTTCTTCGGATCGGGCAGGCCCTCGGTGTCGAACTCGTCGGACCAGGCGAGCTTCCACTCTTTCGCCAGGGCGGGGGCCGCCTTGGGCGCGGCCTTGTCGGCCTCGCCGGCCGCCGCGCGGCACGCCAGGATGACTGCGATTGCGCTGAAGACGGCCGACAGGAGCAGCCACTTGTTCATCGGAGCCTCCGCCTCACTGTTGAGGGTCTACCGGCCGCCCGCCGCCCGCGTGCGCCTGGATCCGTTCCATGCCCTGCGCGGCCACGTCGTTCTTCGGGTCGAGGCCGAGCGCCCGCTGGTAGTACGTGGCGGCCGCCTCGCGGTCCCTGGCCCTCAGCGACGCTACGGCCAACTCCAGGCACAGGGCTACGCCCTTGTCGGTGGCGGGCTGCTGATATAGCACCTCGATTTCGAGCTTGAGGGTGTCCTTCTGGACGGCCTTGATCGCACGCTTGGCCTTGTCGGCGACGCCCACGTAGAAGGGGACGGCGGCGGCCTTGTACCCGAGCGCGGCCTTCTCGTCGCGTTGGTCCCTGGGCTTCGCCATCTCCTGGGCCGCGAGGGCTGCCTGTGCCTCGGCCTTGTCCCAGTCGGCCACGATCGGGGCGATGAGCTTCTGATACAGGGCGGGCGGCATCTGCTTCTTGATGTCGTCGGCCGTGAGTCCGCCCGCCGGCTTCTCGGCCTTCGGGGCAGGGGCCTTCTCGGCCCCGGCCTTGTCGCCGGCCGGGTTTTCGGCGGGCTTGGGGGCCTTGGGCGGCGCAGGCTTCGCCGGGGCCGCCTCGTCGGCCGTCGCCGGGACGCTCCAGCACGCCACGAGCGCCCACGCCAGGAGGACAAGAGCTACGTGTTTCATGAGTTCCCCTTCTTGTCGACGCCGCCCGACCGGTCGGTATCCGTCTATCTGAACCCGCGCGACGGCGGCAGGTCTTGGTGGAACCGGCAAGGGCAACGGACTCGCTTGGGTTGGAGTCATTCATGTGGTAGAATGATTTGCGTTGCCATGGAAGCATGGGGGTGCGCCATGATGCGATGGCTCTGGCCGGCCCTGGCGGGACTCGCGGCGGCGGCGCCGCTGCCGGCCGAGGAACCCAAGCCGGCGTTCGCCCTGGAGGGGCACACCGGGGACGTTCTGTCGGTGGCGTTCAGCCCGGACGGGAAGGCCCTGGCCTCGGCCAGCGCGGATAAGACGATCAAGCTCTGGAACACGGCCACCGGCGAGAGCCTTCGCACCATTGAGGGACATATCGACAAAGTACTCGCCGTGACGTTCAGCCCGGACGGCAAGGCCCTCGCCTCGGGAAGCTCGGACAAGACGGTCCGGCTCTGGAACGCGGCCACCGGCGACGAGGTCGGCCTCCTCGACGGGCACACCGAGGCGGTCACGTGCCTGGCGTTCCGTCCGGACGGCAGGATGCTGGCCTCCGGGAGCGTGGATAAGACCGTCCGGCTGTGGGACGTGGCGGCCCGCCGCGGTTGGGGCACGCTGCCGGCGATCATCCATGACGGCGCCGTCACGGCCGTGGCTTTCAGCGCGGACGGCAAGAGGGTGGCCTCGGGCGGCGTCAACCAGATCACGCTGTCGGACGCAGCCACCGGCAAGGGCTATACCTTCAAACAGATGCCCGGTGAGTACTATAACGGGCCTCGGGCCATCGTGTTCAGCCCGGACGGGACGACCCTGTTTTTCGGGGGCGTTTGCATGGGCTCGATCAGGCTCCTGGACGTGCCCAGCGGCAACAAGATTGCCGACCTCAACCTCACGTCATGGGGCATCCGTGCCTTGGCGTTCATGCCGGACGGTACGACCTTGGCCTCGGTGTGGGGGCCTATCGGGGAGTTCAAGTTGTGGAATGTGGCCGACCGCAAGGCGACCGCCGGCTTAAACCCGCATCTCAATGGTGGCCTGCGGGTCGCGGCAATCGCCCCGGACGGCAAGACCATCGCCCTGGCGAGTTTCAGTGACAAGAAGATTACATTGTGGGATGTAAGCGCGCCGAAGGAACTCGGCAAGTAGAGGCGGCCCGAAGCCTGCCCTGAGCCTGCCGAAGGGTGGCCGCCCGGCCGTTGAAGTCACCGAGCCGCGACAGGTATGGAGCGGTGCCGTTGACGTGCCGTGGCCGCAGCGTCACGACGAAGGCACAACCACGGCACCGCTCCATACCTGTCGCGGCTCGGATTACGGAAACGGCCAGGTCAAAGGCCGGTCATGCCATGACCCTACGAAAACCCCTTGCCTCGGCCGCGCCGATGCGGAGAATACTCTTGCCGTGTGCCGCCCGTTCCTTCACGCAAGGAGAACCGCTGTGCGAAATAGCCTGGCTGCGCTGATCGTCCTTCTGATCTTTGGCGGCACAAGCCTGGCCGCGCCGGCGCCGATGCCCGACCTCACTCAGGGCGGCAAGAAGGATGGCAATCACGACTGGACCCTCGGGCCGACCGGCGCCCGCGGATGGATCTGGGGCCGCGGCCTGGAGACCACCGAGGCCCGCCAGATCTTGGTCACCCAGGTCGACAAGGGTTCCCCCGCCGACGGCGTCCTGGAGGTCGACGACGTGATCCTCGGCGTCGGCGGCAAGCCCTTCGAGAGCGACGCCCGCAAGGCCTTTGGCCGCGCGATCACCGAGGCCGAGACGGCCGAGGCCAAGGGGCAGCTCAAGCTGATCCGCTGGCGGCGCGGCAAGGAGGAGCCGGTCACGGTGGCCCTGAAGGTCATGGGGAGCTACAGCGCGACGGCGCCCTACGACTGTCCGAAGTCGCGCCTGATCCTTGAGCAAGGCTGCCGCTACCTGGCCGCGCGCAAGCTCGGCGACGGCGTCGCGGGCGAGGTCAACGCCCTGGCGCTCCTGGCCGCCGGCCGGCCGGAGTTGCTCGAGCCGGTGAAGGCCCTCGCCCACAAGGTCGGGAAGAGCGACCTCAAGCTCGCGCTCGACCAGCCCGGCCTCGTCGCCTGGGACTGGGCCTATGATGATCTCTTCCTGGCCGAATACTACCAGGCCACGGGCGACCAGGGCGTGCTCCCCGCCATCCGCGAGTACACGACGATGATCGCCCGGGGCCAGAGCGCTGTCGGCACGTGGGGCCACGGGATGTCGCTGCCGCAGCACTTCGGCGGCCTCGGCGGCTACGGGGCGATCAACCAGTCGGGCCTCGTCTGCTGGCTCGCCCTCGTGCTCGGCCGCCAGTGCGGCGTCAAGGAGCGGGCCGTCGACGTGGCGATCGACCGGTCGCACGAGTTCTTCGCGTTCTACGTCGGCAAGGGGAGCATCCCCTACGGCGACCATCCGCCCTACTGGGACCTGCACGACAACAACGGGAAGAACGCCCTGGGGGCCGTGGCGTTCGACCTCCTGGGCGACCGCCGCGCGACGCGGTTCTTCGCGCGCATGTCGACTGCTTCATACGATGAGCGGGAGTTCGGCCACACGGGCAACTATTTCAGCTATCTCTGGGGTCCGCTCGGCGTGGCCCGCGCCGGCCCGGAAGCCGTGGCCGCGCATCTCAAGGAACAGCGGTGGTTCTACGACCTGGCGCGCCGATGGGACGGCGGCTTCACGTACCAGGGCGGGGCGGGCGAGGCCGATTCCTACCAGAACTGGGACGCCACGGGCGTGTACCTCCTCACCTATGCGCTGCCGCTCGGCAAGCTCGCCCTGACCGGCCAGGGCGTGAGCCCCGCCAACCGCCTGGCCGCCGGGGACGTGGCGGCGCTCCTTTCGGACGGCCGCGGCTTCAGCTATCGGCACCAGAAAGATTGCTATGACTCCAAGAGCGAGGCGGACCTCCTGAAGGCCCTCGCGAGTTGGTCGCCGGCGGTGCGGTTCCGCGCCGCCATGGCCCTGGCGAAGAAGCCGGGCGACTCCGTGCCGCAACTTATAACCATGCTCGCAAGCGATAGCGTCGACGCGCGGTACGGCGCCTGCGAGGCCCTGGAGTATCTGAAGGACCGGGCCGCCGCGGCCGCCGACGCCCTCGTCGGGCAGCTTTCGCACAAGGACGAGTGGGTCCAGATCCGCGCGGCCTACGCGCTGGCGGCCATCGGAAAACCGGGGCGAGCCGCCGTGCCGGCGCTCCTGAAGCTGCTCCTCGCGGAGGCGCCGGGCGACCCGCGCGGCATGCGGGGCCGCTATCTCGGCATGGCCCTCTTCATGAGCAGCTACTGCGACAATACGCCGCGCCGGGGCCTGCTGGCCGATTCCCTCGACGGCGTCGACCGCCAGCTCCTCACCCCGGCGGTCAAGCGGATGCTCGCCCAGGACGACGGCCTCGCGCGGTCGCAGCTCGCCTGCGTCTACGGCAAGCTCTCCGACGAGGAGCTGGAGCCGCTGTGGCCCGACATCGTCCGGGCCGTCGAGCGGCCGGCCCCGAGCGGCGAGATGTTCGCCGACGGCATCCGCGAGGCCGGCATCCAGTTGCTCGCCAAGCACCATATCAAGGAAGGCATGCGGCTGTGCGTCGCGTACGCGCGGAACCAGAACCCGTGGGGCAGCCAGGACCGCATCGGGCGGATCCTCGCGCCGCTGAAGAGCTACGGTGCCGCCGCCCGGGAAGTGCTGCCGGAGCTGAAGGAGCTGGCGACATTCTGCAAGGACGAGCGGGACTTCCCGGCCGACCTGAAGAAAAAGAAGGTGGCGGCCGTCGAGGCGGCCATCGCCGCGGTCGAAGTCGCGGCCACGCATCAGCCCGAACTGCGGAGCATCGCGCCGCTGCTGGAGAAGGCGAGCCCGAAGTAGGTCAGGCGCGTATACTTGACGCCGCGATTCCGTGGCATTTTGATGCAACCAACGGGCTCGTTATGCGTTATACTTATGGGGCGAGTCGACACGCCCGCGGTCTCGTTGGAGGGGGCGACGGAAGGAGTGCACCCGTGAAACACTTGCTCGTTGTGGCGCTGGTCGGTGCGTTGGCCTTTACAGCCTCTGCGGCTTGGGGGGCCGATGCGGTCCCATGGCAGGGCGCGGGGGCCGCTCCGGGCGCTGTTCAAGGCGCCGCGCCGGGCGCCAAGCCGGTCGATCCGGCTGTCGCGCCCGCACCTGCGGCCGCCCCGGCCGTGGCGGGCGACCTGAAGTCCGAGCTCACGCCGGCCCAGTACAAGAGCCTCGTGAAGCCCATCGAAGACGCCGTCGCGTCAGCCGAAAAGGAACTCGAGCTGGTGAAGAAGGAAGCCGACAAGCCCCAGGAGAAGCCGGGCACTGTGGCGGGCATGAAAGTCAAGGCGGCCGACTTCTATCTCAATGCGGCCAACAAGGCCAAGACCGCCGCCACGCGGCTTCCCAAGGACAAGGACGCCGCCAAGACGACCCTCGCCGACCAGTACGAGAAGCCCAACAAGCAGAAGGCGATCGACCTCCTCCTGGAAGTGGCGAAGGAAGCCATGGACAGGAAGGATTACTCGACGGCCGTCGCCCTCTATAAGCGGGTTCTCGTGGTCGAGCCGGACAATGCCATCGCCAAGGACGCCCTCACGGAGCTCGAGAAGCTCGCGAAGGCCGCCCAGGCCAATGGCAAGAACGGCCAGGGCGCCGCCGGCGGCAACAACAAGCCCGATCCCAGCCTCATCAACCAGCCCTGGCAGAACGTGAACGGCAAGCCGGCGAACGGCTGGAGCCACGCCGGCGCGCCTACAGGCCCCAGCAACGGCTTCGGCAGCGGGTGGTGATCGGCCGGGCCTTTCCTCGCGGAAGGGGTCAGGAGCCCTATGGGTAAGGCTCCTGACCCCTTCGTCGTTTGGGATGTGTGTGGCACGGGTGGCTTGTCCACCAGTGGCCTTCTTGCCGGTCTCGGCCCATGCGCGGCACGCCACGCAGCGGGAAGGGGTCAGGAGCCTGACGGATAGGGCTCCTGACCCCTTCGTCGTTTGGGATGTGTGTGGCACGGGTGGACAAGCCACCAGTGCCACACAGGTCAACGGTCCCCGCACGGAGCGGTTAAGGGGCGGGCCGAAGAACATTGCTGCCACGCGGCTGCCAAGGTAGACTCGTCTGTCGACGCCACTTCACAATGCACCGAAAGGGGAGTGCCATGCTGAAGATCCTGCTGTGTGTGGCCGTGCTGACCTGCCTGGCGGCCGGCGCTTCGGCGGCCGAGCCGTTCCGCAAGGTGCTCACGAGCACCGCCCGGAACGTGAACGCGCCCGAGTGGCAGATCGCGTCCAAGGACGTGACGCCCGATTGCCCGGTCGCGTGGTCCGTCAGGAAGACGACCCTCCACGGCGGGCGGCAGGAGGGGGTCGATCTCCTCGGGATCGACAACGGGAAGCTCCAAGTGACCCTCATTCCGACGCGCGGCATGGGAATCTTCGAGGCGAAGCTGGGCGACGTGCGGCTGGGATGGGAATCGCCCGTCAAGGACATCGTGCATCCGAAGTTCATCAACCTCCAGAGCCGCGGGGGCCTGGGATGGCTGGAGGGGTTCAACGAGTACCTCGTCCGCTGCGGCCTGGAATGGAACGGGCATCCAGGCACCGACACATTTATCAATAACGTGGGCGACGAGGCGAAGATGGAACTGACCCTCCACGGGAAGATCGAGAACCTCCCGGCCCAGGAGGTCGAGGTGATCGTCGACAAGGCGCCGCCGTTCCGGATCCGCGTCCGCGGCCGGGTCGACGAGCGGATGTTCTACGGGCCGAAGCTGGAGCTGGCGACCGAGATCTCGACCGAGCCGGGGAGCCCCGCGTTTCGCGTGGCCGACGTGATCACGAACCGCGGCGGGCAGGAGACCGAGTTCGAGATTATCTATCACTGCAACCACGGGC
>Ga0209777_10002688_pt1 | contig 23003 bp, 25 predicted proteins | sample FrelakmetHBP12HB_FD_187147 | JGI IMG/M metagenome (GOLD analysis project Ga0209777, IMG submission 187147) | Freshwater lake sediment microbial communities from the University of Notre Dame, USA, for methane emissions studies -HBP12 HB (SPAdes)... | ecosystem: Environmental > Aquatic >...
ATCAACGCAATCATAGGTGCCGTCCAAATGATCTTCATACTGTTGGGAGAAAGCATCAGATGCTTGCATGTAATTGTTCTCCTTCATAATTTGATAGACGGCAGTATAAAAGAAACGTGCCATGAAATCAACTGCCCCGCAGGGGCCTCATCTTCCGGGCGCAGTCCCGGACGATGCGTAGCAGCTTATCAGATGTATCCTGCAGTTTTGTTAGAGTGAATGATACGTGTCAGATGTTGCATCAAAGATAGGTTTAGTAAAAGTGCAGACTATGTATCAAATGTGCGAGTAGTGAGTCAATCGCAATGCAGTGTAGGCTTCATCTGAAATTCAAATCTAATTTTGATAAATGGATAAAGTCACAAACTTAGGTTAATCATCTAATCCGCGATGTGAGACCGCATCTTCATCAACCCAGTCCTCCTCTTCCCATGTCATCCCTTTACGGCCAGGAACCTTTCGGGTAGGGCCTGCTTTATATAACGAGCATGACTTCGGGCCATAACAGAAGGTTTCAGTCCGGTATTGCTTTTTATCCGGCTTCCACTGGTCGATAATCATCTCAACCGGCATAAGACAGCCCCAGATACACTGCCTGCAGTGAGCTGCATAGGTCCTGTCATCAAGCCTGCGATGGCCTCGCTGGCGATAGATTTCAAGTTAAGGTGGGATACCAATCCATGGTGGCGGGGTAATAACTGCAGGATCAGACTGCTCAATGATCTCCAATTTGCTGGTCTTGTAGAACTCTACCACTTCCGTGCGATTATCAGCAACAGGGTACGCATCTCCTCTAACGACATCACCAACCTTAAACTGGTGTTTTGCCTGGGCTGCCTTGCCAATTCCCACCAAAAACTCCCGTTCCTGACCATCTGCAACTCCTGAACCAAGCAACGAATACCCCATATAATTATGGTTTCGCTGATCAAAAGAACGCAGAAGACGAATCCGGGGTTGAACCCCTATTACCCGTCCTTTCCAGGAAATCTTCTCAGACATTGGCTTCATAAATTACCCTTTATCACAAATAGAAAAATAAGGATAATTTAGTTTTTCTTCACGCCTAAAGCTTTATTGTTTAGTTTGCTCATCGCAAACTAAATCATAAATCTTTCCCCTTCGGGTCGGCTAAAAAAGGTTTTATTGTGCCGCATTCATTACGTTCTTCATGTCTTAAAGGGTATGTGCTCCGTTTATTCTCCCTCACACACGAAATCCTTTATTAAACTCTCTACCCCCAAATTTTTTGTCTAGGGGTAGAAAAAAAATTCGGAGGTAGAGAACATGAAAAAAATAAACAGCTTTCAGAGCGGAAGAGTGTGGGTAAACGTGTTTGAGGCAGACGAGGGTCAAAATATCGTGACCATAAATAAGAGTATTATCCGGAATGGCCGGTGGGAACCAACGCCGTTTTTCAGCGTTGGAAAAGGAGATGTGGAAGACATCAAAAAGGCGCTGGCACGGTATGAGGAAAGCGTAGAAGAGGTGGTGGTACAATGACCACCTCCACTTTATCTTCCCCTTCATACAGGGTACATAATATCGTCGAATACATTAAATCAAGCGGCAACTTTCTCTGTGATGTCAGCGAGATTGAAGAGCGGTCTGTACAGGATATTCTGCAGCAGGATTTCGATATCCATGAGACACTAAGCACAGAAGAACTAAGTGCAATCAGGGACGAATTCCAGATACTGGCAATAGAAAACGAGATACGAGAAGCCTCATATCTTTTTAAAAGGCTCCACCCAGATGATGAGGGTGGGGATCTTCTCCATTCCAGCCCTAACAACATCCACGGCAGCAGGACAACATATAGCGTGGAGTACTGCTATCCAGTGGACGAAAACTTACGAAAGCTGCCTAAAGTCAGCTACCCGTTACCGCCGGCTTCACAGTTAGAGACAAACCGACTTTCAGGTTTGAATAAGGCAATAACCTATCAGATCAAGACTGAGCAGAGGGGAGCGCAGCATCCTAAAGCCGTTGCTATTGATCTATAGTGTTTCATGAAACTCAAGAGGTCTTCCCAAGAATTGCAGATCAGGCAATACCGGAAATTACCACTCCTGGTTGAAGGAATATACTACTAAAATGACCATTACATTATGCCAAGACTGTTACAAGAAAACTACCAACGTGATACTCAGAAAGAATTATGATTTTAAAGACCTTCTCTGTACGAATTGTAGAACTTCTCTGCTAAGAACATGTGAATGCTGTAATAGAAAATACCTGCTTCACATCGATGATATCTGTAGTAACTGTGCTGGTAACTGAAATACAATCTTTAAGCCGTGACGAAAATTTGTTTTTTCTTCACGGCTAAAGATTTATTGTTTAGTTGCTAAAGCGCAACTAAAACATAAATCTTTCCCCCTTCGGGGTCGCCTAAAAAAATCATTTTATCCCATATAGACCCGAGGGAAAACCTGCGGTTTCCCCCAAAAAAACGACGTTCGGAGGTGGAAGCAAATGAGTGAAATACAAACAATCTGCATGATGTGTAAGCGACCCTTGACAGCAGTTGAGGAGTACATTGGTTTGGCTGTGTGTATGCCCTGTAAAAGGGCTTACTGGGGCGATCCTCTAGCGATCAGAAAGAGGAGATAATAGCTCCAGCTCCTAAAGTTGCTGGACGACGAGGGCTCTGCCGCCGCCCCCCAAGGGGGGCGGCGGACGGGAGCAGCATTAACTTATAAATTCGCTTATTTTATGAGTTATTTTGCGAACGGGGTCCACCCCTTACCCCCAAGGGGGCCAGGAACCAAAATCAGTATTCAGGCAGCTACTGCGTTATCTCACCTACTGTTATACACAGAAGTGCACGAGGAAGAGAGAGAAGCTATGAGGTTTAAAAGTATACCTATTCCCTTGCGGTCACAGACTTATAGTTACTTAATGAAATGATAGAGTAGGGAATAATAGAGGTTGATGCTGTTTAATGCTCAGGGAAGATTAGGGCGTGACTACGAGCTGGGGGATATGTTGCTTTTGACAGGTGAATTGTGGTTACACGACTCCGTTTACTTGGACAGAGAGACGCTGCGATATATGCCTTATAGTTACTTAAAGAAATGGTAGAGTAATAGAGCTTACTGGGGTGATCCGCTAAAGATCAAGAAGAGGAGATAATAGCTCCAGCTCCTAAAGTCGCTGGGACGAATGGCTGCTTCGCAGCTTAAAGAACCCTGCGGGGCTTTATGGATACCCCGCCCCCCAAGGGGGGCGGACGGGATGACGCTCGTGCGCTTAGCATTAGAGACTGCGATATATAAAAACGGGCCTTATCGGGACCTCCACGAAGTGTTAATAGTTACCTGCTCCCTTACGGTCGCAGACGATGGTTTAATAAATTCCAAGGGGTAATAATAAATTCCAGACGGGTTAGAATTAAATAGCAATCAAGCTACGTATGAACACACCCCCACAATGTGTTCATACAAAAAGTCATACTCACAAAATCAACAATGGCAGTGTAAAAAATTCTCTTAAAAAGTCGTTTTAGTATTTAAAGGTATTGAATATTTTTTACACTGGAAAGTAAGTACATAGATTGTGCTACTGGAAAGGCTTTTGAACAGACGATTTTGTTTGGATTTTAGAGACGGTATGCACACAAGATACGCGCGATATGACAAAAAGTATGAACACGAAAAGAAGAGGGCCAAAATGAGAATAAAAAAACGAATAACCGTTACTTTAAGCGCCCATCAGCTACGAATTCTTGATAGCTATGGGTTTAGAAACAAGAGTACCTGGATTGGCAATAGAATCGAGGAGTGGTATGTCCAGAATATCAATGAACTTGAGAAGGTACGGAATAAAATCAGGTGGGTGCAGTTACAGAAACTTGAGCTTGAAGACGAACTGAAATTCTTAGCAGTGAAGAAAGAAAAGCTTGAGACAGAAGTATCCGGACAGGTTACAGCACAGATTCAGGTACTGGTAACAAAGAAAAGGTAATGGTTCCCGCACCCTCCTTACCAAAAGAAGAAGTTTTTATTGTCGTAATTTTTTACTGCCCTGTACCAGCGTGATACCTCGATATCGTTGGGCATATTTGACAGCACTCTTCTCAAATCCTTCGCAGGACACAAAATACATTTCAGGGGGTGCAATTGCGTTTTGGTAACGGCCATTCCAGAAAAGAAGTTCTTCTTTATCCGCTTTTTTGTTTGATTTAATAAGAACAACACACAGCACTCGGGTTTTATCCAAATCATCCTGGGTAAAAAATGGCATTTCTTCTAAAGTCTGTTTTCGCTCTGAATCATTTAACGCTCTGGATGCTGATAGCTCGAACAGACCATTTTTTACCAATTTGTGCTTTTCTTCTTCGAAATGTAAACCCTTACTTTCTAAAAATCTTTTAACAGAATCAACATATTGGCCCATGATAACTCCTTTGTTTAACTGTGTTTAAATGTATCAATAGTCTCCCTACCTTATAGTCTTTGCAGCAGGTGAAATATTTTTAAAAAACAAAATGTTTTTTACTGCCCGAACACTGATTAAACACTCTTAACGCCAATATCGTTTGTCATTTGCCAAGTCTGTATTTTCCCTTCATTTGCTAAAAAGAGAACTTCACTGAAAACTGCCACCAGAGACAACCTATCGTTCTCAAAAACAGAGAAATCTTTTGAAAGCTCTCTGACCGTGTGTTCTTTTTTGCTTTGAATGAATTGAGGCAATTCTCTGAAAATCCTCTTCCGGTCAATAGTTTGCATCTGCTTGATAATGTCTCCTGGTATTTTTACTGAAACCGCCTCATTGTTTTCTCTAAATAGAGAACAGATCGCGTCATACAGCACAGGATCATTTTCTGAAAAAAAGTTCAGTGGCTGAGCATATAAAAGGGGTGGTATTAGGTTTTTCCCTTCAGTTTCTTCAATTGATTTCAAGACATTTTGTTCCTCTACATTCATTAGCCTTTTATGCTGGTGAAGGGTGTTGATTATTTCCTGCATATCATTTTTAAAATGCATTAGATCAAACGGGATGAAAGTTTCGTACATCGTTAGTCTTAGTTTTAAAGCATTAAGATGAATTAAAAACCCCAGGGCCACTATATCCTCTCTGGAAACAGTATTGTTTACGAGGATTTTTTGTATCCCCTGTGCAGGGATACAACCTTTAAATCTGGCATAACCGTCATTCTCTTCTAAAAGAAGATGTATCTTCCTTTCAAAAAGCCGTATCAGCCTTGATTTATCATCTTCCATTTTTCAGACCAAGTTCCTCATTCATTCGCTTAATTACATATTGTGTTACCATTTTCTTATAATCCTCACCGAATAACGAGCCAAGCACCTGCACGATCCCATACCCGTGGATGATGTGCTCGGCAGATTCATCTATAAGCAGGCTCACACAGGTGGTGGTGTGTTTTAAATTAATATCAAGAAGACTTTGGCAGCTTCTTTTATGAAAGCGCCGTGGAATAATTCTAATGACTGGTTTACCTGATGCGTTTATGGCAGGGATCAAGTCGAGCTCTTCTATAAAAGTACGCAATTGATCCTCCTCTGCTCTTGGGTCCTGTATGTCTTCTTTTTGTACCCTCCGTTGTATCCAGTCGTCCCTGAACCGGGTATCGTTTTTAAGCCGGGTAATAAACATATAGGTTTGCAAATTATGCTGCATCCATTTCTGCGGTATGTATTTAGTGAAGCTGTCTTGCGAAGGGATACTCATTTCCCAGAATAGTTATGGGAAACTTTAAAAGCTTTTCGGTTTCCGTCGGTAAATTTTAAAAATAGAAAGATTTAAATAGTGGACGTGATTAATAGTTCCGTTTTTGGGCAAAAGCGGAAGGAATTGATAATGAAATGGTTAATGCTAACATAGTACCTAAAATCGGGGCAGTGAGCAGATTATTAAGGGCATGCAGACCAGGGAAAGAGACCCTTATACTAGAAACACTCTTTTACTGTGCCTTAAGAAACAAAGAGTTAGTACTACTAAGGGTATATGATTTTGATTTTCAGTTGAACAAGGTTTACATCCGAAAGGAAACTGCAAAGTATGAAAGTAAGGGTTTTGTTCCACTCAACCCAATCTATGCCTGCCATGTACAAGACTATATTTTGCAGTATGAATTGGCAAACGATGATTACTTGTTTAATTACTCTCAGCAGAATAAGCCCTATACCACTCGCAGTATTCGGTCGATTGTCACATCAATAGGAAAACGAGCTGGTCTCAATATCTACCCGCATATGCTGCGTCATGCACGCGCCCGGTGGCTGTTATACAATGGATATAGTATGGATTACACAAAGAGGTTCTTAAGGCACAAAAAAATATCAACGACTATTGACGTGTATGGGGAATATGACGATGAAGAGTTCATGAAGAAAGCAAAGGAAGGAGTGCAGCCTGTTTTATGAGTTATGTAAAAATGTAACATCAAAGATTCGGCATGCCCTAAAAAAACAGCCCTTTGAAAAAAAATATGACTCGCTCATTTATTAGACTTCTTAATATAGTCTTGCATGGCATGAACAGCAGAGATCTTCATGCTTACTATCTGTAAGCTGCAACTTTATTGAGTAATCAGCACCACTGCATATAGATGCAAAAAGAGCGGGACCATTCCTAATCCCGCTCTTTCAATCAGTGAGTATATACTGTCTTTTTTATTTCCAGAATAACCCCCAAATCCACCTTGGTGTTGCACTCACAGGACCATGCATCGTGCCCTTGTCGAATAAATCTATGTCTTCCAGTTTATACCAGTAGGTCCTGGCATTCTTTACATTTTTATCCACAAATTCATATGATGCACCCTGTGCGGGGCTGCCCTCTGTTGCAATTAATGCACTGTTGATTTTCTCGTATTCTCCATCTTCTGATGGTGCCCGATAGATGTTAAATCCTACATTGTTAATTTCAGAATCAGTTGCCCACTGAATTGATACCGCTCCACTGTGGGTATGGCTTCAAAACCAGACAGTCCTATGATTGTGGGAGGGATTGTCGTTGTAACCGGTACTGTCGTAGTCGTCGTCGGTTCAACCACGTACACACCCATCCCCTGAAGAGTAAAGGTATAGGGGTTCTCGTCGCTGTCCTTTCTTTGGGCGATTTAATCAAAATGCGGCTTTGAAGGAATTTAAAAACATTAAGCCATTTAACAAACCTTCATAGGGCGCAAGTTTTGTTGAAAGGCCGTAATTACAGTGTAATTTCTCCTTGGGTATGTAATTATTAACAAAGGTAGGTTCCTCCCAGAAGCCCTCTTCATTTTGCGAAGCTATCAGAAATTCCAGCCCCTTTTTGATAACCGGAAGCTCAGTTTCATTATCTGCCAATTTAGTTTTCACGAGCTGATCAATTTTTGAGGAAATGACAGCACTTGTTATCAGTGGCGAGGAATAAGGGAAATCAACATAACCTTCTCCATAAAAAGAGGCGGGACTTTCTCCCCAGCCTCCATCAGGATGTTGTTTACTGTTTACCCATGCATTTGTTTCTCTATAAACCGGAGCGGTAACATCTTCACCGGCAAGAGCAAGGAAGCGGTTTACGGTTGCAGTTGCGAAAATATAATTTGTAAACCAGACGGATTCCCAGAGTGTTCCGTTTCTCTTTGAAACAATAAGGGCTGCTATTTTTTTAATATCATAGTCCTCACTGGTAAAGCCAAGATCTTTTATCATAACTGTTGCAATTCGGGCAGACATCTCCAGCAGGGATTCATCATACACAGCATCAACAGGACTCAAGGAAGAAACAAGGGGGGTAAGATTGTAGATCCCGTCGCCCTGTCTTTCAAACATGGGGAAACCGCCATCATCATTTTTCATGGACAGAAGCCAGTTGGCGCCTCTCTGAAAGGAATCCTTAATCGTATCATCAGAAAGTATATGCGGTATGAGAACTTTGAGAACAAGGCTTGTATCGTCAGGATCGGGCTGTCTTACATTGTGATCCTCAAAACCCCATCCGCCTGGTTTTCCGAAAGGATTATGTCTTTTCCATTCAGAAACAATATTTGACTGTCTGTCTAAAAGAAATGTAATGCCGCTGTTAAGATTGTCAGTTATATTTTTATGCAAAGGATTATAAGCCTGCAGGTGACCGAGTAAATTAGCAGTATCCCAGATTTCACATTTTACCAGGGGCATAAAAAGATGTTCTTCGTTTTCGACGGCCAGGTCTGCAAGGCCCTGTAATCCGTTAGCCATGACAGCTTCCACTTCCGCGCAGGAAATTGAGGGTTGTTGTGTACAGTCAATATTTTTCAGAGCCGCAAGGTAAAAAACTGTTAACTGACTGTTGGCGTAAAATAATCCGCTTTTCTCCGGAATTTTTTTAATATATTCAAAGAGTGTATAGTCGGGGCTCATTGAATCTGCCGTTACAAGCCACCAGGCTTCAGGGGCTTTTTCCCTGATTGCTTTAACAAGCTTAAAAAATCCGCAGTTCTCCTGAACAGGGCTTTCCCCAAGAAAGGCGTTATAAAACAAGGGTGGGTCAAAGAGCCCCTCCTCTGCAGGTACATTCAATACGGAAGCTTCCTGTTTTAGCAGCTTTATTGCTTTAACAAGCTTAAAAAATCCGCTGTTCTTCAGAGCGGGGCTTCCCACAAGAAGGCTGCTGTCTGCGTACTCGTTTTTTATGGTATTAAACAAGGACAGGTCGGAGAGCCCTTCCTCTGCAGCTAAATCAGCTACTGAATCTTTCTGTACCAGCAGCAGAGCAGGTATGATTGCAATACGGGGAACTGTAGGTAAATCCTTAAAGTTAGGCAGAAAATCAGGCAAAAAGATTAATTCTTTCGGATAAGGGCCATCAATGATACTGAGAGGAAGCTGTCCCATGAAAACCAGAACAAAAATATCCCAGCCTGCAATATCACTGAGTTCCAGATTTTTTTCCAGAAAATTCCTAGCCTGCAGCATGGGATAGGAGTCGGGATCACTACCGGCTAATTTCAAAGCAAAATAGTTCATAAGAGTTAAACTTTTATCTGCTGGGCCGCCCGGAAAACTAGTCCAAACCCCTTCCTGAGTCTGCTGGGATAAAATATACTTTACGGCTTTGCTTTGTTTGACAAGGTCAATTTTATTAAGGTAATGCATCAATATAATGTAATTATTTGTATAATTTGTACCAGAGTCAACAATATCTTTCCAGGAACCATCGGAAGACTGTTTTTCAAGAATATATTCAAAGGCTTTTCCAAGAGATCTGTTTATATTCTTCTGAAGGTCCGTCTCAATGCCCTCACCCTCCTGAAATTTAAAGCTGCTTTCGTCAACAGTTTTAATCTCGTCTTCGTCAATCCTATAAGTGTTTAAAAAAGCAAAATCTTCGCGGCTTATGCGGGCTGAAACTGAACCTGTAGGAAGAATAAAAAGGGGAAGCAAATTGAATAAAATTAAAATATTTAGATTTTTCTTCACAAGAAGTTTCCTAATACCCTTGCTCTCAACACAGCAGCATGCTGGACAAAACACTGCCTGCGCCAGACTTTGAATCCACATACAACTAAACTTTTTTATTGTTAGAAACTCGCTTTCGGATGAAGGAAGTATAGGTCGGTGATGATTGTGTGTCAATAAAAAGACCGTTGCAAGATATGGGCAGGGGTTAAACGATAAAAAACCAACATCTTGTGGTGAGCATTGGAGAAAGAAAACTGCAGACTATGTATCAGATGTGTGAGAAGTCATTCACGTTAACCGATTGCAGACTATGAATGTATTCTTAATAGTGTTTAATAGCTTGAGCAGAAGCGGGCTTGTGCTTATAAACAGAAGTCTGCACAATTTAGAAATAATGCTCAGCCACTACATATGGTTAAAACAAAAGGCAGAGCCGTTTCTGACCCTGCCTCTTGTCGGTCATGCTTATTGCACCACTCTATTACTTTTTATTTCACTCTCAGCGAAAGCCCCCTGAGCAGCGTGCCGTCCTCGATGCCATGCAGCACCATGTCGATATCACGCTGAAGTGCGGGGCTTGCCTGTTCCCTCAGATCGCTCAAAAATGTGCAGGCCTCTCCCAGTCCTTCGGCAGGCACGCTGGCAAAGCCTGCGTTGATGAGCTGTTCTGCGCTGTCAAGATTGTTAATAACAGCTTCTCTGAACCGCTCCTGCAGGCTTGGATGCTTTGCCAGAAGGGCTGAAACCTCAGGCGCGTTGCGGTAATAGAGCAGGGTCACCATGATGCCGTCCGGGCTTTCAAGCCAGAAGTTCCTGAGCATGCGCAGCGTCATCACATCTTCCTCACGGTCCAGGCTGCGCACAGCCGGGCAGGGATTCACCGGAGTGGTGGTAGTGGTGGTCATGATTTTTTCAAAGGTCACGGTACCGCTCCAGGTAAGCGTCTGCGGAACGTCGACGGGGCAGGCCGGCAGGGTTTTGGTACTGTTCACCTTCTGGATGATTTTTCCCTGGGTCAGAGCATCAGGCGGCAGGGTAAAAATTGTGGTGAAATAGGTGCGCGGATCCTCTACACATGCCTGCAGCAGATCAAATATCAGTAGGTCCCTGCAGCCACTGCAGGAACCACTGAATTTCAGGTCTGCTGCTGCCTCCACGGTAAACTGGATGCCAGGTTGAAGTCCGCCGGCTGCGGCATATATATTGATGGCGGCGTCACCTGCTTTTATCGTTCCCGAACAGGTATAACTATCCGAAGGCTGGCAACACGACCCGTTGCCGGTGAGATTGCCCGTGGCATTGGCTGCCGTCTGGCCTACCGGCGTGGTCCAGTTGTCGGGATTTGCCGCCCGATCCTGGCTGACGTAGACGGGGTCAAACACATCATTCCAGGAGAAGTCGACTTTTATCTGGTCTGTTGCACTGCCCCCGCCGGACGTACAGGGAAATGGTGTCGAAGCATAGGTATAGGTGCCACTGCCTTCAAAAGTGACTTTGAAGATATAGAGTGTGTCGCCATATGCCGGCACTGTGCCGCTGAATGCTGCCAGCACCGCTGCCAGGAAGAACATCTTCAGTGTCTGTGAGCCGAGAAAATAGCTGTTCATAATTACTCTCTTGTTTGTTGTGTTGTCCCTGAGAAATGCTATAAATATTTCTTGGTAAGATTGATAATTGATAGAAACTTGCTTTCTGATTTAAGAAATATAGGCCTGACGCGATTGTTTGTCAATAAGAACTCCGTCTCAAGATATGGGCAGGGGCTAACCTGGCAAAAATCAACATCTTGTGGTGCGTATTACAAGAAGAAAAGTATATCTTGTGTATCAGATGTGCGAATAGTCATTCAAGGCGACTCATTGCAGACTATCACATGTAAGCATTTACACTATACAGTTTTGGTATGCAAAAAGGCGGAGCTGTTAATGCCCCGCCTTTGATTAATTCTGTGGTTGCGGCTGGCCCGCCTGCTGTGCAGGCTCAATTATAATTGCAACTAGGCGGTTCAACTGACGCCCCTCTGGCGTACTGTTATCAACTTTAGGATTAGACTTCCCCGTACCCATCGCTGTTATCCGGGAAGCAATTACGTTTTTACCCACCAGGGCGTTTTTTACCGCATTTGCCCGCAGCTCTGATAACTGCTGATTATGTGCCTCGGTGCTGTCTGCATAACCCACTACCTTGATAGTCATATCAGGATACCTGTTCAGTATTTGCGCTACCCGGTCTATTTCCCCTGAACCATATGCATTCGGTTTTATGGCGGATGAGTTCTTGTCAAACAGCACATCCGATTTAAAAGTCAGAATAAGGGTGTCCCTTTCTCGCTGCATCCCCTGCATAATTGCTGACTGCTCCCGTGCCTGTGAGTCTGCCAGAATCTTTTTCTCCTGCGTGGTTGTACAACCAGTGCCAATAAAAGCAACAGCAAGTATTAATAATTGTAATTTTTTCATCGTATATTCTCTCCTGTATATAATTTACGTTAGTCCTTTAAACTGATTTTATTATACTTAAAATGTCTCTCTGTCATCAATAAAGTTTTGGCATTTTTTACAAGGACCAGTCTCTAAGCAGAGGATGGTTGTTTATCTAAATGTTCGGTGAGATTTACTATTTAAAAAAGAAGGGCTCTGGAGTTTCTATATGAAAGGTGGTGGGTAAATATTATTATTGCAATAACTGAGAATATGGTAACAGTGCTGGACTACTTAATGTTGAATGGCATGTGCAACGCTGATCTGAAGATTCACAGAAGAAGTCTACACTTTTTGATTTTAGATGTAACCACTATATTTAGTAACGTTCCACATGAGCCGCGGCTTGCCCTGGAGCGTAGCGGAAGGGTAAACCGTCGGACTCGATGTGGGTGTTAGGCAACCAGTTGGTGCCGCGGCGCTTAGCTTACGGGTTCTTTAGGAATCTCAAATAGAAGGCTGCAAACACCAAGACAATGCCGATGTTCACTATCAGCCGTTCCCAGAATCGATTCTTAAAGAACAGTAAATCTACACTAACGACAACGGCTATCAACACCACAATGTAAAGCACGACAGACATGTTCCTTGTCATTCCAATCACCAGTTCAAATATATCAAGAGCTGCTTACCCATGGAGTTGCCGGATTTGCCTCTAGAAAACGTACATCCACCATCTGCCTTCGTAAGGCGCATCAAAACATGAATCCCATAAGCTGGTAGGAATGTCTGTCACTGAAGTCACCCATTCAACTCTAAACATTACTCGCCTGTTCTGCCAAAACAGCACATATTTTTATAAAATCTTTTTCTCGCAACCAAACAGTATTGGTGACTATCAACAAACGTTCAGCAAAATCCGTTGCGTTAGGGGTATGAGTCTCACCAAAATAACTCGTTAGGTAATGATAATCGACCAAAGCATATATAAATAATCTACCAACACCTAGGCCCTGCTGCCACAATACAGCGAGCGCATTATCGCGGGATTCTTTTGATGGCATAAGCAATAATAAAAACGGCCAAACACCTTGATTTTCAGGTGTGTCAGTAATGACTGTCACACCAGGAATATTTCCCAGCTGAGCTATTCTGCGCTCGGCTTGTATGCGGGTGCTGATTAAATAACTTGGAAATCTCTTGAATGCATTTGCACCAACAGCCCTTCGCCATCTCCCCACCCGGTGCAAAGGAAAATGGAGAGCACAGTCATCACCCACCGCTTCTATTAACTTACCCTTTTTAAGATGGCGGCGTAACGGTATACCAAACGCTAACCTCAGGCCATAGGGCCGGTACAACAGGTAATAACCAACAAGCTCAACAATCCTTCTAATTTCCCACGCAAAGCTATCACGCACAAATAGTGCGCTTGTTTGACGCAAAGCTTGGCGTATCTTATCGTCAAGGGCTACCAACACGCCACCAGCAAATATAGTCAAACCTTTACCTACGCCTAAACTATAAAAACCTATATCCCCAAATGTCCCCACAGGCTGTGCATTATGTAGTGCCCCAAATGATTGTGCGGCGTCCTCTACTATGTAAGCCCCCACGTGCCTCGCAATGCTCTTCACGCCATCAAGGTCAGCTACACGCCCTGCCAAATGTGTTGGTATAACGGCTAGCGTATCGTTATTACAAACAGTAGTAAGAGATTTTAAACAGAATTCAAAGTGATTTTTGCGTGAATCGCAAAGAACGGGATTAAGACCGCAATGCACCACAGCAAGAGCTACCCAAGGACACGTATAAGCACTAATAACCACTGAGCGGCGTTGGCTCATGTTTTTCAAAGTGAGCAAAGCAACAACTAAAGCCGCAGTTCCTGAGCACTCAATCTGAACCTCTGGCACACCAATAAAGCCTGCTATTTTTTGTTCAAGGGATGGAGATGGAGATCCATGCAAAAAATCTCGCCATGAAAGTGCCAGGCCTGCTGTAGGAGGTGGTTCACGTAAGCAGTCAATCATGAGGCTTTTTGGACTCGCTCAAACTTAAAAATACAATACCGAAGACTATGCATAATGCACCCACAATCTGCATAGTCTTCAGTTTTTCACCAAAATATATAGCTGACAGTATCAGCACAAATACAATTTCAAGGTGTGATGCTGCAAATGCGGGGCCCACAGGCGCATGCTTAAGCAAGGTCATCCATGCAACAAAAGCACCCAAATAACCCAGCACTGCACCGTATATCCAAGGCTTGTGAAACACTTGAACAAGCCAATCAAGCCGCAGAACAAACTCGCCTGCGTGAGTTGAGGCCAACTTAAATGAAAATTGGGTGAGCGTATCGAACAGCATCAGCGCACCAAAGCCGAGGATATAAAAACAGGCTTTATTCACGCAAAAACTCCCACAAGAGTAACGCCAATGGAGATCAATCCGACGCCGATAACTCTCATGCGATCCAGGCGTTCTTTAAATATCAATTTACCGGCGATTACTATCGCAACCATATTAATTGCACCTAGCAAAACACCTTGCGAAAGCGATAGTACCGACAAAAAGGCCAGCCAGACGACGAACTCCAGACAAAAACAGACGACCCCAATCCAGAGCGGGAATGAAGAGAGCATGGCCTTCCAGCGTCCCAATTCGGTTTCATGATCTAAGATTGCCGCATACTTTAGGGCAACATGACCAATAGTGTCGCATACAACATTAACAATCCAGATAAATACAGCGAGAGAAGACAATAGATTTCACCTAACCTAGCTATCTTTTGTTATACAGCATTAATACTCTTTGCTAATAATGCATTACCCCAATATGTAGGTGAAAAAAGGCAGGGTCATTGCTGCGCTTTATATGCACTGGCCAGCAAACGGCCTCATGTCTTAATACGCAGTAAGGCTATGGCAGCGCAGCATTATATGCCCCTCCGGTAATAGCAATTTATATCAGCGTGACAAGTCTGGGAAAATTGGTGATTCCACGCCCGGCTTCTCACAGGACTCCTGAATTTTCCTGACCTCGGCCAGGAGTTGTGCCCTCTGCTCCGGAGTCAGTACCTGTGCCCCCTTCGTCTTCGCGTTGAGCAGGATCGTCATCATTTGAGAGGAACACTGAATTATTTGCTGAATTTGGGCATTAGCCTTTGCGGTATCTATCGTGGCAGCCAGAAAAGTTTCTTGTAACTGTGGGCGAATCTTTTTTACTTGCTCCAGTAATGGCTGCAGGGCGTTTTTAGTCTGGCTGTTAAGGATGTCCATTTGCTTTTCCTGGTCCTGAGTAAGTTTAAAATTCTTTATCGATTTCTCCATATTCCACCAGTTAATACAGCGCTGCTTGTGCATTGCCTCTTTCGCTGAGGTTGTTGTGGTTGTTGATTGGGCATTAATAACGACCGGTAGTCCAATCAAAAATACCAGCATGACTATCAATATCCGTTGTGACGATAAAATCTTTCTCATGAGTGAATCTCCTGTTTCTGTTTTGATTAATTAATGAAAAAATACGCCTTATAAAAGTGGTGCCGCAGCACGGAAAGCCGAGGGGGAGCAACATGCCCGGTTACGGTTCATCATCTGCACGTTCTTTCTGGTGAGCGTCATGGGGTTTTGTGCCCACGGACGCCGCAAACAGCGCGGCCCCTTCAGAGATGGTTACGGTCTTAACCCCGTTCTGGGCGAGCCACGCGGAAAACTCCTCAAGGTTTTTGAGCGGCCAAGGCTCCCATCCGGTGTTATCCCCGATGCCATGGAAGCAGAAAACCACCCAACAGTCGTTTTCAATGGCATAGCGTTTGACCAGCTTCTTCAGTGAGCTGACTTTATCATTGCTGCGTACTACAAATCTTCCTATGCTGCGAGGATCAAAGCCATCTTTCCAGTTAGCGCGATTGCCGCCGCTGGCGATACAGGTATAATACGATTCGCCCAATTCCCTGAGATCCGACGGCAAGTTGTTATATGGAGTAAGGTAAGTCTTTATTTTACAACCCAGTTTTTCAAGTTCTTTTTTGGAATATTCAATTTCCCGCTGCCCGGAAATCGCCCGGATATTAAGTTTCGCGGTCCGCGCAGAACCGGCTAGCCGCACATACAGCTGCCCGCGCTGGCTGTCAAAGTAGTAGCGTCCGGGGGATTGACGTAAGGCATCCATTGATGCTGCTGGTTTCATGATGCTATCGCCGTCAAAGAGCCCAGCAACATTCTCATAGGCATAGGGCACCCGGTAAATAGAAAGTTTTTTATCCTCTGCCGTCCAGCCGGTTATCTTCTCGTCACTGTACCGTGCCGGTATTTTTTGGGGATTGCTGTGCGTCAGGCTGTGTGATGCCACTTCCCAGCCCTGCTGCTGAAGCGCAAGAACTTGCTTGCTGCTCATAAACTCATTGCCGCCATAGGCGCACCAGGCATAGACGATACCGATGGTCGCAACTTGGTGGTTGTGCTTCAGAACCGGCAGCGCGTGGGTGTAAACGCTGGCAAAACCGTCATCAAACGTAAAGCTCACCATCCCGGCATGGCAGTACGCGCCGGACATATGAACAGTACAAACCGAAGCCAACAACAAAATGAGAAGGAATGTTTTTTTTTGAACCATATTGCAACGCCTCCTGCATTCTAATCAACAGTTCAGTATCAGGATATTTCTATTGCCATATATAAGGGCTCTTCCGGTGTGTTTTTCCCAAGCATTCTGTTCCCCTCTCTATAACTGAATAAAATATATTTATTTAAAGGGTGTAATTTTATGCTTAACAAGGATTTTATAAAAATCAAAAATTAAGCAGGTAGAGTTTCTCAAAGCATATATTCAGTAACTGATGACTTTTTGCGGCCAGCCCTTGGAGAAGTTAGCTTTACCTCCTTCGGAAATAATTAATGCCTCAACGCCCTTCAGGCTGTTTATCAGCGCAATACCTTTTTCCGGGCCTAATATAAATATCCCGGTATCAAGCCCATCGCTGGTTGTCCCGTCAGCTGCAATAATGCTGACCGATTCCATGTGTGATACCGGCTCACCTGTTTGCGGGTCAATGATGTGCCCTCTCCGTTTGCCGTTCTTTTTATAAAATATTTCATAGTCGCCCGATGTTGAAATAGAGGCATCCTTTAATGAGACAACGGTTAACAGTTTGCCCTGCTTGCGGGGATGCTGCACGCCTACCTGCCAGAGAGAGCCATCTGGTTTACGGCCCATAGCGCAGACAGTACCTCCGGCTATAACCAGCGCATTGCGTATGCCGCGTTTCTTTAATACAGCCATGGCCTTATCAGCAACAAAGCCCTTGGAGAAAGACCCAATTTCAATCCACATTCCCTTCTTTCTAATCCGTACCGTTGATTGTCCTCTTGTGCCGGTTTCCTGGTCATTAAGTTCAATCTCATGATAGTTGACTAGAGCTTTGGCCTTCTGTATTTCGAGTTGGCTTGGCTCTTTACCGGATAATCCAACATTATCCTTGCCGAATCCCCACAACCGCAATAAAGGCCCAATAGTAAGATCAAGAGCTCCCCCGGTCATGTCACAAAACCCGATGGAACTCTTGAGAGCATCCATGGTTTCAGGGCTGACGGGGACTGCAGCCCCGCCTACATTGCGATTTATCTTAGAAATTTCACTCGCCGGATCATAATTATTGAGAAGGCTGTTTACCCGTTCCATTTCGGCAAAAGCTTCCTCAATGGCTGTATCTGCCTGGTTACCCCATGCTTTAATTGTAACAAAGGTATGCAGCAGCGGTTTAGTCCGTTCTATTATTTCTTCAGCACTGGCATGCGAGCATCCGCATAAGATCACCAGCACGATTAAAAAAACAAAAACATTCTTTTTTATAGCTCTATCCTCCGTTCGGCATATAAAAATAATTGGATCATCCGGTTATTAAAATAATTGATTATGGACTTTTCAGTTGAAACTCCAGGTTGATCACATTAACTATGGACGGTTTGTTTTGATTATTTATAAATTTGCAATAGTTCTCTATCACGGGTGTTAGCTCTTTGTTTGACTGGTATATACTACTCAAGGGAAAAGATGGTCAAATGAAATAGTTGTAATTTTACTGGTGGGGGGGCGGTGTGGATTAATGCATGATTATTATAAGGAGGTTTCAACAATTAACACTATCTGTTGTGGTAGACATTAAAGGTAAGGAAGTGCAGCTTATATGTATCAGATGTGCGAATAGTCATTGATGTTAACCCACTACAGACTATAACATGAAGTCGTCTTCCGTCAATTTTGCTTTTATTTAAGAGTAACATATGTTTCATCGCCTTTTAGAGTAAGTCTATAATCCAACCTGCTCCCCATATACCACTTATCGAGTTCTGCTATCTTTTCTCTGAGCCATCCATTGAAAGGAATCTTAACAACCTGCGAGCTGCCACCCTTTATTATGACTGGATTCAAAAGATCAAACGAACGGCAGACATTATTGCTAGTATTCACACGAGCGACATAATAGTTGATAAAGGAGGCATTTTTATATTCTGCATTAAGAGTTATTTCATACCTATCAAATACTGCATCAACATCATTACGTTCTTTTAGTACAAAGATAAAACAGTTGTCCTTGACTTCTAAAGGGGACGCACTAACAATAGGTTTTGGCTCGACCGTAGAGAAATTAAAGGTAAGATCTGCATTCACGCCCTCGATATCCACAAAGGCTTTAATCTCATTATCAGAATACCCTGTCCTTATATTCACATCACATTGGGCACTACCCCTTTCATCAGAATAGACAAGTGGGTTAATAGCTCCAGAGCCCTTCTGAAGACTGAACTTCACCGGAATCTTTGGGATGGGCTTATCATCATATAAGACTCTACAGATAACATAGTGCCTATCTCTCTGATGATAATTAGATATGGCCTCTAACCTCACCCTTGATACTATATTCTCAACCTGGCCTTGTGCCAGAGACCTTTTTATATTCTTTTCTTTGAATAAGCCCTCAGCCTGCTTGATAGCAAGCCGGTAATTACTTAAGGCATCAGTAATAGCACCACTAGACTTTGCGAGATCACCCTTCTCCATAAAGGAATTGTAAAGAGCCAAGCGACTGTTATTTTCCTCCTCAATCAGCTGCCGTGCACGAATAACTCTTTCCTGCGGGAAATACACCAATGAATAACAGATATATCTATCATGAGGCTTCTCATAGTAGGATTCTTTAACCACAACATCCCCAAGTACCCCTGCCGAGTTGTAAGAAATCCTATCAGTAACGCTGACATCTATTGCAGTATCTTTTGCGTATATCAATTTCTCATATTCAAGCTGATACTCTGCTCCGATTTGCAGAAAGATCTGTTTAATTGCGTTTTGAATTGAGTCCTCTCGTGCCTGAACAAGGGTAGAGCATTCACTGCTTATCCCAAGATAATGCCCTGGGGGAATGTGCTCAATAAAGGCAGGTTTTTTAGACATAAAAAGGGGGAACTGCAGAGGCATGACTAACCTCAGCAGTAACCCCCCGATTAATGAAATAGCGGTACTTTTAAACATTAGATGCTTTCGTCTTCTCTCAGCCTGTCCAACAGATCTTCGGCTTTTTGCCGTGCTTCCTCGTTCTTATCCCTCTGGTACTTATTGACGAGTTTCTGAGCTGCATCAATTTTTGCCTTCAAGTATTCATCAGAGGAAATGGAGCATAATATCCAGATGTTATAGTGAGGTTTGTACTGCGTATTGTATTTTACCTTTTCGTAGTATACTTCCTTCTGCTGAATACCTGAGATATATAGGCTGTCAGCGAGAAAGGCAACCCCATCGCCCACCCATTTTCCGATTGAGTCAGGTGCCATATTAGACCCCTCAGCAAATTTGGTAAATTCTGACCTGACTTTAATCTGGATGGAAACAACCCCATTTTTGATGGCCTCAGCCCTGGCCTCAGAGATCCCAAGGGCATAGTCAGAGACTTCAGTCACCCCGCCTGAAAATTCATAGCCACCCTTAGTTTCTTTAAAGGTTTTAAACACCCAGGCAGGCTTTGAACTGTTTTTTGAGGTTTCTAGAACTTTCTCCTTAAAAATTGTCTGCTGCGTAGCTGCACACCCAGGCATTATCAACAGAATAAGCACAATTATCAACTTTTTCATGGTATCATCTCCTTTCTATTGACTTAATTAATCGATTATTATAAGTTGCTTTTAATAGTCGTAATAGGTATATTCATTATAAGAATAGTCTTAATAGGAATAATTGTCAGGAGAATTATTGGGGCGTTTATGAATCAAAAACAGCGGGCAGATATAGGGAAGAGAATCCGGGTCATAAGAGAGGAATTGAATAAGACCCAGATTGAGATGTCTAAAATCCTCAAAGTTCAGCAGAGCGCTATCTCAAAGCTGGAGAAAGGGGATATTACACCAACGGTAGATATTCTTCTGGCGCTAAATAGAATCAGCGAAAAGTCTATCGATTGGATTTTATGCGGAGACTAGTTTATTGTCGCCGCCATCTACCCCATTTTTTTAAATAGAAGTTTAATTTTCTCGCGTTTCGCCGAAAAAGGCATTAATGAAAAAGCTGATTTATGTAAGACAGGTGCTGCGAATGAGAGCATCGTAAATACCCACAGGCGTACAGAGGAGATTTACATAATGTTAAAATTCGTGCAGTAACGTTAATGTCTCCCGAATCTCAGCATAATCTATTTTAATTCCCGATGAGGCATCGGGGGAAGGTTTGGATCGGTTGCGAGAAATTATGTCACGGTGTACTTTAATAATAAATTTATTAAAGTCATAATTTTTATTCCCATCAAAACTAGCCAGCTGATTGTCTTTCTGTTGCATATATCAGTTGGTTTCCTTGTCAGCACCAAAAACCCGTTTCAATGCAGATAAATTGGACTCCCTTGTTTCAAATTGTGAACTACATTCATCACATTTTCTTAAATGTTCCTCTAGAATATCTTTCTGCTTACCTGTAAGCCTTCCCATAATGTGTTCGTCAAACAAATCTGAAATAGGCAGAATCTGTGACACTTCATAGATGGTATGTAATAACATGTCTGTATAATCGGAATCCATAGATTTATCCTCCTGGATACCTGGGTTATCTGGTACGAGAAACCCCTGAGATTGACTATGCAATATTGAACCAATTATCTTTAGCTCATTTGGTTCCTGCAATAAAGACTCAGTATGATATAGATCTAAGGAGTTTGGTTTACGCATTTCTTCTTTTTCAGCCTCTATCATAGATTTTTCAATCTTTCTCCAAGCATTATGTTTGATCTGAGAGACTTTACTCTCCTTCAAGTTCAATTGCTTTGCAATCATCGATACTTTCTTTTCTTCAATAACATACAATGTTAGCACTGTTTTTTCACACTCTGAGAGGAGATTAAAATACTTAAAAACTCTTTCCCTTCTCTGCATTGCGAAGATATTATCTTCTTGAAATGGATCAAACGGCCAATTTACAATTGGTGGCTTCTGTCGATGTACTTCAAGTCTCTCACGAGCTTCTTTGTTAATTTCTATTATCTCGCAAATCCTATTTCGCACTATTTTCTTGGCATACCCGAAAATATATTTCACCGGGTTAACCTGCTCCCCTTTTTCATTAACTTCTTTTAGTTCCGCACGCCTATCATTTTTAAGAATTGAGTGGATTATTTCAGCTCTAATTTCAGAAATAAGGTCTTCTTCTATATATTCTTCAAAACCAAAGACTGACAGATCCTCATGCAACGAGGATCCTCTATACAATAATTCAGTTTCACCTTCTTCTTCATCTAATTCTTCTGCAGATGTTAATTCCGTTTTTTCCTGATAACGTTTTTTAATTAAATTTCTGATATAGCGAACATTTTCACATTTATAAAACATCTTTATAATAGTTTCATAACTCAGTTGTTCTTCTAATTCCTCTCTCGTGTGCATTTTTCCCTCCAATTTATTGTTAGTTAAAAAGACTATAGTGGTTAGAGCATCAAAACTTTTACTACAAATCGCCTATACCTTTCTATAGTCTGCTAACGGGACAAAATATTTTCTTTTAAGACGTTTTTTTATGTCCTGGCAATTTTTATCAGATTAATTCACCAAGAACAAATTTTTTATACATTTTAAGAAATCTTTGATCCAGACAGCAGACTTATTCACTATAAAACCATAAACCAGTCAATACTTAAGGAGGTAACAGTCTATGCCAGTTTGGAACAATCCCTTTGGCATGCCCGGTCAGCAAGAACAAAAGATCGATGAAACACAGGTTAAAACGACGGTAGTAAAGGATGGAGATCAAATAAAAGGACTTGGCGGCAGCTCCATCAGAGAAGTTATTGATGGTGAAACCCGAGTTGTCGAGGCAAAAACCGGCCTTTTCATAGCAGCTGACGGACAAATTACAACAACTGATCCGCAAGACCTAAGATACCCCCATGTCGCTGGTAAGGATTACATGGGGCATATAGTTCCTCAAGGAAACCTGAATAGATGCAGGGAAAAAGGCTGCATCCGTATGGTCAGCAATCTATGTGGTGTTGAATACAAACCTGGTCTCTGGCGATGCACAAAGCATTATAGAAAGTACGCTATAAGACAGTTTTTCAAAAAGCTTCTGTCAGTATTTTACCAGTTTGAAGAAGTGGAGGAGATCCCTGATAAACCTATTAATATACAAGGAGTTATGCCATGTCCCCCACAGGACCAAACGACCCGTCCCTTGTAAAAATTCTGCAACTCATAGATTTCTTAGACAAAGGAAAGCAGTTAGGTAACCCCTTTCTCGCAAATAAGGTAAAAAGGGCTCTGAGGGGAGATTTCATGCCGCTCTATCACTACATGCAGGAACATCCAGAAATTACAGAGCGGGCTAAGGCAACTATGTACATTGAGGGTAAATTAACTGAGGAAAACCCCTTTTATCCCCCGCCAAGCACTCAAGAGCAAATAGAACGGCTTTCAGGTGAATTAAAGCTAGGTTATTACAACCCGTTTAAGCATATCCTTGGAATTAACACTGCAGGCCTCAACCAGAATGTAATAAATGTAGGCCGAATACGTTCTGGGAAGTCACCCATTAAAGGTTCCTTGTCAAGAGAATAAAGTTCTCCTGTGACAAAAAGCTATGCTGTTTTGCCTTGGGGAAACCATCGTGCAGCAAGGCAGTCTCCGTTTCTTCTCCCGTTATTTCTTTT
>Ga0209777_10002689_pt1 | contig 23002 bp, 23 predicted proteins | sample FrelakmetHBP12HB_FD_187147 | JGI IMG/M metagenome (GOLD analysis project Ga0209777, IMG submission 187147) | Freshwater lake sediment microbial communities from the University of Notre Dame, USA, for methane emissions studies -HBP12 HB (SPAdes)... | ecosystem: Environmental > Aquatic >...
CGCGGGCTGGGCTCACAGTCTGGCGATCCGCAGCGACGGCACGCTGGTCGGGTGGGGCGATAACTCCGAGGGCCAGATCGACGTCCCCTCCGGCACGTTCACTGCCGTGTCCGCGGGGGAGTGGCACAGCCTGGCGATCCGCAGCGACGGCATACTGTTCGGGTGGGGGCGAAACGCCGAGGGGCAGATCAACGTCCCCGCCGGCACGTTCACCGCCGTGTCCGCGGGCGCCCTTCACAGCCTGGCGATCGCTACTTCGCAACCACCGCCGCCGCCGGTTGCGGATCCGACGGGCATCGACAAGTCGCGGTTCATCTCCTTCTCGGTTCCGACCGCAGCGACAGCCGCCGTCGGCGAGACGGCGCTCCGCGTCAAGTTGACTTCGCTGCACCACGTGGACCCGCCGTACACCGGCGGAGCATCGGTTCCCTTCACCTTGTTCGAGGGCCAGTCGCTCTACGTCGGCCCGCCGACGCAGTACGTGGAGTCGGCGTCCAGCGGCATTCCGTTCTACGCATCGCAGTTGCAGTGTGCGCCCGAGTATCGTGACTGGAGCACGGTGGGTCTGCTGCACGTGATGGGCGAAGCCGTCGTGCCCAGTTCGACCTACAAGGTTGAGGTCCTGGCCGCGAGCTGTGCGGGCCACGAAGCGAGCTGCACGGCGGTCTCGGCTCCGTTGGAGATCAAGACCACGCGTTGGGGTGACGTGGAGACGCCTTACTATGATCCGGCGCACCCGGAGGTGAGCCAGCCCGATACCTCGGACATCTCATCGCTGGTGAACAAGTTCAAGAGCGCGCTTGGGGCGCCGATCAAGGCCCGGGCGCTATTGGCCGGCGGCAACGCCAGAGGAACGATGGGTCCCGCTGAAATCTCGCCGGACATGAGCTTCACGCACATTTCGCTGTGCGTGGACGCCTTCAAAGGTCTGCCGTACCCCTACAAACCCGGCAAGTGCGCGGGCGATCCGGCCAAGGCGTGTATCACTGATTCGGACTGCACCAACGCACCGAACCCGACGACCGGCCCGTGCGTCCTTTGTCCGTGACGAGAGAATCAAGGAGGGAAGACAGGAGACAGAAGACAGGAGACAGGAGACAGGAGAGAAGGATGAAGGGTGTGAAGAGTTCAAGGGTCGAAGGGTCCTGCCGAATAGAGCGTAGACTCCCGGCGCGCCGGGACTCGCGGTTCTGAACACACGTCCCAGCCTCGCCTAAACTGTCACGGACCAGCTTCGACGAGGGACCGTGACAATATCGGTGGTTCCTTTTTTACCTCGGATGGGTCAGGGCCTGCTGCCAATACCCTCCCTATATCAGTTATCCTCGGGTTTCTTGCTTTCCATCGCACATTTTCCGGTTCAGGAGGAGCCGTCGCGCCGTTCATTCAGCATTCGCTATTCCGCATTCGCTCCCGGCGCGCCGGGACGGCCTTTGGCTACGGCCAAAGGCCGCGCTAAGATTGCATCGCGCTCGACAACCGGCCCAGTGCGCGGCAGAATGACTGCATCATGAAGACCGATCCGCGAATCGCACAGTTCGAGAAGATGATCCGTGAGGATCCCGAAAACGAAATGGGGCACTTCAGCCTGGGCAAGGCCTACCTCGACGCCAGCCGGGCCAAAGACGCTGTGGAACCGCTTAAACGCGTCATTGCCCTGAAGCCCACGATTTCCAAAGCCTATCAATTCCTGGGCGAAGCCTACGAAAAGCTCGGCGACCGCAAGAGCGCTATCGACACGGTAACCAGGGGCGTCACCGTGGCCGACCAACTCGGCGACGTCATGCCGCGCGACACCATGGTCAATATGCTGCGAACCTGGAGCGCGCCTGTTCCGACGCTCAAGGCCTCCACGGCTCCGGCCGCTGTCCACGATCCGACGGCCTCCCTGCGGGCCGGGTTCCGCTGCTCGCGATGCGGGCGACCTGATTCTCAGCTTCCCAAACCGCCGTTCAAGGGATCGTTGGGACAACGCATCCACGCCAACGTCTGCTCGTCATGTTGGAAGGAGTGGATTCCAATGGGAACCAAAGTCATCAACGAATTAGGGCTTGTGCTCAGTAGTCCCGCCGGCCAACAGGCATACGACCAGTACATGGTCGAGTTTCTTCAGCTCGAAGAAAGCTGATCTCTCCTGTCTTACAAGTCTGTTGTTGCAGCGACCAAACAACGCCACCATTTTGCCTTTCGGTCGTCTCAGCGGGCATCACCCTGGAGGCCGAGGCTTGCGGTTTTTTATCGGTCGGCAACGAAAGTCATGGGCCTGATTCACCGTTATTCGGGTAAAGGGCGCGGTGGGCCGCCAACTTCCCGCGTTCTGCGGCAGGGGGCAATCCTGCATCGCCCCCCAAGAGCCGCCGAACACCCCACCGGACGCCCCAGAATATCGGAAAGGGCTCAATATGGTTTATCCATCCGTACTTAACGCGATTCTCAGCCCGAAAAGAACAATATTCTGGATTCGCCAGGCGATGGTTCCTATACTCGATGGGGAGGGCGAAGTGGGTTTTGAGCCAGCGTCCACCCCCCCGATTGCACACCGTTCCGCGGCCAGAGATGACCGATTCCGGAGTGTAATCGGAGTCGCCTAATGAATGAAACGGAACCGATCATCTCCCTTCCGCCGACGGTAGCGGACTCAGCCCCGCACCTGACCCTTCTCATCAAGAAGGGGCAGACAAAGGGGACGCGCATTCCTTGCCGCCGGGTGGTGACGTTGCTGGGCACGCGGCCCGGCGTACGCGTCAATCTGCAACACGAGAAAATCGCCCCGATACACCTGGCGTTTGTGAACGACGGGACGAAGGTCTTCGCCGTTGACATGCTTTCCCCAACGGGGACGCTACTCAACGGGCTAAGGATGCAGCACGAGCAACTAAACGACGGCGACCGCATCGAGATTCACAATTTCGAGTTCATTGTCGAGATTCGCCAACCGCCGCGAAACGGCAATGGTGATGCACACCCGTTCGACTTGGAACCGGCGCCGCAGGCCGTCGCTCTCGAGCATCTGGGCACCGGGCGTATCCTGCAGCCCAACCGCGAAGTGTGCGTGATCGGCCGCCGCAACGGTTGCGACGTGGTGATCAACGACAACCGTGTGTCCCGCGCCCATGCACTGCTCCTGTCTTATTTCGAGCGCCCGGCACTCATGGATCTGCTTACCCCGACCGGCACGTTGGTAAACGGCAAGCGCGATGGGTTTCACATGCTGTCGGACGGGGACGTGCTTACGCTCGGCGATGCGGAGTTCCGCGTGCGGCTCGTGGAGTCGAGCGTGGCCCGCGCCGCCTCATCGCCGCGAATCGCCACGCCTCCGCGCTCCTCCGCCACGGCCCCGATCCCCTCTGTGCCCGCGAAAAGAGAACCAGACCTCATCGACATCCAGAGCACCGAGCGTTCACAGCGTTGGCGCGTGGCGGACGATCTCGAAAAGCTCGAAAAGGCCGGCCCTAAGAAGTAGCACCGCATCATCGCCAATTCTGTTAGCTTTCGCCGCCACCGTTGGGGCGGACAGCCGTGCTCTTGAGGCTGTGCCGCATCGCTGCTACTGTGGCGTCGCTCGTAGAAACGGAAGCGTGCCCCGGCGCGACCGGACTGGAGACCCGTCCCGTAGTATCGCCCCTGGTGAGTGGGCGGTACGATCAGCGCCGCACGTGCTGTGGAGCGGTCTAGACCGGTCGCTTCAACTCCCGTTCCGAGTGGCTTCGTAGGAGCTTGGTGACCCAATGAACGAGATTTTTGACCTTGCGGTCCGACTCGGCAAACGGATCGCCGAGGATTCACGAGCCAGGCAGATGGCTGAGGCCCAGGCGGCCCTTGATAAGAGCCTCGCCGATCGACAGCTTCTTAACGATTTCGAGCGGCAACAACAGAAGGTTTACGAGCTGGAGGCGAGCGGCAAACCAATCGAGCCCGAGGACAAGCGTCGCCTCGCCGACTTACATGGCAAGGTGGTAGGCAGTGTGGTAATCAAGCAAGTCCTCAAGGCCCAAGCGGACTTTTTGGAACTGATGGCGTCTGTTTCTCAGCGAATCGAGCAGGAAGCACTTGGCCAGGGGCAACCCAGTCCTTCATAATGATGCGGCATGTCTAAAGATTTCGCCGAATGTTGATGACACGGCTTTCGCAAACTCAGCCGCCGTAGAACAGCAACGGCATAAAGTGCGCGTCGGTAGCGTGCGATCAACCGCTCTGATGCGCAGATACGGCACATTTGTACCCGCCTCAAGATTTTTCTGCGTACACGTCGATAGAAGCCGTGCAGGTTCGCAATATTGCCCAATTTGCCCGTGCGACCCATGTTCCGGCAATTTGGCGATATGCGGATAGGCTTGAACCAGTTCGAGGGCGGAGTCCCTTTTTCACTCACCGCGCTTGAAGACGCTCCGGGAGTGGGCAGGAGGCCTACGCCGACCATCGGCCTCTCGAACGTCTGCTCGCGCATGGAGCGAATCGAATGGCGGTTACAATCCCTCCCGACGAATTCATCGGACCTCTTTTGACCGGCAACCGCACCGTTTGCCGAGAGTTTGTCTCAAAGCAGCTTGAGCTTGCCTCCGATCCAGCCCTCCTCTATGAGGAGTTGCTTTGGCCGGCGATGGAGCATGTGGAAAAGCTATATCGGGCGGATCGAATCAACACCGCGACCGAACACATGGCCACTCGAATCAGCCGCAGCCTCGCCGATCAGATACAACTTCGCCTCCCGCGGGCCGAACCAAACAGCAAGCGTATCCTTATTGCCTGTGCCGACGGCGAACCGGAGGAGCTAGGAGCACAAATGTGCGCCGATCTCTTCGAGGCCCGGGGTTGGGAGGTGTACTTCCTGGGTGGCGGGGTACCTAACGATGAAATACTGACTATGGTCGGGCAGATTCATCCGAACATTCTGTTGATCTTCGGGACCAAGCCGGCGGGTGTGCCCGGCGTTCGTCGTCTGGTTGACCAAATCCGCGAGATCGGAGTCAACCCCACAATGAACGTTATCGTTTCTGGCGGAGTCTTTAACCGTGCGGACGGGCTGTGGAGGGAAGTAAACGCCGACCTTGTGGCCAGAAACGCTCAGCAGGCTATACCATTGGCGGAAGCGGCCATGCCGCGAACGCCGACCCCTCCCAAAGCGGGATCACCGAAGAAACGCCGTCGACGAAGGCGCCCGGTGCACGCCGGGGCAGGCGAAGAAGCCTGATGCAAGGAAAACGTAGGATCCGGGTTCGAGCGATTCGATCGGCAAAACGCCTGATATTGAGGGTACGGACGTAAGGCCGGGTCTGAAAAATGCGTTTTCTTCAGGTTTCTGCGGCTTCGCGGAATAAAATTCCTATATTTTCCCGGAAAAACTCTTGATTCGCAGAGCGATCCCGCTTAGATTCATGCCGTGCAACCATGGAATGGTTGGCGATTTATTAGAAAGGAATGCCCGAATGGCGAAGAAAGCGACGATCAAACCCTCTGGAAAAGTGCGTTCAAAGTCCGAAGTTTTTGGTCAGTTGGCGACGGTTTCCGACCTGACCAAGAAGCAGGTGGCCTGCGTCTTTGACGGCCTAGCCGACCTGATCAAGACCGATCTGAAGAAGGGCCCGGGGATCTTCACTGTCCCTGGCCTGATGAAGATCAAGGTCATCCGCAAGCCCGCCACCAAGGCCCGCGAGGGCATAAATCCGTTTACAAAAGAGCGGATGATGTTCAAGGCCAAGCCGGCACGGAACGTTGTGAAGGTCCTAGCCCTAAAGAACCTCAAGGCAATGGTTTGACGTTGTCTCGCGGAGAGATCGCGACCCGCCGATAAGCACGGCGGTCTGAGCGCGTGACAACGTGCAATTGGAAATCGCGGGCGATTGCGCATCCTTAAGGAGGCGCAATCGCCCGTTTTCCATTCGTGGGCGATTGGAGAGTCTCGCGAAAAGGCGGCTGCCGCATCACAGACAAGGCGCCCAGTTCAATCCGGCACGTCTAGCGAAACGGACCTTTGCGGTAACGAGGAGAAGCAAGGTGAGTATGAGCAGTCCCCACTGCGAGACGGCGGGAATCACCAGCGGTTCAAGGCAATCGGGGATGCCATTGCCGTTGTCGTCGATGCGATCGTCCTCGCCTGGACATTGATCGAGACAATCCGGGACGGAATCGAGATCCGAATCGACATCGGGGCTGCCGGGACATTGGTCCTCGCAATCCAGAACTCCATCTCCGTCGGAATCAACGTCCGGGGCGCCGGGGCAGCGATCGTTGCAATCGAGCACTCCATCGCCGTCGGAATCCACGTCGGGTGAGCCGGGGCAGCGATCGTTGCAATCGGCCACGCCGTCGCCATCGGAGTCCGCATCGGACACTCCGCAGCCGCAGATGCCCGGCTCGGTCTTTTCGGGGTCGAGGGGGCAGCCGTCCGCACCGTTGCAGACCCCATCGGAGTCGTCGTCGGCATCGGCGGAATTGGGTTCGCACGCGTTTCCGACGCCGTTTCCGTTGCAATCGAGCTGGTCGGCGTTCGCGGTTTGCGGGCAGTTGTCGCAATCGTCGGTGACGCCGTCGCCGTCGGCATCGGGATCGCAATCGTCCGGGTTGCGGTTGCCGTTGCAATCGTTGTATGACAACTCGTCATAATCATCGATCATGTTCTCGTTGCAATCGTGAACAACGGCGAGCCCAACCCCATAATCGGGAATGACCAGTTCGCGGTGGGTCCCGTCGAGGTCGGCCCGAACGATGCCCCTGTAATCCAAATAGTAAAGCTTGCGATCGAGGCGATCGAGCGTTAGGAACCCATCGCTGGTGGATCCAAAGTCAATTCGTTCGCTGTTCGTACCGTCCAGGTTGGCGCGCCACATGTTTCCGTTACCCAGATTCCAGTAAACCCTCCCGTGTTCGAGGTCGAGCGCAAGGTCTCGCGGGTTGCTCAGCCCGGTGAGCACGTCCTGTACATTGGAACCATTGAGCTGCGCGCGTCGCAATCTGCCGGCGCCGGTTTCGACCCAGTACACTAAGCCGGCGTCGAGGTCCAAATCCACTCCAAACGGAATGACCGTCCCCGTCGTCACCAGTGTGGTGGTCGTGTGAGTGATCAGGTTCGTACAGGCGAGCTTCTTCACATTGAAGTCGGTCCAATACAAGAGTTGGTTCTGGGGGTCGATGGCGAGTCCTGCGGGATCTTCAATGAAATTGAACGGTCCGGATACAACGGTTTCAATCGAGGTGCCGTCGAGATTGGCGCGCCGGATGTGTTGAAGATTGACATCACCCCAGTAGATTTTGTGTGTCGATACATCGGCAACAAGCGGCCAAGGTGCGCTCAACCCGTTCGGAATGATGATCGCTGCGTCGGAGCCATCCAGATTCGCACGCCAAATTTCTCCGTAACCGATAGGAAACTGGGGAGTGGGCGCGTAGACGGCTGTCCAATATATCCCCGAGGATGGTGTTCCAGCGGAGAGAGGAACGGCATTCGACGCCAACACGACGAACCCAACGAGTTGTCGAAATCTTCGCATCCCGTCCGCCTCCCGAAACGAGTTCTCCGATAGGCCGCTGTTTCGTGAACACGGCCCAAGGTCGGGCACAACTTCATGCAATGCGTCAGTTTACAGATTTTCTTCGCTCTTTTCAAGGTCGAATTGCCCGCCTCAGGGGATGAAACCCGAGTTGGTTTGCGGATCGTATGCTTTCCGGTCTCATGCCCGCGGAACCCAGTAAAAGGAGGAGGTTTGATTGGCCGCCTGCAACCGGATGGTGTGAACGCTGAGGGGACAGCCGGTAGTTACACGAAGTCTTATCGAAAGCGATCGATGGCAAAAGCGCTTAGCGAAGCGAGCTGAAGGAAGCAGGCGAGGGTCAGCCGAGCAGTGGCCGGTGACGGTTGCGCGTCCACGAGCGCGGCCAGACCCCAACATGCGGCGACGATCGCGAACATCTGCATGAGCGCCCCGCAAAGGCGGAGCACGGAGAAATCGTGCTGCCGTTCACGACGGTTGGCACGGTCGAGCTGGTCGTGAATGCGTTCGAGCAAATCGACGCTGCGGTCGCGGTTCGGATCTGGCGCGGGCGACGGGCGATCGTTCTCGTTCGATGACATGTGCCTAATATCTGAAATCTGGTATCTCAAATCTGAGATTTCAAGTCCGCCATCCCCGTTCACGTCTCCCTTGGCACACCCTTTCCCGTCGTCCGGCCCGGCACCTGCGACGCGATACGCAGGTTGTCGCGTATATGATGCAGGCTCAGGCTTCCCACTACAAGGCTGCTGACGCCGGCGTTGCCGAGAATAAAGGGAATCGAGTCCGCCGGTTTCAGCCGCCCGCTCGCCAGGCCCTTCTTGACGACGACGGTCAGACCGCGCGAGGCGGCTTCCGCGATGATCGGCGCGAGCGTGGTGTCGTCACAATGGTATTCGAGCATGATTGCGTCGGCCCAGGGCAGCGCCGCGCGAAAGCCCTCCGCTGTATATCCCGAAAGCCCGATTGCACTGACAAGCCCCGCAGCGCGCAGCGACATCAAAGTCGCGGGGGCTTCAGTCTCTCGCACTACTCGGAAGTCGTCGCGGCCTGCGTGAATGAACACTATGTCGAGCACCTCGGTCCGCAGACGGCGCAGACTCCGCTCCACACTGTGGCGAACGGCCAGCTCAGAGAAGTCGTAAACGGACGCACCGTCATCGAAGGACTCGCCCGCCTTCGTCGATAGAACAAACTCGTCACGGCGGTGCGCGACGGTTCGGCCGACGAGTTCCTCGCTCACGCTGTAAGCTGGGGCGGTGTCGATGTAGTTGATCCCCAGATCAAGGATTCCGTTGAGCAGACTCTCGACCGCCCGCTCGTCCGGCAAATCGTAGTTGTGTCCGTATTTCGCCTGTTGATTGCGTCCGATTTTGAACGCCCCGAATCCGATGGCGGACAATGATCTCGTCAGCTTCGCCATTCGTCACATACTTCCCACGGCGGCAGGGCTACCTCAGGACGAGGCCAGTCAGGCGGGGATTCAACTGATGTTTCGTGCCCTGCGGGCGGGTCGCCCAGTGCATCCGCGATCAATCGTGCGAGTCGCGGGACGAGAACAAGCTTGGTCGGCCAGGCGGAAACCACTGAACCCTCCCGCCGCCACACGGGGCCGTCGGGGCGCAGACCAGACTTCGACCGCCCCTCGGCACGGCTAATTCGGTAGGTTCCCCATTCAGTGCCGGCCAAATCCACGCCCGGCAGCACCGAAACCAACTCCCGCCTTGTGAACTGCACCAGATCGGACGGCGTCATGTCTACGCCTTTCTCTGCAACCTCGCCGCCCACCTGCCAGACGGTGAGCCCACGTGAGTCGTCCGCCGATGTAATCGTCACGCGGGTCTTGTTGCCGTCCACGCAGTGCCCGAACAACTGCGGCAGCCGACCGCGGATCATGACAGTGTGCAGCGCTCGCCGCTGCATGATGTCGCCCGATAAGCCGACGCTGTGACGCAATCCCTCGTTTCCCTCGCCGGCGGCAAAGATGCACGTCGTGGGCCGTAATGAAACCGCGCGGCCCGTATTCGCGCCCCGCAGCCGCACTTCGTCTACACAACCGGGGCCGGAGGTCACGAATTCAACGCCGTTGTCTTCGCCGGCCTTCACGATCCGAGTCGAATGCGCCCGACTCAGCACCTGCAAGAACGACGCTGCATCGACAACCTGCTCCTCAACGCGAAGGACCTCGCCGGGGCAGTGCGCCAAAGCCGCCGGCCGATCCTGCGCCGTGACTTTTTCGACCGATGTTCGCAAGACAAATCCGGCGGCGGAAAGCGCCGCCCTGGAGGTAATTGAGTCGGTCCGCCAAAGATGGCAATGCGGCGAGAGAATACGCACCTCGCGCAGGTCCGGCCGGCCGCCGCCCCCAAGACACCCTCGCCAGACATCCGTCATCTCACCGGCCGCTCTGGCCGATCCGGAGACGATGCCGCCGAGCATGTACTTCAGCCCGCCATGCAGGATGCCCTGCGAAGCAATAGTCTGGCCGGCGCCGAGCGCACGGCGCTCGATGAGCAGAACGCGAAAGCTCCGTCGGTTAAGCTCATCAAGCAGCCACAATCCGGCGGCACCGCCGCCGAAGATCAAAACGTCGAGATTCAAAGCGTGGACATCCGAAGGTCAGGAAGTTCGCTCGCGGCGCAGGGTGCACTCGAGCAACTGTTGGAGGATTGTATCTCCTCCGTCGAGAAAATCGATGCCCACGCGCACTACGCCGAGCGAATCGCGGTCAATCCCGGATAGCCCCACGAGCTTCACCGCGTCCTTCTCCGTCGTGAGCAGGATATCGTGCGGCGGAAAACTTCGCTCGTCGAAAATGGCCTTGATATCTTGGGGCCGATAGCGGTGATGATCGGGCCACCAACGCTTTGCAACCACATCGACCCCCAGCGATTCAACCGTCGTGGCGAAGGCCTGCGGCCTGCCGATGGCGGCGAAGATGACGGCCCGCTTTCCGGCGATGGGACCTTCGATCGTCGTCCCGTCTAGTCGTTCGACGGCCGTGACGCAGTGGCGGCAGCGTAGCACCGGCGTGTCCGGAGCAATCTCCCCAAGGCGGGACCCTATCCGCGACAACTCGCCGACCGACGCCTGATCGCAACGCGTGACAATCAACAGACCCGCCCGTCGAAGACCGCCCAGCGGTTCACGAAGCAACCCGCGCGGCAAGACGTGTTCAAAGCCGAACGGGCAGGTCGCATCGATCAGGACGATGTCGAGATCGCGGGCCAGGCGGCGATGCTGAAAGCCGTCGTCCAGTACGATTACATCCGCGCCCATTCGACTTGCGGCCCATTCGGCGGCCCGGCAGCGATCCGCATCCGCGATGTACGCAGCGCCCGGGCAGTTGCGACGGATCAGCAGTTCCTCGTCATTGGGTTCGCCAGAGGCGCCGCCGTATCCACGGGCGACGACGGCCGGGCTGCACCCCAAGCGGTCGAGCCGCGTCGCCAGTTCGATCACGAAAGGCGTCTTTCCCGTCCCGCCCACCGTGATATTGCCGACGCTGATGACAGGAACCTCAGCCGCGTAGCTCGCCCCACTCCGATCGTAGCACGCGTTACGCAGGCGGATCGCGGCGGAGTAGACGGACTCAGCGGCGCGAAGCAATCCCCGCACCGGTCCGGCCCATGCACCTGCCTCGCCAGAAACAATCCTGCAATAACCGCGAGCTCCGCACATGTTTTGGGGTCACGCCTGCAAATCGAGATGAATCTTCCCGTCCTTGTCCTTGGTGAAACCCACTGGTTCACCGTCAGCGGAAGTCTGCCGCCCCTGTGATTCGTCCTCTTCGCCAAGCTGGCGACCCTGGCTGCCGGTCCCTTCGGCATCGGTGAAAACGCGGGAATCTGCGTCGGTGGTTTCCACGGCGGCGCCGGCGTCATCAACGGTCTTGACCTGGGTTCGGGCGGCGATGTGTTGTCCGGCGCGACGCGCCTCGCGGGCCTCCGCCGCATCCTTGGCCTGTAGCGGCATGCCCGCGGCGGATGAGGCAATTGGAGAAGGGCTGTCCGCCATAGGCGTCCTCTCCCGAATTACTAACGGACCTGCGGCGCCGTCCACCGGCCGAGCCGCAGGCGGAATGCAATCCCGGCGCGCCGGGAGCCTGCGCGACCCCGTCGCACGGCCTAAAAGCCGCGGCTCGGAGCGAATCTCTCCGCCTTTTCACCTGCTTGTGCTCAGTGCACGAATTCCTTTCGGCGAAGTTCGAGCTGTTCCTTGAGCCGGCGGAGAATGGATGAGTGCATTTGGGATACGCGGCTCTCGGACAGATCAAGCGTAACGCCGATCTCCTTCATGGTCATCTCCTCATAATAATAGAGTATGAGGATCAGCCGTTCGGCGCGGGTCAGCCCGCGCGTAACCAGGTCCTTAAGGTCCTTTTTGTGGATTTCGCTCACGGGATCCCTCCCTCGCTTGTCCTCCAGCACGTCAATCTCACACACCTCCTTGCTAGAGTCGGTTTCGTTGTATTTCCGCGACAGGGAGACCTGTGTCACTGCCGTAGCATCGCGAATAAGTTTCTCGAACTCCGTCGGCGGGAGTTTCAAGCGTTTGGCAAGCTCAGGCTCGGTGGGCAATCGACCCAGCATGGACTCCATCTCCCGTGATGCGCGCTCCAGCTTGGTCGCCCTGCTCCGCACCAATCGCGGAACCCAGTCCATGCTCCGCAGCTCGTCCAATATAGCGCCGCGGATGCGGGGAGCGCAGTAGGTTTCAAACTTGACTCCGCGCCCCAAATCGAATGAGTCGATGGCGTCCAGAAGACCGAAGATCCCGGCCGAGACCAAATCGTCATTCTCAATCTCATCGGGCAGCTTGGCCCCGATCCGCTCCGCGTTGTATTTGACGATCGGTAAAAAGTTCTCCACCAGGCGGTTACGCAGAACAGGATCGCCCGACGCTTTGTAATCGTCCCAAACCGCTCGCCAGTCCACACTCGACATCGTCGCTTGCATGTGCTTCGCTCCTTTACGCGTCCCTGCGCTAGGCCCTCATCGGCCCCATCCTGGAGTCGATTGGCTTTTTCTTTGATTGCTCCTCGACCTCTTCTTTCGCGGCATCCTCGCGGTAGTGCCGTTCGATTTCCGCCCGCTTGTTCCGCTCGTACTCCGCAATCACGCTTTGAGCGGCCCGGCCGGACAATAGTCCTATAATGCAGAATGCAATAAGCGCCAGAATGCTGCGCGAAAGGATGACCATCGGAGGGTTGTGTGTGTACAACCCCGCCGCAATGGTGACGGCGAAAGCTAAAAGACCGAGACTGGCACCCGCGAAGCGAGATACCATCTGCGCAACATCCGTGTCGCATTAGTGGCAGAAAGGCGTCGCGATCAGGACGTTGGACCCACGACTTGCGACAAGTCGGTTGGAGGTCGACGCCCCGCCCCGCGCTGCGGGGACCGGCATCCGTGCCGGGCCGTGACACTCTGCGCCTTCCGAACAACCTCGGGAATGAATCAGACGAACAGTCCCGCGACTCGCCGGAAGAATCCTTCACGCCGCGGTTGGTCGCTACGTTCCTCGATGAACGAGTCCGCCACCGCGGCAATACATGCGCTGGCGTTCGACCCCGGATAACGAATCACGACGGGGCACCGCGCCTGAACCGCCAGCGCAACCGCCGTATCTTGCAGCACGTAACCGAAATATGCAATAGGGTAATTCAAAAATCTCTTCGCAACCCCGGCCAGGCGGCGGAAGGTGGCCTCGGCCTCGGCCCGGCTGTTCACTTTATTGACCAGCAATCCCACCCCACGCCGGTACTGTTCGCGCTGCAGGGTCTTGATCGCGGCGTAAGCGTCGGTGATCGCCGTAGGCTCGGGCGTGGTGACGACCATCACCCGGTTGGCCGCCACGGCGAATCGAATCACGTTGCGTGAAATCCCCGCACCACAATCAAAAACGATGATATCAGTACTGTCCTCAAGCTTTTGTAGGTGCATCAGGAGGTTCTGCCGCTCGAACTCTGATAGGTTTGCGATCTGATGCAGACCGGATGCCCCGGGAACAAACCGGACCCCCGCTGGGCCTTCCACGATGATTTCATCCAGCGTCCGAACCCCCCCAACAAGCTGGGCCAGGGTGTATCGCGGCTGGATACCCATGAGCAGGTCGGCGTTGGCCAGACCCATATCCAGATCGACTAGCGACACCCGCGACCCGCGGGCGGCTAGGCAAATCGCCAGGTTGACGGCGATGTTGGTCTTGCCCACTCCCCCCTTGCCGCTAAGAATGGCAAGCGAAAGCGGCGATCCCCCGCCCCCACGAGCCAGTTCCCGCAGGCGCGAGGCCTGATCTCGACGATGTAAATTGGGGACAGTCACCTATTTCTCCGCAGCGCGTGCCCGCAGGATCATCTCCGCCAGCACCGCCCCCTCCCCAACCTCGATATCACTGGGCACATCCTGTCCGGTAGTCACATATGACAACCGGGCATCGACCTTGCGCAGGCAAGTCAGAATTACTCCAAATCCCAACGCCTCGTCGAGCTTCGTAAAGATCACGCGGTCCACGCCAACTTCTCGAAATCGTTCGATCGTTTCGAAAAGCACCCGGTCGCTGCTGGCGCTTGAGAGGACGAGGTGCGTTTCGTGCGGCTTGATTGCCCCGAAAAAGGCCCGCAGTTCCTGCACTTTCATCGCGTCGCGTTGACTGCGGCCCGCAGTGTCGATAAGGATCACGTCGCGGTCGCTCATACGCGTCACCGCTTCTTTTAACTGGTCAGGCGACATCGCCACCTCCAGCGGAACATCAATAATCTGCGCGTACGTCTTTAGCTGCTCCACAGCCGCGATGCGGTAAGTGTCGATAGTAATCAGCCCCACCTTCTTGCGATCGCGGAGACAGAAGTTCGCCGCCAGCTTTGCAATGGTTGTCGTCTTGCCCACGCCCGTGGGACCGATGAGCGCGACAACGTATGGTTCGCCGACGGCGGCAATCCGGATCGGACCCGCTGTAGGAAGCATCGACTCCAGCGCCTTCGCCAGATGCGAACGGACCACGCCGGCGTCGCGCAATTGCTCGTCGTTCAATCGACCGCGCAGGTTCTCGACAAGTTCCGTGGCGATTTCTTCGGCCACGGCGTTCCCCACCAATGCAACGTAGGTGTCGTAAAGTTCGCCGGGAACCCGGGCGACGTTGGCCCGCCGCGTCTCGCGCAGCAGATCGGAGACCAAGGACTTCAGGGCCCCGACTTCACTCAGAATCGACTCAGACGCCGCCGGACTTGCCGTAGCCGTCGTCGCGATTGCCACGCGTGGGGCGGCACCTTCTGCGCTTTCGCGGGTCCGGGAGCGCAGCCCTCCCGTATCGCGACGCACGCTGGACTTCGCCTCCGGCAAGTCCGATCGGTCCCTGGCCGCGGTTATCTCTACGTATGGCTTTCCGCCCAAGCCGAGGAATCCGCCGCTCGTAAACGTGCGGGTGTTAAGGATCACCGCCTCGCGTCCGAACTGGCGTTTGACCAGTTCGAGCGCTTCGGCCATCGACCGTCCCTGGAACGTTTTAAGCTTCATCCGTCAGCACCACCATTCCATGTGATTCGACTTCGAACCCGCGAACGATTTCGTTGTACGAAAGCACCGCCACGGTCGGCAGGCGCACCTCGAGCATGCGCCGCACCCACAGGCGGATCTGCGGCGGCACTAGCAACACCGGCGAACGACCGCCCGCGCTCGCCCCGACCTTCTCAATCTGCCCGGCGATGGCCGCCACGATCCGCGACTGAAGCTTGGGCGGAAGCGTGAGCATCGTCCCGTGTTCAGACCGCTCCAATCCCTTGGCGATCGTCTGTTCAAGCCCCGGATCCAGCGTAATGCAGTGCACCCGCCCGTCGTCGGCCTTGTATTGGTGGCAAAGCGTCCGGGCCACCGCGTTGCGGGCGTACTCCGTTAGAATCTCCGCATCTTTCATCCGCGGCGCAACATCCGCGATCGCCTCCAATATCGTCTCCAGATCGCGGACCGGGACGCGCTCGCGGAGCAGGGCCTGCAACACGCGCTGCACCTCTCCGGGCTTGAGGACGTTGGGAATGACTTCTTCCACCAACTTCGGAGCGGCCTCCTTGAGATGGTCGAGCAGACGATTGACTTCCTGCCGGGTCAGCAACTCGTCGGCGTAACGCCGCACTACTTCCGTTAAGTATGTGGCGATCACACTGGAAGGTTCGACAACCGTGTAACCCCGGTGCTCAGCCTCATGACGCCGCGAATCCTCGATCCACAGCGCCGGCAGTCCGAATGCGGGTTCCTTGGTTTCCTCGCCGGACATCCGCTCGCTGACGGCCCCGCCGTCAATCGCCAGCAAGTGACCCGGAAGAACATCGCCTTTGCCAATCTGCGATCCGCGGAGCTTCACTTGGAACTCGTTGGGTTGAAGCTGAATCTCGTCGCGGATGCGGATCGGCGGCACAACGATGCCCAGCTCCTGTGCCACCTGCCGCCGCAGATTCGTAATGCGGTCAAGCAGGTCACCGCCCTGCTTGCGATCGACCAGCTTGATTAAACCGTACCCGACGTTGAGTTCCATCGGGTCCGGGGCGAGGTGCTTCTCGATCCGCTCCGGCGGCGCCGCCTTGGCTCTGGAGACCGCCGCCTGCGCTAACACCGCCTTGTCGCGCTGCAACAGAAGATATGCCATCGCCACGGTAGAACCGGCCAACAGCACCAGCGGCGGCTTGGGAAGCGGCGTCAAGGCCAGCACCGCTAGAAACCCGGCGGTAAGCGCCAGCGCGATCGGCTGCCCCGTCAATTGTCCGAGCAATTCATCGCCAAGGTTCTTCTTCGCCGCCGAACGGGTCACGATCATCGCCGCCCCGACGGACACGATGAACGCCGGTATCTGCGAAACCAGCCCGTCGCCGATTGTGAGGATCGTAAACTTTCGTAGCGTTTCGCTGAGCGGCAAGCCCATCTGCACCAGGCCGACGACGATCCCGCCGATTATGTTCACCAGCGTAATGATGATCCCCGCGATGGCATCGCCGCGCACGAACTTGCTTGCCCCGTCCATCGCCCCGTAGAAGTCCGCCTCCCGGGTGATCTCGCCGCGGCGACGCTTGGCCTCCTCGTCCGTGATCGTCCCCGCGTTGAGGTCGGCGTCCACGGCCATCTGCTTGCCCGGCATCCCATCGAGCGTGAACCTCGCCGCGACTTCGGCAATGCGCGTCGCCCCCTTTGTGATCACCACGAATTGGATGATGACGATGATGGTGAAGATAACCACCGCCACGGCCAGCGAGCCGCGGGCGACGAACCCGCCAAAGGTCGCGACCACCTGACCGGCGTTGCCGTCGGTGAGGACCAGCCGCGTCGTGGCGACGTTGAGCACCAGTCGAAAAAGCGTCAGACCCAGGAGCAGCGAGGGAAACGACGAGAAATCGAGCGGACCGTTGATGTACATCACCGTCAACAGGACGACCGCCGAAACGGTGATGTTGATAAGCAGCAGCAGGTCCAGCAGCGACGTGGGGATCGGAACGAGAAGGACCAGAAACAGGGCCATTGCCCCAACAGGCAACAGCAGTCCCTGGTACTTCACGATCCCCGTCGTGATGCGTTCGCGATTAAACGTGATCGCCGCCATCAAACTCTCTTATCTTCGTGCCCGTCTCTCTAACCCTCTCCCCCCTTTGAGGGAAAGGGCAGGGTGAGGGGGGTTGTGCCCATTATCCCTCTCCCCCCTGGGGAAGAGTCTTTTGTTGCCTCGTTGCCTTGTTGCCTTGTTGCCTCGTTCCCTCGTTCCCTCGTTGCCTTATCCCGCCATCGCCTCCGCCCGCCGCACCGGAGACCGCCCGGTGAGCTCGTAGATGTACGCCAGAATCTCCGCCACCGCCCGGTAGAATCGCTCCGGGATGTACTGACCGACCTCCACCGACTCATATAGGGCTCGCGCCAGCGGCTTCCGCTCCACCATGGGTATCCCGAATTCCGCCGCGATCTGGCGGATGCGTATCGCCACGTAGTCGGTCCCCTTCGCCACCACCTTCGGAGCGATCATCGCATCCGGATCGTACTGGATCGCCACTGCGTAGTGCGTCGGATTGGTCACCACCACGTCCGCACGCGGAACGTCCTTGCGCAGCCGCTGCATCGCAAGCTGCAACTGAAGCTGCCGACGACGACGCTTGATGTTCGGGTCCCCCTCCATGCTCCGCAGTTCATCCTTGACCTCTTCCTTGGTCATCCGCAGATCGCGCTCATGCCGATAGCGCTGCCAGGCGTAGTCAATCAGCGCCAGCAACAGCAGCGCTGCCGAGAGTTTCATCCCCAATTCCAGAAGAAGCGCCCCACCAAGCAGTAATATGTCGTGAAAGTCGAATGTGAACGCGCGGAGGATGGCCCCGGCGCTGCCCGCCAGCGTCATATATGCCACAAACGCCACGAAAACTAGCTTCATCAGATTGATGAGCGCCATCACCAGCGAACGCGTCGAGAACAATCGGGCGATTCCGTTGAGCGGGTTGATTTTGGTCAGGCTCGGCATCAACGGCTGCCACGTAATTATCCCCCCCACCTGCGCGTAAAGAACTATCAACCCCACAGCAAACAAACCCACCAGCAACGGCCCAAGGCGTCTCAGCAACTCCAGGCCGATTGCGGATGCGAATGGGACAAGGTCGCTCATTTGTCCAGGGGCCTCGTCGCAAAGCCCCGCCGCCACCATGGCGATCAGGCTGCCGATGAGCGCCGGTCCCAGGAAGTACAATCCCGCGAATGCGGCGAACAGCAGCACTGCCGAGGTCAGGTCCTGGCTCCGCGCCACCTGTCCCTTGGCCCTTGCCTCCTGTCGCCGACGCGGCGTTGGGGCTTCCGTCCTGTCATCAGCAAACGTCGCCATCAGCGAACCAGCCCCGCGGCATTCGGTTCAAGCCCGAATCCCGCCCGAACCAAGTCCAGACCGTCCCACACCGCATCAACCAAAATGTCTTGACACAAACCGAAAGTCAGCCACAAAACAGCGACCGCTACGAGCACTTTGACCGTAAACCCCACCGAGAGGATGTTCATCGCCGGCATTGCCCGCGACACCACCGCCAGCGCAATCGCCGTCAGGAACAACGCGATCGTCGCCGGACCCGCAATGCGAATCCCCACGATGAACGCGGCCGTCAGCGTCTCCACCAGCAGGACCACGATCGACTCGCCGCCGCTGAACGAAAGCAGCGGAATCGCCTTGAAAGTGTCCAGCACGGCCGCGATCGCCGCCCGATGTCCTCCCGCCAGCAGGAACACCAGCGTCAGAATGACCGTGCACATCTGACCGACCACCGACGCCTGTTCGTTGTGCAGCGGATCCACGACCTCGCCGAGAATAAGCCCCGCCTGTTGTCCGATCATGGAGCCCGCCACTTCCCCGGCCAGCAGCAAAATCGAAAGAGCAAGACCGATCGCCGCCCCGATCATTACCTCGCCAACTCCACCAACCACTGCCCCCGAAAAGGTCAAATTGCCCGGAACCTGCACCCGCAAGATCGGAAACACCATCGCCGCCAGCGTGAACGCGATCGCCCCACGGATGCGCACCGGTATCACCGGGCTGGCCAGTATCGGCGCCGTCAACACCAGTCCCGTTAGCCGAAACAGGACCAACGCAAACGCCGGCAAAGCAAGAAGAATGTCAAACAATGACCACGGCATCTAGTCCATCCCTCACCAGTGACCACGGCGTTTGGGGTGTGGGGTATGGGGTGTGGGGTTTAGGAACCTCTCCCTATACCCCATACCCAATACCCTAAACCCCAAACCCCTTTACCACGGCAGCGTCCCCAGCATGTCCCGCGTATACTCCACCATTTGCTCCGTGATCCACGGAATGAAAAATGCCGCGGCGACCACCATGGCCGCAATTTTCGGCACAAACGTCAGCGACTGCTCCTGAAGCTGAGTAATGGCCTGAAAAAAAGCCAGGATCAGACCGACGACCAGCCCGATCACCAGGATCGGACCAGAAATAATGAGGGTCATCCAAAACGCATGTCGCCCCATTTCAAGCGCAGTACTGAAATCCATCTAGTCCTCCCTTTCTGGGGTATGGGGTATGGGGTATAAGGCAACGTTCCCAACCCCCAACCCCCAACCCCACACCCCATTCACTGAAAGCTCATCAAAATCGTCTCCACCACCAGACGCCACCCGTCCGCCAGTACGAACAGCAGCAGCTTGAACGGAAGCGAAATGAGCACAGGCGGAAGCATCATCATGCCCATCGAAAGCAGGATCGTCGCAATCACCATGTCGATCACCAGGAAAGGGAGGTAGATGCGAAACCCCATGATGAACGCCGTCTTCAACTCGCTGAGCATGAACGCCGGAATCATCACCGATAGCGGAACGTTTCCGACTTCGATCGGTTCTTCCGGCGGAATCTCGCGCCCCTCGGCATACGACAGAAACAAGTACACGTCCTCGTCGTTTCCCGCCCGCCCGATCTGGTGGTACATGAACTCCTTGAGGTGCCCGGCGGCCAGGTCCATCGCCTCCGATTGGCTCATCCGGCTGTCGAGGTACGGCTCGACCGCCTGCGTCTGAATCTTGTGCCAGGTCGGCGCCATCACCAGCATGGTCACGAAGAGCGAGAGCGCCAGCAGAACCTGTCCGGGCGGGAGTTGCGGAATGCCGACGGCCTGGCGCAATAGAGCGAGCACGACGATGACTCGCGGAAAAGCCGTGGTCATCACCAATATCGAAGGGATTAGCGTCAGGACCGTCAGCAAGACGAGGATGCGAAGGCTCGCGCTCACCCCCTTGGAGTCCGTCGCCATCGGAACGATCTTGCTCAGATCGGGAATGCCCGCGGAATTGTCGAAGACTGGTGCGCTCGCGCCCGGCGCCGCTGCCGTTTGCGCATGCGCCACGCGCGGCAGCGACACCAAGACCATCAGACCTATAACGGTCAGCGATCGACACATTCTCGAGCATCCATGCTCCGTCGCCCGTCACGGCCTTCAAGCTCGCCGCGACTCTGCACATTGGTGCGACTCCGTCGCACAGCACACCGTATCAGCTTTAACCGAGCCGCAGGCTTCAGCCTGCGCGACCCTCGTCCCTTTGCGAGCTGCGGACGGAATGCGATCCCGGCTTGCCGGGAGTCCGCGCGACCCTCGTCCCTTTGCAAGCCGCAGGCTTCAGCCTGCGCGACCCATCCGAGCCGGGACAGGCACCAGCAACCGGTCACTCTGGCACTTACGTTCGTGGTCCCATTTGCAGGTTCCGCAGCCTGCCCAACAGATCCTTCAGCGGCTTTGAGGCCCCACCCGGTCCCTCACCCTCCGAGGCGACGACCTTCTCCGCCTCTCCTGGGCGCCGCAAGTAGTCCGCAGCTTCTCGATTCAGCCAAGTAGCGAAGCCCGATGCACCTTTTACGTCCGCCTGGGACACAAGCTCCGCCACCTCTTCCGCATCAGCGATCTCGCACACCGCGTTTACGCGCTCCGGCGACACCCCCACTAAAACGAATCGCTTACCCACGCGCACCAGCACCAGACTCTGCCGCGGGCTAATCGCTAATCGACCTGCAACGCGCATGATCCCATGATCACTGCCGATCCGCGCCGATGGAAGCCAACGCCGCGCCAGCACAAATACCACGCCGATCAGCGCAAGAACAACCGCCAGCGCGCCCAGCCCGGTTCGGTACCACGGCGCCGATCGCGCGTCGTTCGCGTCGAAGCCGATATCCGATGGACTGCGTTTGCGCTGGCCGCGCAACAAGGTTTGATGACTATTGCCGGAGTCGTTGGAAGTCGGCAGCCGACCGGCTTCGGCATCGGAAAGATTGGATGATTCCGTATTCGAGGGATTGGCCTGCGCGCCTCCTGCGGCCTCCGGCGGATCAGGCTGGACCGATGGCCCTTCGTCTACTGAAACACTCTGGTTGGAGGCCGTCGTCGGGATTGAGTCTCGCGCCACGGCTTCGGCGGGCCTGGTGCCGCGTGGCGGCGAATCGCGCAAATCCTGCGCCGCTCCGCCGGCTTCGGCGGATGCCATCGCCAAGAGTCCGATCCACGCCCCGATCCGGCACGCCCGCTCCGTAAACCGCAGTGCGTCGCCGGCCGAGTCCTCCATGACTCGTCGTAACCGCATTTTCACCTAGCGCGTGATGCGATGCGGATCACGCGAGATCACCTCGTTGATCCGCACGCAGAAACTATCATCCAGCACCAAGACCTCGCCGCGAGCGACCAAGCGCTCGTTGGCATAAACGTCTACCGGATCGCCGGCGAGCTTGTCCAATTCCACGACGCTTCCCTCGCCAAGCTTGAGCACCTCTTCGACGAGCATGCGCGTTCGGCCAAGCTCAATCTTCACACGAAGATTCACGTCACTGAGCATAGTCACGCGCTTGACGTCCACTCCGGCGGCGGCTGCGGCATTGAAATCGGCGAATTCAAACCGTTGGACATCCGGCGCCGAAGCGGCGACTGACTGGGGAGTTTCGCTCGGTACGGCTTTTGCCGGTACTTCGTTACTTTGCGCAACGCCGGCTTTAGCCTCGGTTTGCCCCAGCGTTCCCACGACCTCCCCAGCGCCCCCCGCGTCGCCCCCGCCCGCTGCCGACAGCAGTGCGTCGAGGTCCCCCTGGTTAAGGAAATCACCCGACTCCGCGGGGGGATCCGCAGGCGAAACTTGCGCCTCCGTCGGGGAAGAGGGCGCGGGATCCGCGCCGCCCTCGACGGGTTTCGACTCGGACTGCTGTTGGGGGTCGTCACCCATCCATCTGCTCCATTAGCCCCAACCCGATTCGGGGATACTCGGTATATCGGAGAATCCGCGATAGCGTCGCCACTCAAAGCCCCGGACCGGAAGGCAGCATCTCGGGAATAAGAATATCTTGAATCAGCAATTCGTCCGCAAGAATGCGATCAAGCTCTGATTTGAGTCGGCGCTTGATAGTCTCCAGGCCTGGTTCGTTAAGATGGGAAGGCTCGGCGCTACGGATGACGAAATTGACGCGATCATTTATTCGCGCCTTGTTGCCTTCGACAAGTGTCTTTACGCGCTCCGAATTGGAGGTGCGTACCAGTAGTGATACACGCATTCGGAAGTTGATGAGCTTACCGCTGACCCTGTTTACGGGCCGACACTCGCCCAGCTCGACTTCTGCAAACTCCTGTGTCGCCGGAGTTTGTTCACCATGTTTGGCTTCCCCTTCTGCAGCTTGAGGTTCACTTGCAGCCACGGCCGCTGGCGCAGAACCCGTGAGGAACTTAGTGCCAAAGAATATCGCCACACCCTCAACTGCCATCAGCACGAGGACAAGGACCAGTGATTTGGAGCTTTTCTTGGGTTCGCTGGATTCCGTCGCCTCTGGTCTTGCGTTCTCAGTTGCCATCCGAAGCCCCTTTCAGATCGTCCGCCTTTTATCAGGGCACGTACTGCCCCCTAACCCCAATACGGTTCACTTAAGGCGCATAAAGCAAGCCCCACAAAGACGATAGAGATTCGGATGGAGCAGAAATCAGTCTATCGCAAAGGAGGCTTGTACCATGTCGAGTATCGGCCAAGGAGGGCCGT
>Ga0209777_10002690_pt1 | contig 22994 bp, 19 predicted proteins | sample FrelakmetHBP12HB_FD_187147 | JGI IMG/M metagenome (GOLD analysis project Ga0209777, IMG submission 187147) | Freshwater lake sediment microbial communities from the University of Notre Dame, USA, for methane emissions studies -HBP12 HB (SPAdes)... | ecosystem: Environmental > Aquatic >...
GCGGCTGCCAGAAGAATCAGAATAAGCCACCAAAAAGATTTTAAAAAATTACTGATGGCAATTAAAACAATTGTAATCAGCGGTAACGTCTGGTGCATATCGGTAAATATACCGGTAATTTTAGGAACAACAAAAGTCATCAAAAGAAAAATAACGCCGCTTCCGATAAACAACATAATTATCGGGTAGGCCAGGGCTGACCTGATCTTGCCCATCAAGGCCTGCTGATTTTCGCTGAAATCGGCAAGCCTCTCCAGCACCAGATTAATTGTACCCGAAGATTCTCCGGCCCTGACCATGTTCACGTAAAAAGACGGGAAGATTCGGGGAAAATTCAGCATGCCTTGAGTCAGGGTTTTACCTTCATTAACTTGCTCGCGAATTTGCGCCAGTGTTTGTTTCAAAAGCGGATTTTTTGTTTGCGCGATTAAGACAGACAGTGAAGGCACAAGCGGGATACCGGCGCCTAAAAGGGTCGAAAGCTGACGGGTAAATACAGACACATCTTTAGTGGAAACCCGCTGCCAGAGATTAATTCCCAAAACACCGGATAATGCCGTATCCTTCTTATCCGCCGCCTGATTAATTTCAGTGGGGTAAACTCCCTCTTCGCGCAATTTCTGCCTCGCTGCGGCAACACCCATTGCATCAACAAAGCCTTTGCGCTCGCGTCCTTTTTCATCCAAAGCTGTATATTCGTATACACTCATCTGCCTTTACTCCATAAAACTCAATTTCGCAGGAATATCTACCATGATTTCAAATTTGATTCAATGAGTTATCATACGTTTATGCAGGCATTTAATTTGAGAAATGTTCTAATGGAAAAATGCCAGGAATTATAAGGAGAATCCACAAAGGACTTAATATTGTTGACATATTAGATCGCTTGCGTTTATAGTAATGGTCACCGAGGAGGGGGAAATATGGAACTCAAGACTCATAGCGTTTGCAGGCTTGTCAAGAACGAAGACCTAAATCACCACGGGACTCTATTTGCGGGTAAGACAGCCTTGTGGTTCGTGGAATCTGGATTTATCGCCGCGGCATCTCTTACGCATTCCGAGAACATCGTCTGCGTGAATATACACGGTATGCTTTTTACCAGGCCGGTACGCAATGGCCAAATCATCCGTTTCGAAAGCAAGGTTGTTCTGACCGGGAAAACACGCCTTATTTCGTATGTAAGAGTAGTGGATAACAGCAGTGACGAGTTTTATCTTGACGGTTTTATCAGCTTCGTGCATGTGGATTTGAAAGGCAAGTCGCTGCCGCATGGAATCGAAATTAATCCTACAACCCCGGAAGATATTGCTTTGCAGGAAAAAGCAAAAAACCTGAGATAATAGAGTTGGTTTTCTGCTGATGCCCGAAGTATTACTGCATTTTACGAATTCGCACTTCTATCCCTCTGGTATCTTTGAGCAGATAAGTCAGCTTTGCAGTGTCCGTGTTTCCGTAGTGGTAGAGGTAAAGTATCTTGGGACGGAAAGCCTTTATCGCGTCGGCTACCATTTCCGGAGTCATCGTATAGGGAAGATTCATGGGCAGAAGCGCTATGTCGATACCTTTTAAGCTTTTCATCTCCGGAGTGTTTTCCGTGTCCCCGGCAATATATACACGCCTGTCGCCAAATGTAATAATATAACCGTTGCCTGCGCCCTGGGGATGGAAAGGAACGCCGGGAGCGCGCATATGTATAAGATTGTACGCGGGTACTGCTTCAAGCCGGAAAGTCTCTATATTTTTAACATCACCATTTTTCATCACTATTACACCTGAAAGTTGCTTGGCAACATTTTCATTCGCCACTATTTTTGTTTTTGCTGTTTTAACAAGGTCTATCGCTTTAAGATCGAAATGATCCGAATGTTCATGGGTTATGAGGATCAAATCGGCTTTGGGCATTTTTGTGTAATCGGCCATCTGCGACACAGGATCGACATGGATGACCTTCCCGTTTATGGACATCATTATGGTCCCATGCCCGATGAATGTCAGGACAAGTTCTCCCCCTGAGGTCTTGATTATGTCGGATTCAAACTTTTGCTCCGCCGCAAACGCTATCGTGAAACACAGAAAAAATAAACCCGTTAAAGCTAATTTCCCCATAATTGCTCTCCCTTATTCTCTGATTGATGAACGAGGATTATTATGTTTGCATTCCCTTATTGACCCGTTTAATTATCTTTTCCAATGCGCGCCAGGCCGTCCATGTAACGGACACAAACACCGTCTAATGGTTCAATACAGAGGCACTTTAAATAAGATTTGATAAAACCTTTGAGAAAAGCCGCTGCGGGAAGCCGCTTAACCTTATCTTCCTCAATGCTGATTAAATAATCCATGCGTATTTTTGTTTCTCCGGCAATCTTTTCGATAGCCACACCCAGTTCATTTCTAATTGCCTTAAGATCAGCGCCGCTAATTTCCTGCTTGGATAAAATTTCATTAATGCGCTTATTTTGAGCGACTTTTTCTTTTAAAGTAGATTTATTATCTTTAAGCACAGTTGCCTTACCCCACTGCCTGCTTGCGTCATAAATACCCGTTGATCTTTTAGCCCCTACCTTGCCTCCCACATTATCGAGAATTCCCAGCTGAATAAGTTCTTTATCGTAGTTTTTTCTTTCTTTTCCATTGATGAGGGTTAGGTACGCTTTTTCCAGAAGGTTAAGTATCTCTTGTCTTTCTTCAAGAGAAAAAAAGGAATAACTGACCAGTGAGTCTGCCCGATACATTTGCATAGAGGCATTATAGGCATGGCGAATTTCAAAAAATGCCGCATCAGGGGTAACATCCAAAATTTCATAATAATTCAGGGTGGCAAAATTTTTTTTCATAAAAAAACCTCAAGCGTAATATTTTTATAAATATTTTATAAAATTGATGCCTTTAAGAATAACGCATTAACAATTGTTCGCTCGTAGAATTAACAATTCGTTTGCTTAACTCTCGCAGGTCATAAGCCGTACGAGTGTAAGGATATCGATCCAAAAACGATACCCGCTGACAAACAGCATCGTGAACGCGATCATCGAAAGCAACGTTACCGGCAAAATCAACCTGGAACCCAAGATGTTTTTCGATAATTTTGCATATTTGTGGACCCAGGGCAATATTATCCTGCTTGCGCAACTGGTTGAGAACAAGCCTGAATCTAAAAGAACTGAAATCATTTTCCAGCTGCAAACTCTTTTCCGGGTGCGCTCTTTTAACCGCCTGCATGATGCAATCCGGTTTATTAAATGATCCTTCACCAAATTGTTGTATAACTTCTTCTTCTAGCACCCTGAAATCAGCCGCATTAAAATACTGGCGAATCCGCCGGAAATAAATGGAACGAACCAGCCGGTAAACGTTTTCAATAGAAGTAGGTTCCGGCGTTGTAATAAATATATTGTTTTGTGAAATCAGAAAAAAATCAAGGGTATTAAAAGAAGTGCCGGCGCCCAGATCCAGCAAAATCCACTCGTAATTCAATTTGGATATGGCTTTGAGGATTTTCACTTTTCGTTCGTACGGAAGATTAGCGACATCCAAATTATCGTGAGCACCGCTGATTAAATAAAGATTAGGTACTGGGGTTTCCAAAACGGTGTTTTCTAAAAGAGGTATTTTCTTGCGGATGAAATCGGAGAGGCACTTTACCGGATAAGGCACATCCACCAAGGTGTGCAGATTGGCCGCGCCCAGGTCGAGGTCAATCAGGAGAGTTTTTTTCCCCAATCCCGCTAAAACGCGGCCTAAGGAACTGGTCAGGAAACTCTTTCCCGATCCGCCTTTACCTCCTCCAATTGGCCAGATATGCGCCATAAGCATCCGCCGTTTAATTTTTTTAATCTTAAAAATATATATGATAAATTAGCAATATTCAAGTATTAAGTTGATTTTTTACGGAATTTTTCCCCGGTTGATAACTTTCTTGACTTCTGAGTCTTTTGCTCATAAAAATTGATATCATTTCTTTAAAGAACGGCCTTAAATGTCTATGATCTATAGCGAACCAAAAATAAAAGTTGCCTTACTGCAAAGCTATAAAGAAGCCCAAATAAATTTAAATGGCCGCTTTCACCTGCTCGATGGCCGTAAGATTACCGGCCATTTAAGAATCCGGGCCGAAAAAGAGCAAATTGTCCTTATTCAATCCTCAGGCGTGCAAATCGCCGGGCAAAAGGAAATCTTGCTTTCGGCTCAAGATGGAGCAACATTTACCGTATTTGACGTACAAATTGGGATTGACTTTCACTGGCAAAGGAGCCAGAAACAATCGTTTTGCGGCGATCTGTTTTTGTCTGCCAATTCAGCTTCTTCATTTGATCTCATTAATGAAATTCCCCTGGAAGATTATATAGAAAGCGTAATTTCTTCGGAAATGTCCGCTCAGGCTCCATTGGAATTTTTAAAGGCGCAGGCAACTGTCGCCCGCAGCTGGCTTGTCGCCATGCTGGAAAGAAAACAAAAACACGGTAGTAATTCCAATTTCGAAAAAGCAAGTGATACTGAAATAATCAGCTGGCATGACATTAACGATCATCAATATTTTGACGTCTGTGCCGATGACCATTGTCAGCGTTATCAGGGCATAACTAAAATAACCTCCGGAAATGTCGGTGAGGCAGTCCGGACGACACGAGGACTATTCTTAGTTTACAAAAATAAAATCTGCGATGCCCGCTACCACAAAGCCTGTGGCGGCCAAACGGAAATATTTTCCACTGCGTGGGAAGATAAATCCCCTCCATATCTGCAAAGCGTAACCGACTACGTAGATACTCATGCACCAATTGTATCGGAAAAAGATGCCGAAAATTGGCTTAGCGGGAAACCACCAGCTTACTGCAACACTGCGGATAACAAGATATTAAGCCAAATACTGCCTTCGTTTGATCAGGAAACTCTTGATTTTTACCGCTGGCAGGTCATATATAAGCGGCAGGATTTGGAAGAGATAATCCGGAAAAAATCGGGTATTGATATAGGCGAACTGCGAAATCTAATCCCGATAGAGCGCGGGCCTTCCGGCAGAATTAGTAAACTGAAGATCGAAGGCTCCAAGCGAGCTATATTGGTCGGAAAAGAACTGGAAATTCGCCGCTGGCTTTCCCTCAGCCATCTTTTAAGCAGTGCCTTTATTGTTTCTGCACAAAGCGCGGTAAGCGGAAAAGTTGACCGATTTATTCTATCCGGTGGAGGCTGGGGACACGGCGTGGGCATGTGTCAAATTGGCGCGGCAGTCATGGCATCAAAAGGATTCCGAGCGTCAGAAATTTTATCTCATTACTTTACCGGCACCATTTTGAAAGAACTCTATTGACGCGTCTAATCAATCCCGCGACTTGGAATTACCCGACTCCAGCCAAGAGAGGAATGCGTCGTAACTCGCGGGAGGTCGCGTTATTATAGAGAGCCTCCGGCTCCTGTAACCTCAAGGTCATCTGCGACCGGAGGGAGCTCCACCGAAAAATTGAAAACGGGGGGAAAAAGAATAATCTTAGATTATGACCGAACCAACCAAAGAAACAAGGGATATGATCGATTCGCAGTCAAAAGCATACCGCGACGGCGAGGAAGAGGCGACGCAGACGTATAGCACCATACGTCGAGGAGCTGATGACGAAGCCAACAAAGGTAGGCGAATGAATGCGAATCGGAACCCCTGGTTCTGGGTGCCGTCACTCTATCTGGCGGAAGGAATCCCCTATATCATCGCGATGACCGTCAGCGTTATTTTATACAAAAGACTGGGGCTTTCCAACACCGATATCGCCCTTTATACAAGCTGGTTTTATCTTCCCTGGGTAATTAAGCCTTTTTGGAGTCCTTTCGTTGATTTTTTTCGCACTAAGCGCTTCTGGATTTTGGTTATGCAGCTGGCTATTGGCGGCTCGCTGGCTTGCGTTGCCCTGACTATTCCCGTCGATAACTTCATCCGCTACACTTTAGCCATGTTCTGGATTATGGCTTTTAGTTCCGCCACCCATGATATTGCCGCGGATGGTTTTTATATGCTGGGGCTCGATACGCCGCAGCAGGCCGCCTTTATCGGTGTGCGCACCGTTTTTTATCGTGTCGCCACAATTGCCGCCAAGGGCGGCCTGGTCATTATGGCCGGTATGCTGGAAAATTACGGTTATCCGGTAACAAAGGCATGGTCGATTACCTTTATCGCTGTGGCGGCATTTTTTTTGGCTCTGTTTATTTATCATTTTTTCGTCCTGCCTTATCCTGCTGCCGATTTGAAAGCGCCACGTGATAAAACTAAAAACTTTTTGGCAGAATATTTTCGCGTGCTGGTTTTATTTTTTCGTCAAAAAGATATTCTCGTTATTATCAGTTTCTTTTTGTTTTACCGTTTTGCCGAGGCTCAACTGGTCAAGATGGTCGCGCCTTTTTTACTTGATGCCCGTGTAAAAGGCGGATTGGGGCTTTCTACTACCGAAGTCGGCTTGATTTACGGCACGTTTGGTGTGGTGGCGCTCATGCTGGGCGGACTTTTGGGCGGATATGTCGTGTATAAAAAAGGCCTTAAATTTTGGCTGTGGATTATGGTATTTGCCATGCACCTACCGGATGTAATTTTTATTTATCTTTCACACGCATTACCGCAAAGCTTGTTATTGGTCAGCTCTGCAGTAGCCGTGGAACAATTCGGTTATGGTTTTGGTTTTACGGCTTACACTATGTATATGATCATGGTTTCTCAAGGAGAATACAAAACAGTTTTTTATGCAATCGGCACAGGTATTATGGCTCTGGGCATGATGCTGCCGGCAATGGCCAGCGGCTGGATTCAGGAAATGCTGGGCTATAAAAATTTCTTTATCTGGATTACGATAACAACTATTCCCGGTTTTATTGTGGCGGCTCTGGTAAAAATAGACCCGGAATACGGAAAGAAATGAATATGCCACCTAAACAAATTAACACAGCCTTTATTTTAGGCGCGGGGTTGGGCACAAGGTTAAGACCGCTCACGGAAAACACGCCTAAGCCACTTTTGCTTATAGGCGAGCGTCCACTCATTACCTACGCGATGGAGCACTTGCGCACAATCGGTGTACAGAGATTTATCATCAATACTCATCATTGCGTGGAAAAATATCCCGAGGCTTTCCTGGAAGGAAGCTGGCAAGGCATTCCGATAACTTTTCGCCATGAACCTATTCTTCTGGATACGGCAGGCGGCATCAAAAACATTGAAGACCTGATTGCTAAAGATGAACGTATCATCGTTTACAACGGCGACATCATCACCAATCTGCCGCTTGCGCCGCTGATCAACCAACACTTTACCTTAAAATCAACAGTTACGCTGGCGCTCAGAGGTAACGGCCCACTGCTCAATGTCAACATTGATCAAAACGGTTTTATCTGCGATATGCGGCATACTTTGAAAAATCCGGGAATTCAGAGTTGCCTTTTTGCCGGAATTTATATTATCGAAACAAAGTTCTTACAGCGGCTGAAAGCAGGTTGTGTGGAGTCGATTGTCCCGCCGCTGGTTGAAATGATTAAAGAGAATCCCCGTTCTGTTGGCGGTGTTATCATTGATAACGGCTATTGGGATGATGTGGGTACCGTTGCCAAATATGAAAAATTAAAAAAAGATTTTCAGGATAATTCTCAATGATGGAATTTGCCGAACAGGAAATAAAAAAATTCTTAATAGATAATTTAGGTTCAACGACTGCCTTCGAAATTATTCCCATTAAAAAAGGCGGCTCTGATCGTAGTTTTTCCCGTGTTCGCCTGCGGAATAAGTCGAGCTTTATTTTTATGCATTATGGTACTGATGTGGAAGAAAACTCATATTGGGCGGGTATCAACGAGTTTCTGGCAGGTCTTGAAATTTCCGTACCGCAAATAATTGCCCAAGACCTGCGGCAACATTTTATTTTGATGGAAGATCTAGGCGATACTGATTTATGGTCGCAATCGGCTTTGTCGTGGGATAAACGACGCATTTATTATTATCAGGTGCTCACACAAATCCGGCATCTGCATTCCTTTGAGCTTAAAAAAATTCCAGCGGCTTTAAAATTGTCCGAAAGTTATGGCCCTAGGCTTTATAAGTGGGAGCATGACTATTTCCTGGAAAACCTTGTTCAGGAAGTTTGCAAACTGAAACTTTCGCCGTCTTTGCTAAAAGATTTGAATAAGGAATTAGATGGGCTCATTATCAGCTTACAGAATATAGAGCCCTGCCTTATCCATCGTGATTTACAATCACAGAATATCATGATTAGAAATGATCGGCCGGTGCTGATTGATTTTCAGGGGATGAGGCTTGGAAATTTCTTTTATGATCTGGGTTCGCTTATCTGCGACCCTTATGTTTCCTTTACTACTGAAGAAAGAAGCGAGTTGATTAGCTTTTATTATGAGCTGACGAACCCGGATTACAGCAGAGATAATTTTATAATTTATTTCTGGGAGGCTTCGGCACAGAGACTGATGCAGGCATTAGGCGCTTACGGCTTTTTGGGGCTAAAAAAGAATAAGCCGGATTTTCTGAAACATGTTTACACCGGCATAAGGAATCTAATTCTTTCCACATCCAACGCTAAAAACTTACCTCTTCTGCACGGGTTATCACAACGATGCGAGAGCATTTTGCATGATCGGCAAATATAAATACATTTGATGGCCTTTAGCCGATTTATACAGACTGTATAAATCGGAAACGAAATAATATGAATCAAGATTTAAAGGTTTGAATTTATTTAATAATAATTGTAATATTAAAACTATAGAAAAACGTTTTATACAGAAAGCAACTGTCTGTGTTTGCAGATTTATACAGACTGTATAAACATTGTTAGCCATGTATGAGAAAACAGTTTTATGTAAAAGGAGAGTTAAAGTGTCCACTATAGATAGAGTAATCGTTTACAATAAACCATGTCCATGTGGCGCTGGGCAAATTGTCATAACAGAATGTTCCCCAGACCATCCTTATGTGAAAGACTCTCAAACATGGTATCATGGCGATCTGGATTGTGGTAATTGTGTAATGAAATTCAAAATTGATGAAATTATTAAACAAGATGAGCGAGTTATAATACTGAGACCTTATAAAGGTAATGATATTATTTATCTAAAAAATATAAACAGATATAGCCAGGGGCTTCATAGGTAACTGAGGAATAATCGAGATAGGTTCACGCTGTACCTTGTATTCAAAATATAAAAAAATATGAAAAAGAAATTTATATTCAATCAGGAGGATTTATGAAGAATAAATTTTGTCCCCTTTTGATATTATTGATTATTATTATCATTTCGTTTCCTTCCATTTGTTTTTCCGAATTGAAAACAGTTGAGGGGGAATATTGTAATGTATATTTGGGGGATATGAAGAACAAGAAAGAATTGGGAGAGTTCAGACAAACCGTAAGGTGGATATCAATAGCAAGTGGAATTAGAAAAATAGACAAAACTTATAACAACATTGATGTTAAGGAATGTTTTGCTGATATTATCAATAAGTATTTAGAAAAAGTGGTGGTAATAAGTCATACAGAAAAAGGAAGGAAAATATGTGATAAGGTAAATATAACTTTAAACACAGAAGTAATAGGAAAATATCTTGAACAAAACGCATGTAATACTCGATCCGGTCTTTATTTACTTAAACACGATAGGTGGTGGTATGATGACATTGACAATGTTCTGACAAAAATAACTGGGAAAATAAATATAGGTCTACTAATTGAAACAAATATTCCAGACTTAGATGGATACAAGAGAGAACAGTTGGAGAATGAAGAAGAAAATCAGTTTTACAGTATGATAAAAGAAACTAAGGATAAATACAAACTGATAGACAGAAGACATTTGAGCAAGATTTTAGAGGAGCAAAAATTATCGTCTTCTGGGATTACAGAAAGCGACACGGTCAAATTAGGTAAAATCCTTAATTTGGACATCATCGTTCTCAGATTGATTTATGAAAATAGTAAGGTAACAAAAGTATTGAAGGTTGATACTGGAGAAATATTGTTATTCAAAACTTATGAGACGTATTAAGGATACGAAAAAAGAAGGATAAAAATAATTAGGGATTCGTCATGCCTGATCAAATCGGCCAACATGGCGCTAAAGCCGATCGCAGCCACAAGGGCTGCTCCGGCTTAGCTTTTCGTTGTACTAAGAATTTATAGTAAGCATAAGCGAGGTACCCGACATGAAGAATAGACAAGCCTCAAAGATACTGACAATTGCCCTATCGATAGTGACAACAATTATGGGCGTCTATTTTACCGACATATTTTTCAAGCCCAAACTTCAATACACATTAACTGGTTTCAAGATAGAGCTGCCTCAAGCCTACGAAAAGGAAATAGCAAAAGTTAGAGCAAAGCTTTTTATGCAGAACTTTGAAAAACAATTTGGCGCGACTGTAAAAGCAGGAACTGCGTCGCCAATTATTAAGGAAGGGCATATTTCTTTTGACAGAACTGCCAGCGCGGGAAAGCCAATCAAATCCACGAAGTTGAAAGTAGAATCATCAAATACTGACAGTATAATAGATACACTGACAAATCCCGATGTTTTGCGTAAGTTTGTAAGTGTCGATGCCGTTTATCCCACGGCATTTGCAACAGTAAGAATATTTAATAGTGGTAATCGGTCTGCCAATAACGTAGATTTAGAAATCAAGCCAAACGGCGTGCTTGTTGAGGCGCAGGTTACATCGACAGAACCTTCAATTAAAGAATTTGATAAATTAATGGATACCTCAATCGGTTTGCCAATTGGCCTCTCCATTTCGAATAAAAGATTAGTACCAAAAGGTTATATTGAAATTCGTCTTTACTGGCACATGCTCTCCGAGTCATCAGAAAAAGATGCAGTTCCTACACTAACAATCAACGGCACCCACTCAAGCGGTGTTTTACAGAAGGCCGAAGATAGTGGAATGACCGAATTAAACAAACCAATATTAATTATTGGTGGCATCGGTCTCTTCTTGCTTGGTATGTTAGTTTCTATTCCATTATATCGAAAAAGAATTTTGAAAATGATAAAAGAAACGCCGAAATGACGACAAAAAACATCATGCAGGCACGACACTCGAACTCATTACAACAAGCGCCTCGACAGCGACGCGCCAAAGGCGGCGCGTCAGGCGCGTGTTCGCTAACCGCATGCGTGGTCCCGTTACACCATTGGCGTTTCCGCGGTCGCGTACTTTTTCAGCATGTCAAATAGATTACCAATTTGAAAAACTGCCTCTGCGATAAAGGCATTGCGCTCATCCCGCCGATATGTTAGACAAATCATCGATTATTCACTCCGGAGCACAATATGAACATTAAGTACGATCCCCGGCAGATTGAAGAAAAATGGCAGACGAAGTGGGACAAAGAAAAAACTTTTAAAGTCACGGAAGAGGCGCAAAAGAAAAAATATTATTTGCTGGAAATGTTTCCCTACCCTTCCGGTAAAATCCATATAGGACATGTGCGCAATTATACCATCGGCGATGTCGTTGCCCGCTATAAGCGCATGAAAGGATATAATGTTTTACATCCGATGGGTTGGGATGCCTTCGGCCTGCCCGCGGAAAATGCCGCGATTGAACATAAAATTCACCCTTCCCAGTGGACGAACGACAATATCGCCCACATGAAGATGCAGCTCAAAAGAATGGGATTTAGCTACGATTGGGACAGGGAAATATCAACTTGCGAGCCGGAATATTACCGCTGGGAGCAGTTATTTTTTCTCTGGATGTATGAAAAAGGCCTGGCCTATAAGAAACGTTCCACTGTCAATTACTGCGGCAAATGCGAAACAGTTCTGGCTAACGAACAGGTGGAAGGCGGCTTATGCTGGCGCTGCTCCACGGAAGTAAATGAAAAAACATTGGATCAATGGTTTTTCAAAATCACCGCCTACATCGAGGAGCTGCTGGACTACTGCGATAAGCTCCCCGGCTGGCCGGAAAAAGTTCTCACCATGCAGAAAAACTGGATCGGGAAAAGTTACGGCTGTGAAGTGGATTTCCCGCTTATCGGCTCTGATGGAGCAATAAAAATATTCACCACGCGCCAGGATACTCTTTTTGGCGCAACCTTCATGCTCATTGCCGCGGAACTGCCGCTGGTTACGGAATTGTCCAAAGGCAAAGCCATCGAAAAAGACGTCCAACAATTTGTGGAAAAAGTAAAAAAGCAAGACCGGCTGATGCGCACTTCCGAGTATTATGAAAAGGAAGGCATCTTCCTCGAGGCGTATTGCGAAAATCCCTTGACCGGAAAAAAGATGCCCGTTTACGCCACTAATTTTGTATTGGCCGATTACGGAACCGGCTGTGTTATGGCTGTTCCCACTCACGACCAGCGCGATTTCGAATTTGCCAAGAAATTCAACCTGCCCTTGATCGTCGTTATTCAGCCGAAGGGCAAGGAACTCGACGCTGAAAAAATGACCGAAGCTTACACGGAGGAAGGAATTTTAGTTAATTCCGGCAAATTTGACGGCATGGAAAATCTCAAAGCTCTGGAATCCATTGCCGATTATTTAGAGTCAATCGGCCGCGGTAAACGAATGATCCAATACCGCCTGCGCGATTGGGGAATTTCGCGTCAGCGCTACTGGGGTGCGCCCATTCCCATGATTAACTGTAAAAAATGTGGCGTCGTTCCGGTTAAAGAATCAGATTTGCCCATAGTTCTGCCGCGTGATGTTGTATTGAGTGGTGCAGGCGGATCACCGCTCGCAGCCCTAAAAGAGTTTGTTCAAACAACTTGCCCCAAGTGCGGCGGCGCGGCCGAAAGAGAAACGGATACAATGGATACCTTTGTGGAATCTTCCTGGTATTTCGACCGCTTCTGCAGTCCGGAGACCAATAAAAAACCCGGCCTAGACCGCAAAAAACTGGATTACTGGATGCCGGTTGATCAGTACATCGGCGGCGTTGAACACGCCATCATGCATTTGCTCTACGCCCGCTTTTATACCAAGATGCTGCGCGATTTTAGCGTTATCGGTGTAGACGAACCTTTCACCAACTTGCTGACTCAAGGAATGGTTTGTAAAGAAACAACGAAGTGCCCGGAGCATGGATATCTTTTCCCCGAACAAGCGGCGGAAGGAAAATGCCACATTTGCCAAAAAGAAGTAATTATCGGCAAAACGGAAAAGATGTCCAAATCGTTAAAGAACGTTATCGATCCGGACTATCTTATCGAAACGTACGGTGCTGATACAGCTCGTATTTTTTGCCTTTTTGCGGCTCCTCCGGAAAAGGATTTGGAATGGAGCGATCAGGGAGTGGAAGGATCATTCCGTTTCTTGAACCGCCTGTGGCGCATATTTGCGGAATATTTAGACGACATCAAGAAGGTAAAACCGCTTTCCGGAAGCCATGATTTGGAAGGCGAATTAAAGAATCTACGGCGTAAAACGCATCAAACAATCCGCAAAGTAACCATTGACATTGAAGACCGTTTCCATTTCAATACGGCTATCAGCGCCGTCATGGAATTGGTTAACGCCATCTATTTGCTAAAACGTCCCGGCAAGGACGATAAAATTGCCCTGGCTACTGTCCGGGAAGCGCTGGAAACAGCCGTCATCTTGCTAACTCCGATTGTACCGCATGTTGCGGAAGAACTCTGGAAAATGCTCGGCTATAAAACAGAGGTTTCCGAGGTTTCCTGGCCGGAACATGATAAGGTAATCGCGAGCGAAGAAGAAATAACGGTTGTCATTCAGATTAACGGAAAACTGCGCAGCCGGATGACCGTGCCCATCGATGAAGACGCGGAAAAAATCAAGGCGGCCGCGCTCGCGGATGAAAAAATCAAGGCCATGATTAAAGATGCAAAAGTCTTGAAAGTTATTTACGTAACTAATAAACTGGTCAATATTGTCATTGCTTAATCAAGGTGTGAACCACTTTGATCTCACTAATAAAAAATAAGGTGTTCTTATGAAAAAACAAAACTGGCTTCTATTTATTAAAATCGGCTTAATTTGTCTTTTTATCACTCCCTTGCTCAACTGCGGCTATTCTTTCGCTCCGCAAGGCGAATACATCGACAAGCGCATCCAAAAAGTTTATGTTGAATCTTTCGGCAATAAAACAGCGCAGGCTGAAATTGAAAATTACGTCCGGACGGCCTTCATCAATCAGTTTATTCAATTCAGCCGTTTGAAAGTTGTAGGAAGCACAGAATCGGCTGACGCGATAATTAAGGGGAATATCCTTAATCTTAATGCCGCTCCCCTTTCATATCGCGCCAATACTCTGGCCGCGGAAGAGCGGGCGACAATTACTTTAGAATTGAATTTTCAGGAAAAAGAAAGCGGTAAAACTATCTGGAGTTCGAAAAGCATAACCGGCACGGTTGACTACACCCTGGAAGATAATATTAATCTGCTCCCTATGACCAGGAAAAATGCTCTCATTAAGCTTTCCAATGATCTGGCAGAAAGAGCCTTTAACCTGATGATGGCGGGATTTTAGCAAAGCAGAGCTCAAGTAACCATTATGCCTTTAGCCGTTAAATTTGGCCGCTTTTTTTTCTTGGCCGTAAATAACGAAAAAGAAGCAATTGGCTTATGGCCTACACATCCTCCTGTGGCAAAAGAAGTCCGCCATCTTTCTCCTTTCTTGAGAAAATTATCTTCACACTTTTTATTTGTGGTTGATTCCCAAAAGGAAATCAAATTAAGCGCAAATTCAATAAACCGCTTGCTCACTATTGCCGAAGAGAAACGCGCCGGCATTATTTATTCAGATTTTATTTGGAAAAAGGGAAATAATCTCGCCCCTCATCCGCTTATAGATTATCAATTGGGCAGTATCCGCGACGATTTTAATTTCGGTCATCTTTTTCTTTTTTCTGGCAACATCATCAAAGCCGCCTTGCAAAAATACGGTTCTCTGCCATCCGATGCAAATATCGCGCTATATGATTTGCGCCTGAAAGTTTCCATTGATTACTCTGTCTTTCATGTTCCCGAATTTCTTTATACAGTTGTAGCTGGAAAGGCAAAATCATTTAGGGACAAAAACGACAGTATTGCGAATCATTTTTCCTCTACCGCGGCTAAAAACATCTCTGCACAAAAAAAATTGGAAAAAGTAGCCACTAACTACCTAAAACTGACCGGTGCTTATTTAGAGGTGCGCACCCAAAAGGCTCCCCAGACAAATGATTCCTTTCCCGTGGAAGCAAGCATCATAATCCCGGTGCTTAACCGCAAAAGAACCATCAGAGAAGCAATTCAAAGCGCGCTTACGCAAAAAACAAATTTCGATTTTAATATCATTGTCGTGGATAATCATTCCACTGATAGCACTACCGGTATAATTAAAAAGTTAGCAGGAAAGAATGAAAAAATAAAACATATTATCCCTGAGCGTCATGATCTAGGCATTGGCGGCTGTTGGAATGAAGCGGTTTTTTCATCGTATTGCGGCCGCTACGCAATCCAGCTTGATTCCGACGACCTTTACAGTTCAGCGCTAACTCTGCAAAGGATAGTTGATGCTTTACGCAAAGGTAATTACGCGCTGGTGGTCGGTGCTTATTCAGTTGTCAATCAACGCCTTAAAAAAATCCCGCCGGGGCTCATCGACCATAAAGAGTGGACAAAAACCAACGGCCATAATAACCTTCTGCGTGTCAACGGATTAGGCGCTCCCCGCGCCTTCGATACCTCCATAATCCGTGAAATCGGCTTCCCCAATGTCAGCTATGGCGAAGATTACGCCGTCGCCCTGAGAATATCGCGCGAATACCAAATCGGGCGAATTTATAAGAGTATTTATCTATGCCGGCGCTGGCGGGAAAACACCGATGCCGCTCCCTCCATCGAAAAACAAAACCGCAATGATTTTTATAAAGACGAACTACGCACAATGGAAATAAAAGCACGGCAGCTATTAAACAAAAATAAAAAAGAAATGGAAAATAGAACTTTTTCTAAATATCCCAGGGAAAAACAAAAGTCTCTGACCGCCCTGTGCCTGAATCTTTTAGAGGAACAAAAGAAAAGCTGGCCTGGACTTGCTTATGCTTATCAAGAATTGGCAAATGTTCGCACACGATCAATCTCCTGCGGCAGCTACAAAGTTGATTTGCAATTCAATCCTCAGCGCGCCGTCAGCAGTGGCGCCGCCGTTGACTGGGAATCAATCAAAAACAGACCTTGCTTTTTGTGTACCTATAATCTTCCCGCGCAGCAGCGAGGAATATCATACCGGGGGGATTACCTCATCCTTTGCAATCCGGCACCTATTTTCGATAAGCACTTTACTATTGTCAATCTGCACCATCAACCGCAAGCAATCGCCGCGTCATTAATTTTGCTCATGAACTTGGCTCAAGATTTAGCTCCCGGCTTTACAGTATTTTATAACGGACCAGCCTGCGGAGCATCGGCTCCTGATCATTTGCACCTGCAGGCTATTCCCAAAAACGCACTGCCTTTTATAGAAGCATCCAAGACTCAATCTCCGATTAAAGAAATATCCGGAGTAAAATTTTATACCGGAGAAAAACTCGATCGTGCCGTAATTATTCTTACGGGAACAAGAAAAAACACTCTGCAAAAACAATTCAGCCACTTGATTAAGGCCGCGCAAAAAATCATTCCCACAGACAGCGAACCAATGCTTAATGTTCTTTGCACTTATGAAAACAACACCTGGCGGCTAATAATATTTCTGCGGCAGAAACACCGTCCGGACGCCTTCTTTCTTGAGAGCGAAAAAAGAATTTTTGTCTCCTTAGGCGCGATAGATATGGCCGGAGTAATCATCACTCCAATGCTTGCAGATTTCAATCGTTTAGAAGACTCCCAAATAAGCAGTATTTATCGAGAAGTTTCATTTACGGAAGATGCAACTAATAAAATAATTCGGGAATTGTAACGGATAATTAATTATGAGCGGCGGTGATAATATAATTGTGGATAGCGATTTTAGTTTTTCCGATGCTATAGCGGGAACAAACGCGCCCCTGGAAATAGTTGATCGTTTATCAATGGTAGATGTCTGCTATTTCTCTTTTGACGGCATGCGGCATCAAGGACAGATTATCGTGAACAGCGACCTGGAAGATGATATCTATACAATTTTTACTTTAATTGAAGAATTGAAGTTTCCCATCGGCAAAGCTATTCCCATAGTGACCTACGGCTGGCAGGATCATGAATCCATGGCCGCCAATAACACCTCCGGCTTTAATTTTCGCGTAATCGAAGGCACAACAAAATTATCGCTCCACTCTTTCGGCCGTGCCCTAGACATCAATCCGATGCAAAATCCCGTTATTTACCCCAACGGCCTTATCGCTCCCGAAGGTGCAGTTTATAATCCGCAAAAGAAGGGGGCTTTTACGGTCGGACATCCTATCGTGCAGGAATTTTTAAAACGCGGCTGGCATTGGGGCGGTAATTTCGAACAACCGAAAGACTATCATCATTTTGAAAAGCCCTGATGAAAGTTGAAACATTGCTACAAAGAACGGGCAACAATTATTCCGGTAAATTTCTTATTCTGTTTCAGATAAGTGACAAGAGTTTTTTTCGATATGACTACGCCACCTTCCTTGCTGGAGGCATGTAAAAGATGTAAATTTTTCCCTTTCCATAGAGCAAAGCCGACATGGGCGACATCCAATTCTTTTTGTTCAGTTACAAAAGCAACAATGTCGCCTGTTTTAATTCTTTCTTTTTGCTGGTTTACTTTATTCTTTTTAATTACGCAAAAAGTTCTGTGGGAAAGATTTTTTTCTACAATTAGCATTTTTTTAAATTCATTTTCGTTTTTTAATGCCGTATAAGAAGCACGGTGAGTCGTCATGTAATTTATTTTTTTGCGCCTCGGTTCACCACCTAAGCTCCTCGAAATATCTCCGACAATTTTCTTTTGCTTATTGTCGCGCAACCAATCGGTGAAGTAATGCAGCCGTGAGGAATAACCGGCAATAATACCCCTGCGGTAACGTATAAATTGTAGTTCCTTGCGAAATTCCCGCTGTGAAATTTTTCCTTCGCTGGCGCATTTGGCCAGTGCCAAAACGGTTTCCAAAAAAGTAAAACAATCAAATTGGGTAAAGTTGACGATTAACTTCTCTTTGCCTCCGGCCTCCAGAGTTCCCGTTTTGTAAGGTGCACGGAGAAAACAATGGCCAATTTCTATGATCAACTCGTCCAAAGGTAGATCTTCTTTCTTTCTCTTACACTTACTCTTTATTTTCATAAACAGCCCATAAATGGTGGATGTGCTATATTCTAAATATCACATGAAGCATCAACCTGGCGAAGAAGACTGTGTCATAATGTCTTTGCGAGGGAGAGCAACGATCGAAGCAATCTCATAACAAAGCGAGTGAACTTTGAGATTGCCACGGGCTTCGCCCTCACAAAGACTACGTCAAATTGCTTCATTAAACCGCTAATATGAATATTCTTAAGTATCTTTGTAAATTATTCTTCGTCACAAAGCAAATTGAAAAAGCATACCGTCAATATTGACAATATTTAAAAAATGTCATAGTGAGCCTATGCATTTCAAACAAGGAGAATAAGTATGCCATTCGTCCGAGCGGGAAACGTCAAACTTAATTATGTCGAACACGGTACCGGAAATAATATTGTTGTTTTCATCCATGGATATTTGGGCTGTGTCCAGTGGATGGATTTAATCTGGCCGCGCCTGCCCAAAGATATTCATGTGTTTGCCATAGATTGGCGCGGTTGTGGAGAATCTGAAAAACCGATTCCAACAAAGGATTTTGAAAATTACTCACTACGGCAGCACGCGGAAGATATGATTGCCGCCATTAAGGCACTGGGTATTAAAAAATGCGGCTTGGCAACGCACTCCACCGGAGGCATTATAGGCACTTATATGCTTCTTGCCGAACCGGGTATGTTTAAAAAAGTATTCTCTTTGGACCCTATAAGCCCAAGAGGTTTAAAAGTGCAAGGGAATGATCATGCCTTTTTCCAGGCCATGAAAGAAAGCAGAAGTTACGCGTTCAAAGCGCTGGCCGTTGCCGCTCCTGCACTTTTTGTCAAAGAATCTTTATACCCGGGAGCAAAAATTCAATTCAAAGAGCAAACAACACAGGAACAAAAAGATGTTTTTAATTTGATTGTGGATAAAACGAAGATTTTAAGCGATGGAATCTGGTTTGGTACACCCTTTCACCTGGCCAGGGAAAGAGAAAAAGGCACCCTGACCAATAAAACACATACGATCAAGCAACCTCATCTGGTATTATGGGGAGAAGATGACATCATTATTCCCCGTAAAGATATAGAGGAAATGCCCCAGATTTTGCCAAATTGCCAATTGCGGATAATGAAAGATTTTGGCCACGTCCTAATGATTGAAAATCCTGATTTATACACTCAGATATTCACAGATTTTTTTGGGAATCAATAGAAGCGGCCAAGCCAGCAAGGTTTGGCCGCCTTATTATTTTTTAGCCTTTAAGTGCATTGACTTTCTTGGTCAGGCGGGAAATTTTGCGGGAAGCATTTTTCTTATGAATTACGCCTTTAACCACCGCTTTATTCAGCGCGGGAATAACGGCTTTGAGCGCGCTTGCGGAGTCTTTTTTCTTTTTGCCTTCCACAGCGGTAATTACTGCTTTAACCTTAGTCTTGAGCGCAGACTTGACGTTAATATTGCGTTCGCGGTGTTTTTTACTCTGACGATCGCGTTTTTCTGCTGATTTATGTGTTGCCAAAAGTATCCTCCTAAATTTCCTTTTTTAAGTAGATGGTATTAAATCTCATCCCGATAAGCATCGCTTACGGGATTAATTTCACTTATGCTTCAAACTTCACTAAGTTCGTTTTCAGCGAGTATCATTAATTCAACTAACAAATATTACTGCACTGCATTTGTAATATTTGAGTTTCATTAATTTGGTGAGGTTGTTTAGCCCAATTGCGCAGGTCTGTCAAGCGCAAACTGTCAGCCGCCTACCTTAAAGTTCTTGTTTACCTTTCTATTTTTAAGCTCAGCAAACTTACCTTTGTTCCAGCCGGAAATTTTGCTGAAGTATTTGGTTAGCCGCGCGATGCCTTCGACCTCATTTGAGCCGCAGTAAATACAAGTTTCATTCAAACCGGAAGCTGTTTTGCTGCAGGAAAGGCAGGAAGTAAATTCAGGAGAAAAATCAATCTGGCGGTTGGCGGAATTGTAAAACACTTCTCGAATGAACTTGCTTAATTCTTTTTTGCCCGGATTTGAGCCACCCACCTGTAAATGCGTAATATGCTCGCCTTCCAGATATTTATGGAAAAGACCTTCCTTAATCACTCTTTGCAGAGGCGGCACATCTGCGGCAACATTCATGTGCGTTGAGTTTGTATAATAAATCGCACCTTCGGCAATGTCGCCTTTCACATAACGTCCTGCCGCCGGAGAAAAGTATTTTAAATCCAGGCGGGCGAACCGGTAAGCGGTAGTTTCCGCCGGTGACTGCTCCAATACAAATTTTATCCCCACCTTTTCACTCAAGAGCTCGGCCTCGCGCTTAAGATAGTCTACCACTTTCAAACCAAACTCCAGAGCTTCCGGCGATTCGTGCAGTTGGCTCCCTAGATGGATTTGCACAAGTTCATTTATTCCGACAAGGCCGATAATATAATAAGCCCGGTTCATTCTCAAAAACGGGAAACCGTCATGGTTCATGGCAAGCACCGCCAAAGGCCCCTTATCAGCGTAAGAAAGAAGTTTTTCCAGAAAATCTTTTTTCTGAATGTGCGCCTTTGCGGCTGTTGCCGTAAATTCAGTAAGCAGGGCGAATAATCTTTCTTCATCGCCGGCGGCTTTGTAGGCGAACCGTGGCAAATTCAAAGTCACGCTTTGAATGGCAGCACAACGCATCAGCCATGGTTTTTTCATCTCTTCCTTGTAATCGCCATCACCTTTATAACCGGCCTTGCAGCCGGCAAAGGATAACTCATTTTCATCTCTGTCAAAAATAAAGCAGGTATTGCCCTTGAGGCCGGCCACCTCACAGGCATGTTCAAGATATTGCCCAGCACCTTTAGTCTTCCAAAAAGCTTCAGTTATATGCAGGAGTGGCCGGGGCAGGATAAACGGCTTTCCGGTGGCATCGCCTTTTTTAAATACCTCCAATATGGCCAAAGCCAGGCGTTGAGCATCTCCGGCGTATTCACCATAAGTTTTACCGGTAGGTTTGCCTTCCGGCCCGATGGCGGGAAGGTCTGCCCAATGCGGCGGTATTTCGTAATAGATGTGCATATCGGTATATAAAGCCTGCCCGCCGCGCGTGGCGGAAAGCTGTGAGAATTCATAAATCAGCATTTGCGCGAACTGTTTTACTTCTTTGTCGGTCATAGCACCAAGATATGGCGCAAAGGAAATATTGAGCGCATCCCAGCCGATTGTGCCGGTAAAATGTCCCTGAAGAATGGCGCTGAAACGCACCATGTGCAACAAAAGCACCTCGGCATATTTTGCGGGCTTGGCGGAGTTGACTGCCTGAGGCAAATTCAAGCCGTTAATTTTGAGATATTCCAAAGATTGACAGCAGCTATAAGGACGGTCAACATACCCCAGAGAGTGAATGTGAATGTCACCCGCGGCATGCGCGTCCCCGACATCGGTGGAAAAAACATCATAAAGGGAAAATTCTCTTTTAATTCCTTCGGCAAAAATCAGGTTCGTGCCTTCGGGAGAATGAGGAGTATTGGCACTTTCTTTATTTTGGTGTAAAATCAACTGCCGGACATCATAAAGAGGAAATCCCAGACGGCCGTGCAGTCTCCGTTCTTTCTCCAGTCCCCTTTCGATGAGCCGCGCATTAACGAGTTCGCGGATAAGAGCCGTCGTGAGCACACCGATTCCCGAAGAAACAATCTGTCTTTCCACTTCTTTCGATATTTCTGCCGCCAACTGATAATCAATATCTGCTTCGCGCACCAGAGCATCAACAATGCGCTGGCGGTTCCAGGGAGCTATTTCCTCCCCGGAAGTGCGGACAAAAAGGGTTATATCTGTGGTTTCGGAATTTTCCAGCATATCAAACATTAGTCGGCGTTGATGATGATTCGACAGTATTCAAAACATTTTCCGCGGCTTTGGATAGTTCTTCGTCATAATCGTGGCTCAATGAAAACACTCGGAAGTGCATGACTCGCGCCGGTATAAAACGGTATATTTCTAAAAGCGGTTCCGGCGATGTCATTTCCGTAACTGGATTAAAAATATTTATTCTTTTGCCAGGTTCGGCCATAGGATTGAGCGGACGAGGGTCCTGCGTGGCTAAATCCACTTTAAAGGAAATTTCTTTTAACTTTTTGGGGAGGCGTTCTCTTATTTTTGCTTCATAATCTCCGGCGCGAACAAATCCGGTGCCGCGATGAATTTGAGCAATGGAAATTTCCGTAGAAAAGGACATTTTCCACTTAACTTCTCTCGCGTGCAGTTTTCTCCATTCATCGGCCAGTTTTCTTTTCCTTTGATCGTTATGTGTAAGCCAGCTTTGCACTTCATTGAATAAAAACCATTCATCACAGTGCAGATAGGCGTCTAAATTTTTCACCGGATTATACGGAAAAATTATCTCAATGGTATCGTGAAAGATCTCCTGTAAATGCAAGTCCAGAGCGCGCGTGGTACGGTGAAAGTAAACGTTAGTGTATAAATTCAGACGGGCGTTGAGAAAGCGCCCCAAAGCCGAGATGCCCGATTGATGCAGGGTAAGGCCGTCTTTGGTAAAAAAAGTGTAGTAGCGCAGGCGGGGAATATCCACCATATCCAGCGAAAAGCCGGTCATATATGCGTCGCGCTGAACATAATCGAGATTATCTACCGTATAAACGCCGGAAAACAACTGGCGCAAAAACTGCAACCAGCGCGGCTGCCGGGTATTTTCCCTGGCTTCGGGCATCTTGATTAAATAGGCCACATGAATGGGATTCAAAGCTTCGCCGCGCGCAAATACGCCGGAAGGGCTTCGTTTGATCCGGGAAATATC
>Ga0209777_10002691_pt1 | contig 22984 bp, 23 predicted proteins | sample FrelakmetHBP12HB_FD_187147 | JGI IMG/M metagenome (GOLD analysis project Ga0209777, IMG submission 187147) | Freshwater lake sediment microbial communities from the University of Notre Dame, USA, for methane emissions studies -HBP12 HB (SPAdes)... | ecosystem: Environmental > Aquatic >...
CTGCAAAAGATCAAACAGGGTGGGCAAGGTAGCCACCGAGCTGTTACCCAGCCAGGAAATCGTCATGGGCATTATGTCTTCCGGTTTTTTTTCTGTTTGATATAATTTAAACAATCTTTTTAATATTGCCTCATCCATCTTTTGATTGGCTTGGTGTATCAAAACCTTCTTAACGTCGGTCAAGGAAAGGCCGGCTTTATCAAGACTTTGTTTTATGACTTCGGCAACGGTTCGGACGGCATATTTGAAGATCTCGTGACCGTCCATCTTGATAAACAGCCGACTTTCGAAAGAATCAGGTTTATAGGATTTTCCAAGCCGTAACAGATAAGTTTCGTTAAAGGTGTCGGACCGGGAGATATGGGAAAGGATGCCCACCTCCCTGTCGGTTGCTTCAACCAGGACGGCACCGGCCCCATCGGAATAGATCATACTGTCTATGTCGTGGGGGTCTGAAATCCTTGACAGGGTCTCCGCCCCGATCACCAGTATCTTTTTGGCCTCACCTGATTTGATATAATAATCAGCCTGGATCATCCCCTGCAACCAGCCGGGACAACCAAAGAGGACATCGTAGCCCACGGTATAAGGATTCTTTATCCTCAGTTTATGTTTCACCCTGGCAGCGAGGGAAGGGACCATATCGGATCTGGGGTTATCGGCCCTCAAATCTCCAAAATTATGTCCGACGATGATGTAATCCAGACTTTCCCGGTCCACACCTTCCAGTGCCCGTTCGGCGGCAATGGAGGCTATATCCGATGTGTTAAGTTCATCGGTCACATATCTTCTTTCATTGATACAGGTAATTTCCTTGAATTTTTGGACAATATCGCTGTTCGACTTTTCATTTCTTTTGCCATTGGTCCCATAGAATTCATGCCCAAGGAAATAGGCATTGTCGATATTTAAAGTCGGGATGTAGCTGCCCGTTCCAGCGATTATCGAATTCGGCATAATGAAATCAGCCCGACTCCCCAATAAGATTTGAATGAGGTCGTATAACATAGGGAGCAAGCATAGTAAAGAAGAAAAGAAGGGCTCGAAAAATAGCTTGACATTTTTCGAAGCCCCGTGATATTCTATTTTTTAATAAAGCCACGAAGGCTGAAAAATGACCGGAAGGTCAAAAGCTTTCGCGGCTTTTTTTATTGCCCTGGGGGAAGGTAGTCGATGCATATACCTGATGGTTATTTGGGGCCCTCAACTTATGGGAGCCTTTGGGCTGTTATGTTTGGGGTCTGGTCCTGGGCAGCCAGGAAAGTGAAAAAAGATTTGAAAGTGTCACAGGTGCCTTATCTGGCCATGGCCTCGGCCTTCAGTTTCGTGGCCATGATATTTACTGTGCCGCTGCCGGGGGGGACCACGGCGCATATTACCGGGGCAACGCTCATCGCCGTGCTGATCGGGCCATGGGCTTCGGTTATCGCAGTTTCCGTCTCCCTCATGATTCAAGCCCTGGTCTTTGGGGACGGCGGAGTCACGGCCATATCAGCCAACTGTTTCAATATTGCCTTTGTCGGGTCTTTTGTCGGTTATGCCCTATATCGACTGGTAACAAAGATTGGAAGGCAGTTTGTTGCCGGTGGATTCACCGGGCCTGAGAATAAAGGATCGTCTTCGCGGTCCCTTCAAGTCATCGGCATAGCTGTAGGCGCTTATGCCGGGATAAATGCCGCTGCATTTTTTACGGCCCTTGAACTCGGGCTCCAACCGCTTATCTACGGCAGCGCCCAAGCCGGGGCCGGCTACTTTCCTTATTCCCTCTCCGTTGCCATCCCGGCGATCATGATTCCTCACCTGACCTTCGTAGGTGCACTCGAAGCGGTTGTTGCGGCCCTGGTTGTTACTTTTCTCCGGCGAGACAAAACCGGAATAAACCATTTCCCCAAGGCCGCGGCCCTGGTTTTCTTCACCGTTTTTCTGGTCGTCCATTCCACAGCAGCATTGGCCCATGATTTCTTTATTGAACCTAAGGGGGAGGACTTTGTGGTCGTCTTCGGTCATGGAACGCAGCGGGAGGAGTTCGAGGTTTCTAAGGTCAAGCAGGTCAGGGCACTTGATCTTCAGGGAAAAGAAATTCCGGTTCAAAAAGAGAAAAAAGAAAAGGGCCTTGTGCTGAAGATAAACGGCCGGCTCTCGACCGTGCTGGTCTACATAGACAATGGCTACTGGTCAAAAACGATCTATGGCTGGAAAGAGCTTCCTAAGCGGAAGGCCAGTCGGGTGGTGGAGGCGATCCGTTCCTATTTCTTCTCTAAGACGATCCTCTCCTGGAACGATACGATTCAGGCGGCATCGGCGGACGCCGGCTTCGATATCATCCCCATGAAAAACCCCTTTGAGATGAAGGCCGGGGAATCCCTTTCACTGAAGGTCCTCTTGCGGGGCCAACCGCTGCCGGGAGCGGAAGTAATCGGGATTGAGCATGCCAACCTCGGGAAAACGGATAAGGATGGCCTGCTCAAAGTTCCCTTGGTCAGGGGTCAAAACCTGGTGACTGTGGAACACAAGGAACGTATTAAAGATGACCCTGATGCCGATGTGCTCAGTCTGACAACAACGCTTACCTTTGAGGTGAAAAAATGAAAAGGAGACGGTCCATATTCCTTATTCTTTTCCTATCGACCCTGTTGGCGGCTTCTATTCTCCAGGCCCATACCGTCAACTATGAGGTTCAGCAGAAAGGAATCGCGGTAAGGATCTTCTATGCCCCCGAAGATCCGGCGAGCTATTCCGGATTTGAAGTTTTCGGCCCAGGCGATACCCTTCCACACCAGACCGGAAGGACGGACAGAAACGGTTTCGTCTCTTTTGTGCCCGACCGGCAGGGTGTCTGGAAAGTGAAGGTCCTCGGCGAGTCGTCTCATGGATACCATGGGGTCACGACCGAGATCAAGATCAATAAGGCCCTTGATCTTGAATCTTTCAAAAAACCGCTGGCAGCCACTTACTCGAAGCTCATTATCGGTATCAGCTTGATCATAGGTATTTTTGGGCTATATACCCTTATGGCATCACGGAAAAAACGACCCCAATAAGACAAACTTAAGAGAATCATAAAAGGAAAAATAGTATGAAGAAACTAATAAAAATATTCCTGTTGATTGTCTTGCTTATTCCCAGTAAGGTCCTGGCCCATCACGGGGGGGTAAGTCTTGCCCTTGGACCGGGGAGTCCCATAGAGACCGCTTCACCGCTTACCCTTCCGGAAGGCGGGCTGGTTATCTCTACCAAAATGGAGTATGCGCCCTTCAGAAAGTTTGACTTTGCCGAGCCCGAGAATAAGGACTCCTTCACCTTCTATAACCTCAGTGTCATCTATGGCCTTAAACCGTATCTTTCGACCGGTGTGGTCATACCCTATTCCGTCAAGAAACAGGACACCCTTGGCACTAACAACGGCTTGGGGGATATCGGATTAAATGTCATGTTAGGCTTTAACTACGAACAGGGCAAAGGGTTCAGTCTGAATAGAACGGAAGATACGGCCGTCTCTCTCGACAGCACAAGAAAGACCTATCTGGCCCTTTCCGGAAGCGTTACCCTCCCTACGGGAAAGAACGATATGCAGCTCGGAGGAAATATCGAACGAGACATGCAGCCCGGCTTCGGCAGTCCTTCTTTTACCCTTGGAATCTCCGCCCAGAGGCCTTTAACCAGAAGCTTTGGACTGGTGGCCGAGACCTCCTATCAGATCTTTACCGAGAAGGACAACTTCAAGTTCGGCAATGAGTGGAGGCTCAACACCGCCGGGGTCTATGAGCTCTATGGGAAGGCCGGGGGTTTTCTTCAGACTATAAACGGGATACTGGAGTTAAACCTCCTTAATATCGCCCGGGACACGGAAAACGGCCAGGGGGCCAGGGCCAGCGGAGGGACCATCCTTTACCTGTCACCGGGGTTGCGCTTCTCTTTCCCCAAGATCAAGAATGCCAATCTCGGGATCTTGGTGAAAATCCCGGTCCTCAAGAATCTGAACGAAGAAGGCGAACAGCAGGGATCGGAAGGACTGGAGAAGTACCGTTTTGTTCTGACGCTGTCTTTCTTCTTCTAAGCCATAATCCATGCAAGAGAGAATTCCCTCATTCTTGACCCGGAAACCGCAACCCGACTCCCCTGAAAGGGCGTCAGGCCGAATAAGGACCTCTTTCGTCACCAAGGGCATAGAAACCATCTCTTCCGTCCTGCGGACCGGTTTTATCCAATGGGAAACAGCCTCAAAGAGGGGATTCTTTCAGGGTATCGACACACGGGTAAAGGTGCTATTCCTTGTTTTTTTTATCGTGATTGTGAGCCTCAAAAAAACGATCTTCTCCGAGACGGCCATGGCCTTCTTTTTTCTGGGGCTTGCCCTGGCCTCCCGGCTTGATCTCATTAAACATTATGGAAAGATTCTCGCTCTGACCTTTGCCTTCGGATTCCTGCCGGCTGTGCCGTCGGTCCTCAATATCTTCACCCCTGGAGATGTCATTTTTTCGGTCTTCCATCTTGAAAAGGGCCACCTCTTGGGGCCTTTGGTTATCCCGCGGGAGATCGGCCTTACCGACGAGGGCTTACGGAGGGTGGTTATGATTTCCCTCCGGGTGATGAATTCTCTGTCCATATCGCTCCTCGTCTTTGCCTCAACGCCATTTATCGAGTTCATCAGAGCCCTTAAGGTCTTCAGAGTGCCCGATGTCTTTTTGATGACCATTACGCTTGCCTACAAATACATTTTCATCTTCGCCCGGACCGTATTTGACATGCACTTGGCCAAGAAAAGCAGGATGACCGGCGCTGAATCTGATAGAGAAGCGCGGCAATGGGTGTCAGGCCGGATGGCCTTTATGTTTAGAAAGAGCCAGCAGCAGTGCGAAGAAGTCTTCCGGGCAATGACCGCCCGGGGGCTTTCCGATACGGTAAAACTGCGACGGATACCTTTGCCGGTGACCAAGGACTGGATGGCTGGTCTTGGGTTGTTTCTGTCGGGCATCCTTTTTCTGATGATATGAAACCCATAAGCGAAATTATCAAGATTGATCAGGTAAGTTACCGTTATCATGGCCGGATCCCCGCGCTGGATAACGTCAGCCTTTCAATAAGGCAAGGCGCTATGTTTTCGGTGATCGGTTCCAACGGAAGCGGGAAGTCTACGCTCCTTCAGATTATTAGCGGTCTCATTCACCCGGAGCGCGGGGCCGTTTTATTCAGAGATCACGAGGTATCTGAGAATGCCCTTCGTGACAGAACGTTCCTGAAGTTCTTCCGGGAGCGGGTCGGGTTTGTGTTTCAGGATCCCGACGTGCAGCTCTTTTGCCCGACCGTGCTGGATGAGCTCCTCTACGGCCCACTCCAACTTGATCTGGATGAAAAGGAGGCCCTTTCCCGTGCTGAAGAAGTGATGGTCATGCTACATATGGAGGATCTCAAGAATAGGCCCTCTTACATGCTCTCTGGAGGGGAGAAAAAGAGAGTTGCCATTGGTGCGGTGCTCACCATGAATCCTGAGGTATTGCTTTTCGATGAACCGACCAGCGGCCTTGATCCAAAGACGCAGGTTTTTCTCTTAGAATTATTATTGGCCTTGAATGAAGCCGGAAAGACCATTGTTATTTCTACCCATGATCTTTCATTGGTTGACGAACTTCAATCCCAGGTGGCAGTGCTTTCCGAAGAGCACCGCATTGAAAAGATAGGAAGCGCGGAGGAAATTCTAAAAGATGAAGACTTGTTATTAAAAGTTAATCTCATCCACGAGCACGTCCATTATCATGGGCAGACCGCCCATACCCATATCCATTCTCATTACCTTTTCCATAAGCACTGAAAGGGATCCTTTTATTGCATCCTTATTTTCCTTTTGACGAAGCCGACGGGTAAGGTTACTTGGTAGCTATCATAGCGAACCATTTGTCCCCTGCGATTGGTGGTATAAATCAGGGGACATCCATATCTTAAAATATTATTTAGGTATTTTTTGATGGTAGTCATGGAGCTATAATTTATCATATTCAGGTTCCACCTCTCATTTCTGATAGAAAAAAATTAAAAAATCCTTCAAGGAAAACTTCGGAAGAGGTCTTTTTTATCTTCGGCTGTTCCATCCCGCTCTTGGGTAAGAACGTCAATTTTGAATTTACCCCGTCCCTGATGATTAATTATACTTTTTAAAAGGTTCAATGATGAAATAGGAATTTTCCCCTTCACTTTTCCTGGGTATAAAGCACGGCTACTATCCTGGCACTGCGGTCCCCCAGGGCCCGCACCCGATGAGCCATGGTGGAATCATAATAAATAGAATCTTCCGGAGATAGAACCTCTCTTTTTTCCCCCAAGACGACCTCAACTTCCCCTTCCAGCACAAAAATAAATTCCTCCCCATCATGAGTTGAAGGCGGTTCTTCCTGGGAGGTCGGCTCCAAACTGACCAGAAAAGGCTCCATGTTTCGATCCTTCTTTTCCGGGGCCAGGGTTTCATAAGTATATCCATAACGCTGGGTCTTCTGAGAACCGTACCTGGAGATTGTTTTACGATTTTTTTTATGGACCACGGTATAGGGCTTGGACTCGCCCTGGACCAATAAATAACCCATTTTCATGTCCAAGGCCCTGGCCAGCTTGACCATGTCCCCCAAGGGAGGCAGAATCTCCCCGTTTTCAATTTGGGCGATGGTCGATTCCGGGAAGCCGGTTCTCTGGGCCATATCTTTGAGGGAAAGGGTCTTTGTTTCCCGAACGGCCTTAATCCTTGCCCCCACCGAAAGAGACATTGAGGGCTCTTCCTCATGAGCGGCTAAACGGGAAATACCTTCCAAAAAATCCGATTCGGCTGTGTGGGTATAATCTTTCAAGGTTTCTATACGGCCGCCTGCACCTTTTTCTTTTTTTGAAGCTTTCATAAGTCCCCCTGATTGCCGTTTACGAGATAATTAAATATACCAAAGTATTTAAAAGGAAACAAGGATTTTGGTAATGGATGGTTTACCTCTTGGGTAATTTAATACGAAAATAGGGTTCAAGGATTCCAGGATTCGAGGGTTCAAGGGTTTTAACTTCCATGCCTTTCACTTGAATCTGCTCGGCTGAACTCGCCGCAAGCCTTGACCCCTTGAATTCTTAGAATCATTTTCATGATTCGTTGGTGCCCCCCGGGGGTGAGGGTTTAGAACGAAAAAAGGTGCGTGGTATTCGGTTAAAAAAATAATTGTTTTTTTTAAAACAGCTATGATAAAATAATACACTTTAAACGGCTTTGGATTGCGGCAACGCTTTTTAACAACTCAGTCTTTGGGCATAGCGCTTCATGCCAAGGAGGGTTTTTTATTCCTCAGAATGAAGAAGTTTCCCATTATTTGGGTCATCGAAAGCGATTAAAAGACCGCTTTCTCCGGGCGGGGTTGGATTCATTTCAAGATTACGAAGTAGTGGAATTTATTTTGACCTATGCCCAAGCCAGGAAGGATACCAAACCCCTGGCCAAGGATTTAATAAAAAGTTTTGGTTCCTTACGAGGGATCGTAGAGGCCCCTCTGGAAGAATTAAAGGAAGTCAAGGGGGTGGGGAAACATAGCGCCTTACTCTTTAAATTAGTTAAAGCCGCCTCAGAGCGCTATCTTCGCGATCGTTTCCTTAATTCTCAAAATGTTATCACCTCTCCCGGAGATCTGATAAACTATTGTCAGTCCAAGATGGGATGGCTGAAGGACGAACAGTTTCGGATGATCTACCTGAATACCCGAAATCAAGTTATTGAAGAAGAAGTTTTACAAGAGGGAACGGTGGATCAAACCGTTGTCTATCCTCGAAAGGTCATGGAGAGCGCTATACGGTTGAAAGCAACGGCCCTGATCCTGGTCCATAACCATCCCGGAGGTTCCCCCCGTCCTTCTCCGGAGGATCGGGAATTAACCCGGACTTTGGCCCAGGCCGCCAAGAATTTTCAGATTAAGGTCCACGATCATTTAATTATTGGACGGGAAGGCCATTTCAGTTTTTTGGAAAATAATCTTTTATAAAGACAACGCGCATGAAGGATGAAGATAAAAAAATGAATCAAGTGGATATTTTACGTGAAGAATTGGAAGAGATTTTAAAACACAAATGGATTGAATCGGAAAAGGCCGGATACGACCTGGGTGACAAAGCGGTTTGGGATTGGGTTCAAAAGTATGCCCATGAATTCAGGGAATACTGGCAAAAGAAAAACTCTTAAGTCTTTCCCTTTTTTTACCTCCAATTATATTCCACGAAATTTTTTTCTCATTGCAAAAGAGAAAAACTTGTGATTAGTATGTGTTTAATTATTGACGAGTTTTTCAAAAATTTCCTGATTTTTGGAATTTATTGACATGGCCCATCCTGGTCAAAAAGACCCATTCCGGGTCAGAGCCAAGGAAGAGGGATATCCTGCCCGGTCGGTTTACAAATTAAAAGAGATCCAAGATAAATTTAAACTGATTCGAGCCGGGCAGCGTATCGTCGATTTAGGTTGTCATCCCGGTTCCTGGCTCAGGTTTTGTTCTCAGACCGTGGGGCCTGAAGGTCAGGTATTGGGGATGGATTTGAAAAATCCGACAATTCCCTTGTCCCCGAACACCTTTTTTTTACAAGCCGACCTAATAACGGTCCCGGATAAAACCGTCAAAGAATGGGCCGGTCAGGTGGAACTGGTTTTGAGCGACCTCTCGCCTAAAACAAGCGGCATAAAATGGCTGGATCACCGGCGATCTCTGGATTTAAATCTCCGAGCCCTTGAACTCGTTTTTCTTATTCTAAAAAAAGAAGGGGCTGTGGTTTTGAAGATTTTCGATGGGGAAGGGACTAAGGATTTTTTAAAAAAAATGAATGGTCGTTTTAAACAGGTGCAGGTCCATAAACCCAGAAGTTCTCGCCGGGAAAGCTCTGAGATCTATCTGGTCGGGCAAGGGTTTAAAAAAAATAGGGTTCGAGGATTCCAGGATTCAATCCCGCCAAAGGCGGGACTGGACCCCTAAGAATCCTTTGATTAGTTATCATTTTGCCGAGGGACCGAGCGGGCTTGAGGTTTTTTTACGAGATTATCAAATAAAGATATAAGGAGGAAGGTATGTCCGGGCATTCCAAATGGAGTACCATAAAACGAAAAAAAGGCGCAGCCGATGCCAAACGGGGGAAGGTTTTCTCAAAAGTCATCAAAGAAATTACCGTGGCCGCTCGAACAGGTGGAGGAGACCCGGAGGGAAATCCAAGGTTGCGGGCAGCGATTGCCCTGGCCAAAAGCGAAAACATGCCCAAGGATAATATTGACCGGGCCATTAAAAAAGGGACCGGGGGGCCGGATGGGGCGGCCTATGAAGAGGTTATTTACGAAGGATACGGTCCGGGCGGTGTGGCCATATTGACCCAGGTGTTGACCGACAATAAAAATCGGACCGTCGCTGACATCCGGCACATCTTTACCAAGAATGGGGGCAGCATGGGGGAGACCGGATGTGTGGCCTGGATGTTTGAAAAAAAGGGGTATCTTGTTTTTGAAAAGAACAAAATCAATGAAGAGACCTTGATGGAGTGGGGATTGGAGGCCGGAGTAGATGATATTCGGGAACAGGAAAACGAATGGGAGGTGATTACCTCTCTGGAAAACTTGGAAAAGATCCGGGCCGCTCTGGAGGAAAAAAAATGGATCCCTCAGGTGGCGGAATTGACCATGCTTCCGAAAAATACGGTTACCCTCGAAGGGAAAAACGCCGAGCAAATGCTCCGCATGATGGAAGCCCTGGAGGAAAATGAGGATGTCCAGAACGTCTATGCCAACTTCGATATTCCGGATAAGGTCATGGAGGCCCTGGGCTAAAGAATGGTCTATCGACATCCCGGCCGCACCTTGGGTATTGATCCGGGTTCCCAAATAACCGGATTTGGGGTTTTAGAAAAAAATGGGTCCCGGATCAGGCATATTCATAGCGGTTTTGCCCGTTTGACCTCTTCCCCCTCCCTTTCTTTGCGGCTCAAGCATTTGCATCAAACCTTGCAACAGGTCATTGAAGAATACCGGCCCACCGATCTGGCAGTAGAAAAGGTCTTTTTTGCCAAGAACGTCCATAGCGCTCTGACCCTGGGCCATGTTCGCGGTGTGGTTCTGCTAAGTGCCATAGAGTCGGAGCTGGAGATTTTTGAATACAGCCCCTTGGAGATCAAACAGGCGGTCACCGGATACGGGCGGGCTGATAAAAAGCAAGTCCAGGAGATGGTCAAGGTCTTGTTAGGGATCACCTCCATCCAAAATCAAGATGTTTCCGATGCCTTAGCCGCGGGAATTTGTCATTTAAATTGGCTTTATCCTGCAGAGGAAAAAGGATGATCGCTTTTTTGGAAGGCCGCTTATTATCCAAATCACCTGAAGGGATCATCGTCTTAGCCCAGGGGATCGGCTATCAGGTGGCGGTTCCTCTCTCTTCTTTTTATGACCTGCCTTCCGTAGAGCAAGCGATCCAGCTTCATATTTACACCCATGTCCGCCAGGATACCATTCAACTCTTTGGTTTTATGACCCCCAAAGAAAAAGAGATTTTCCTGCTTCTTATCGGGGTCTCCGGCATTGGTCCCAAGGTGGCCTTGAACATCCTTTCCGGTATTTCTGTCCAGGAATTCGGCCAGGCCCTGCTGACGGAAGACAGCGCCCGGATTCAAAGGATTCCAGGGGTGGGCAAGAAGACCGCTGAACGGATTGTCCTGGAATTGAAAGACAAGATCAAGAAAATGAGTTTCGGTCCCTTGCCGTCTTTGGTCCGGGGAGTTGAAAAGGAAATCCCATTCGAGGATGCTGTTTCAGCTCTAATAAACCTGGGGTATCCCAGAGCCGTTGCCGAGAAGACCTTGGGGCGGATAAAAAATGAAACCGATGAACCGATTTCTCTTGAAGATCTCCTTCGAAAGGCTTTAAAGTCATTGTCGAGATGAAGCCCGAACGAATTATCAATCCCGAACTTACCGAAGAAGAAAGGCGTTTAGAAGTCGGCCTGAGGCCCAAGGGTCTTTCTGAATTTGTCGGCCAGGAAGAAGTCAAGAATAATCTGAAGATCTTTATTCAGGCGGCCCTGGAACGGGGAGAGGCATTGGATCATGTGCTCCTCTACGGATTCCCAGGACTGGGCAAGACCACTCTGGCCAATATTATTGCCCAGGAGCTGAATGTCAACCTAAGGGGCACTTCAGGTCCGGTAGTCGAGAGACCGGGGGACTTGGCGGCCCTGTTGACCAATTTATCTCATAAAGATTGCCTGTTTATTGATGAAATCCATCGTCTAAATCATGTAGTGGAAGAGATCCTCTATCCAGCCATGGAAGACTTTCAATTGGATATCCTGATCGGACAGGGGCCCAGTGCCCGCTCCATCAAGTTGGATCTGCCCAAATTCACCCTGATAGGGGCTACAACCCGGGCCGGCCTGCTCACCCCACCATTGCGGGACCGGTTTGGGGTGGTCCTGAGGGTTGATTTTTACTCTGCAGAAGAGTTAAAGATTATTCTCTTCCGGTCGGCGGGGATTCTGAATATCCCGGTAGAAGAGGCTGGAATTTTGGAGATTGCCAAGCGCTCCAGGGGAACTCCCCGGGTGGCTAATCGGATCCTCAAGCGGGTCAGGGATTTTGCCCAAGTCAAGGCCAACGGCTGTATCACCTTGAAAGTTGCTCAGGAGGCCTTGAGGATGCTGGAAGTTGATCGACTGGGTTTGGACAAAATGGACCGAAAAATTTTACTGACCATCATCGAAAAATTCAATGGAGGCCCGGTAGGAGTCGAGGCTCTTTCCGTGGCCTTGAGCGAGGAAAGAGACACCTTGGAGGATGTCTATGAGCCTTTTTTGATTCAATGCGGATTCCTGAATCGTACCCCCAGGGGGAGGGTGGCTACCCCCCTGGCCTATGGTCATTTTGGGAAAAAAGTTCCCCAGGAATTCCAAGGAAGTCTGTTTGAAGGGTCTTGATCTTTCAGCGGTCGATAGGTTAAAAATGAAACTCCTTGAAGTCAACCGCGGTGGACAGGAAATCCTTTCGCGGAGCGGGTTTAAAGCATGCCAAGGGGAGAGGAACTCCATGAATGCAATCACCTTTTTTAGTTTAAAAGGAGGAACCGGGAAAACAACCCTGAGCAGTTCTTTGGGCTGGCTTCTGGCCGAAGAAGGACATTCTGTATTGATGATCGACCTGGATCCCCAAGGTCATTTGACCCAATCGCTCCAAGGCAAACCCGCTAAAAATCAAACTTCATTGTATTATTCCTTGATCCATGAGCACTCCCTGACAGGGTCGATAGTCCCCACCCCCCACCCAAGGCTTTCTTTAATTCCGGCCACAGAGGACCATCTATATTTAAATAATGCCTTGATTTCCAAACCCTGGAGGGAATGGAAATTAAAAGACGCCTTATCGGCCATGGTCCCCTTTCCTTATGATTTGGTTATTATGGATGTCGGGGCCAGTTTGAATTTAATTACCTATAATGCCTTATTTGCTGCACAGACTCTGATCATACCGGTATTACCTGATATCTTTTCATACCTGAGTCTGAAAAACCTTTTTGCTTTTTTAGAAAAAACCTGCAAAGATTTTCGGTATAATTTAAAAATGATTTGGATCTTGATGAATAAGCTGAATAACCACCGCCCATTAGATCGGGAAAACCGGGCTGCCTTAGAAAAGTATTATCATAAATTTTTAATGCCGGTCATGGTGCGAGAAGACCAGAAATTTTCTCAGGCCATCAAACACCAAATCCCCGTAACGACCTTTGCCCCCCAATCGACAGCGGCCCGGGATCTGAGGAAAGTGGTCCATTTTTTAGAAAGTATCTTATCACAGTCTAAAACCCTAAAGCGCACATAATCAAGGAGACAGTTCATGAACGATATTTATGTGACCAATGCCCCGGTAAGGTTCCCCGCCCCCAAAGAACAGCCCGACATTGAGGAGGATTCTATAGTAGGAGGAGTGCTAAAAAACCCGCCGGTAAAAGAAACCGTCGTTCGATGGAAAAAAGAGGTCATCGATAAGATTCAATACTTGAGGGAAAATTTAGAGCTGGCCAACCAGGAAAAAGAGGCCCTCTCCCAGGAAGTTGACCGGATGCAGTCTGAGTTAACCGACTCCAAAGAGCGGATTCAAAAACTGGAAGTCGAGTTGTCGGAGGCTTTGGAAACCTTCAATACGTTGTTGGATGAGGTCTCTCAGGCTTTGGAGAGTTAAAATTTTAGTAAGAAAATAGGGTTCGAGGATTCCAGGATTCAGAGAGACTGCCGATACAAGGTATAAGGTATACAGTATAAGGTTTTTCCTTGAACCCTTAGAATGATTTTCATGTTTCGTGTTGCCCGCATCAGGCAGACATGAGGGTTGAATACGATTTGAGTTTGGAATTCGGTGTAAAAATTCACCACTCTGAACTCCAAACTTGTTCCACTTCCACAGTCAAGCAGAAGTTGTCTTTGGCAATACCTTTTTAATTTAAGAAAGAGGGATTTAATATGGCAAACAAAAAACGTGCCTTGATCAGCGTTACGGACAAGTCTGGAATCGTTCCATTGGCCCGGGAGTTAGTAAACCTTGGCTTTGAAATCTTATCCACCGGCGGAACGGCCAAGGCCTTAAAAGCAGCGGCCATACCGGTGACCGAAGTCTCAGCCTATACGGGCTTTCCGGAAATTTTGGACGGCCGGGTCAAAACCCTTCAGCCCAAAATTCATGGGGGGCTTTTGGGCCGCAGGAACGACCTCAAACACCAAGAACAGATGAACGCTCTGGGCATCGAACCGATTGATCTGTTGATCGTCAACCTCTATGCCTTCGAAAAAACCGTGGCCAACCCTGGATGCACATTGGAAGAAGCCATCGAGAATATCGATATTGGTGGGCCGGCCTTGCTTCGGGCGGCTGCTAAAAATTTTCAGGATGTGACGGTTCTAACCGACCCGGCCGATTATCCCAAGGTCCTGTTGGAATTAAAATCCAGCGGGAATACTTCCAAGACGACCCGCTTTGATCTGGCCAAGAAGGTCTATGCCCTGACCCATTACTATGACGGGGCCATTACCCGATATCTGGCTGACATCGAGTTCAAAGAAAAATAGCCTTGAAAGATAACGGATACGATTTAGAGCTATAATGTATGGGGATACTTTGAATAATAATGAGAGTTTTGCCATGCCTTTTTCAAGGCTTGATTAATTTTTTTCGTAAAATAGAAATTTACCCCTCCTTTTAAATAAAAATAGGATTTCAGAAGGCGGAAGGGATAAACGGGGGCAGAATAGATTTTGTTCTTAATAAAACTATCCCCTCGATAAATGGTATCTTCTTCGACCCCTATGGGTTCATGAAGGACATAAGAAAAATGATATTTCTCCCAATCTGTTGGGAAATCGTTATAAACCAATCGCCCATCTTTTTCTAATTGTTCCATTAAATTCGTTCCCGGAAGTGGGGTCAGGATACTGATTTGAAAGATATCAATTCCTGAATGTACCAAATCCTTTGCCATTTTTTTGTAATAAGCAGGTGATTCAAAATCATTCCCCAGAATAAAGGCTCCATATACTCCTATTCCGTATTTATGAAAGGTATCGACGACCTTTTTATAATTATCCGTCCCAATCGTCAGATTAATCCCTTTTTTCATTCTCTTCAGCATTTCGGGGCTGGTCGTTTCAAACCCGATTAACGCACACATACAACCGGCTTGAGCCGCCAGCTCTATCAACTTTTCATCCCCTGCGGCATTAATTGAAGTCTGCATCCACCATTTTTTTTGATACCCCCTTTTTATCATGCCCTCAAATAAGTCCCTGGCCCTTCTTTTGCTTTCAGGGTTGTATCCGATCAAATTGTCATCCAGAAAAAAAACGAATTCCCCCTCGATTTCATCCAGTTCTTTCAATATATCTTCCGGATTGCGTTGCCTATATTCCCTGCCCAGATATTTAGAAACCGAACAAAAATAGCAATTAAAAGGACAGCCGCGGGATGTTTGAATGGAATTCCAAAGGTAGTCGGGATGGATCAAATCCCGGCGGGGTATGATCTTATATTGAGACAGATCGAGTTGAGGTCCTATGTATTTAGGTTGCAGGGCATTACTTTCAAAGTCACGAATCACCTTATCCCAGATGCCTTCCACCTCTCCCATCACTACGGCATCTCCGTATTGTAAGGCTTCATCGGGCAGCATGGAGGCGTGGATGCCCCCAAAAATGACCTTGATTTTTTTCTCCCGGTACATCCCGGCAATTTCGTAGGCCCGATTGATATTGCTGGTAAAGGCCGTGATTCCAACCAGATCTGCTTCTTCAAATTCAAAAGGAGTAAACGTCTCATCGCATATTTTAATTTCCCAATTTGGGGGCGTAACAGCGGCAACATAGGCTAGGCTTAACGGGGCAATGGAGAAAATTTTGCTTAATAACAAGCCACTCCTCCGGCCCACCGGATTAATTAAAAGCAATTTCTTCACGTTAGTGATTGCCCTCTTCTCTTTTTCTTTTATTGACTGCTTAATTTGTATCATAGTATATTTATAAAAACCAAAAAAATCAAATCCTTTCAAATTCGGGGTACAATGGCTAAGTTCAAAAATCATTCTACCTAATTTAAAATTAGAATTATGACCAGAAAATATATACAATCAATTATTCAAAACCTTCCCGGGGTATCGGCTTGGGAGATTCGAAAGCTGCGAAAGAAAAGTTGTCAACGGTATCTTGTTTTTGATCAAATCGAATCTCAGCGATTAATTGAAACGGAAAAATTTATAATAAGCCTTTATAAAGAATATGCGTTTCAAGGGGGGAAAGTCTTAGGGGAATCCATGGTCTCTCTTTCGGAAGGGGATAATGTCGAGGAGCGACTGGCCCAGTGTTTAGAAATGGCCGTTCTGGTGGCCAATCCCATCTTTCATTTGCCGGAAAAAGGGTTGAGCTATGAACAGGTTCAAAACGTTGATGCAGAATTAAGGGAGCTTCCTCTTTTATATCTGGACCGCATCCAAGAAGATTTGGTACAAGTACCTTTGGAAAAGGTGAAACGAAGTTCAGCAGAAATTTTTATTGAGGACAAAGAATTTTTTCTGCTAAACTCAAACGGCCTGGAAAAAGAGACGGCGGCTACGGAAATCCTGGTGGATTTTGTTTTATTGGCTGAAAAAGGTCCCTTGCTGGAAGGGGAAACCCAGGGAACGAAACGGGCTCGGTTTTATCAAGATCTCCATCTGGCAGATAGGGTACAGCAATATGCTCAATATACCAGAGAGGCACAGGAAGCCCAACTTCCCTGCAGCGGAACATCCCCAGTTATTTTTTCGGAAGAGGCCCTGGATACACTTTTTAATTTTTTTTGCCTCCAGGCATCAGGGCAGGCCCGTTTTCAAAACTGGTCTCATTTGGTGGTTGGAAAGCCAGTAATCTCCGATCTGAAAGGCGAAGCCTTAAGTTTTTCCAGCAACCCAAATCTTGTCGGAGGTCTCAAAAGCCAGGCCTTTGACGACAACGGCCTCCCTCTCCACCGGATTCAAGTCATTCATGAGAATATCTTTCATAAACGGATGAACTCCAAACGCTATGCCGATTATTTGCAGGAAGAGGCCACAGGGGATTTCTCCAACCTGGAGGTCGCTCTAGGTTCAAGACCCTTTTCTGATCTTCTGGCAGATGGCCCCTGCTATCATTTACTGCGTTTTTCCCATTTTGAACCCAATCCCATTACCGGGGCCTTCTCCGGTGAGATTCGAACCGGATATTTCTTCAAGAAAGGACAAACAATTCCGATAAAAGGAGGGTCCGTTTCAGGTAGAATGCAAGAGGCTTTTAAGGAAGCCTTTTACTCTCGGGAAGGGATTCAAAGAGAGGCTTATCTAGGACCTAAGGCCGTTCGAATTGAAAAGCTGAATATAGCTGGCCAGTAGTATTGAAGTTTGGGGATATAATCCAAATAAAAAGATTCGGGATAAAAAATGGAAGACGCTCTTCTTTACAACAGCCAACTCATTAAAAACTATGTTGAATACCTCCGGAAATTTTATCCCCAAATAGACCCGAATGACATTTTGGAATATGCAGGGATTGAGTCGTATGAGATCGAAGAAAGCGGGCAATGGTTGACCCAAAGCCAGGTGGACCGCTTTCATGAAATGCTTAGTCAACTTACCGATAATCCCAATATTTCCCATGAAGTTGGGAGATTTTCATATTCGGCCGATTCTTTGAGCCTTATAAGGAAATTAACCTTGGGATTGTTAAGTCCTTCCATGAGTTATCTTTTAATAGGAAAAGGGGCCGAGAAAATAACCCGGTCCACCACATTCAAAGTAAAGAAATTGGGGAGAAGGAAGGCTGAAATTCGGGTCGAATTGAAAACCGGAATAAAAGAAAATCCATACCAGTGTGAAAACCGAATTGGGATATTTGAGGCTATTGGTAAATTATACACCAAAAAATTAGCCCATGTGGATCATCCGATTTGTGTCCATAGGGGGGGCAAGGTTTGCCAGTATTTTGTTTCCTGGGAAAAAAATCCATCCTATGTCTGGAATTTGATCCGCAACTACAGTTTCTCCGTAACTTTTTTATTGTGGTTGGGATCTTTTTTTGTTTTACCTTTTTCTTCCTGGATTTGGTTGGTTTTCATCGGTCTTCTGCTCAACATGGGGATCGTCATCTTCTCGGAACATGTGGAAAAAAAGGAACTGATCGAGACCATCAGTAAGGAAAGTGAAGCCACTCAATCTTTGCTCAATCAGACCAACAGGCGTTATAACGAGGTCTTACTGGTAAAAGAAATCGGCCAGACCCTTTCCATGATTTTGGATATCGATGTTTCTCTCCGGGCCATCATGGACGCCATGAGAAAACGGCTGGATTTTGACCGAGGGATGATTATGCTGGCCGACAAAGAAAAGACCCGGCTGAATTTTGTCACAGGATATGGCTATGACCAAGACGATGAGGCCTATTTTAAAAAAATCGAATTTCGTTTGGATAATCCCCAATCCACTGGTTTGGCCGTGGAGTCGTTTAAGAAACAAATTCCTTTTATGATCAACAATACCGATGATGTTGCCCAAAAGGTTTCCCCAAAAAGCTTGGAATTCCTTCGCCGGACGGGCTCCCAGTCGTTTATTTGTGTACCCATTGTTTACAAGAAAGAGTCCCTCGGTATTCTATTGGTGGACAACTTGACTTCTAAAAGACCTTTAACCAATAGCGATTTGAGTCTCCTGATGGGCATCGGTCCCCAGATCGCCATCAATATCAATAATGCCGCCTACTATAAAAAAATTCAGGAAAGTGAAGAACGATTTCGAACGCTTAGTGAAAATACCCCAGACATTATTTATGCCCTTGATCAAGAAGGGCTTATTTCTTATGTGAATCCGGCCTGGGAAAGGATATTGGGATACTCCTCATCGGAGGTGATTGGCGAAAAGTTCATTGAGTTTGTCAGGGAAGGGGACTCCAATAAATTTCAAATTCTTTTTAATCAGGTTTGGGAAGAAAAAAAAATCATCTCAGATACCCCAGGGACCTTTTTAACCAAGGATGGACAGGAACGGATCTTTAGTGCCAGTGGGGCCCCAACTTTTGATCCTGAAGGAAATGTGGTCAGTTTAGTGGGCATTTTAAGGGATACTACCGAACAGACCACCTTAGAAACCCGCCTTCGACAAGCCAAAAAAATGGAAGCCATAGGCACCCTGGCCGGTGGCATTGCCCATGACTTTAATAACCTGCTTACGGGTATTCAAGGGTATACTTCCTTAATTCTCCTAAAAACTGATGAAACCCATCCTTTTTATGAAAAATTAATTGGCATCAACCAACAAGTCCAGAGCGGAGTGGATTTGACCCGGCAGTTACTGGGATTTGCCCGGGGTGGGAAGTACGAAGTCAAGCCGGTGGATATGAACCAAATTCTCCAACAGTCTTCTGAGATGTTCGGAAGGACGAGAAAGGAAATTCGTATTCATCGCCGGTTTCAGGAAGACCTGTGGACTGTAGAAGTGGATCAGGGGCAGATCGAGCAGGCCTTATTAAATCTTTATGTCAATGCCTGGCAAGCTATGCCCGGAGGAGGCTCTCTTTTTTTAGAAACCCGGAACCTTGTTTTTACCACCTATGCCGCCTATCAACTCAATCCCGGGAAGTACGTAAGGATTTCCATAACGGATACCGGTGAAGGGATGGATGAGAACATTGTTGAAAGAATTTTTGAACCTTTTTTTACCACCAAAGAGATGGGCCGGGGGACCGGCTTAGGGTTGGCCATGGTTTATGGTATCATCAAAAGCCACGGAGGCAGCATTTTTGCCAAAAGTGAAAAAGGCCAAGGCAGTACTTTTTCCATTTATCTGCCGGCATCGGGGAAAAAGATGGTCCTCGAGGAAAAATCCGCCGAAAAAACAATTCGGGGAAATGAAACCATTCTTTTAGTGGATGATGAGGAGGTGGTTCTGACAGTAACCAAGGAAATCCTGGAGAACTTGGGGTATATCGTGTTGCCGGCCAGCAGCGGTCAAGCGGCGATTTCTCTGTTCCGGAAAAAACATCAGGAAATCTCTTTGGTTATCTTGGACATGATCATGCCCGATTTAAAAGGAAGTCAGACCTACGATCAGCTTAAGGAAATTGAATCCAAGGTGAAGGTTCTCCTATCCAGCGGGTACAGCATCGATGGGCAGGCGGCACAACTTATCGATAAAGGTTGTAAAGCCTTTATCCAAAAGCCTTACACGGTTATTGAATTGTCAAAGAAGATCAGGGAAGTATTGGAGATGCCGTAATGGGTGTGAAGGGTGACAAATGACAAGGCAAGAAATTTTCTATGAGCGACTAATAGGAGGGAGACCATGGAATTGATTGTTCAAAAGCTGGAAATCCCGGAAGGGGCCAATATTATTTTTGGGCAGACCCATTTTATTAAAACCGTGGAAGACCTCTATGAAATCCTCATCGGATCAGTACCGGGGATCAAGTTCGGATTGGCTTTTTGTGAGGCCTCGGGTGATTGCCTGGTTCGAACCATAGGCAACGATCCGGAATTAGAGACAGCGGCCGTGAACAACGCCAGAAATATCGCGGCCGGCCATACCTTCAATATCCTCCTTCGCCAGGCCTTTCCCATCAATGTCTTGAATGCCGTTAAAAACTGTCCGGAAGTCTGTTCCATCTATTGCGCCACAGCCAATCCGACAGAGGTTGTCCTGGCTCAAACCGATCAGGGCCGGGGAGTTCTGGGTGTTGTAGACGGCTTTTCTCCCCAAGGTGTGGAAGGGGAAGAAGGCCGGCTTTGGCGAAAGAATATCCTTCGTAAGTTCGGTTACAAATTATAGAGAGTAACAGCAAGATGTCGGCTCTAAAAAAAAAGAAGATAACCGTCCCTCCTTTTCTTAAATCCGGAGATACCATAGGAATTGCCACTCCGGCCAGCCCTTATCAGGCCAAAGCCCTCCAGGAAGGGATTCATCTCTTAAGGCAATGGGGATTTCAGGTGGCCTTGGGCAGGAAAAGGATCATCCGAAAAGGGTATCTGGCCGGAACCGACCGGGAACGGGCCGAAGAATTGATGCAACTTTTTGCCGATCCGGAAGTAAAAGCCATTCTCTGCTCTCGCGGCGGCTATGGGACCCTGCGAATATTGGATTATCTGGATTTTAAAAATATCAAAGCGCATCCAAAACTCTTTATGGGCTTTAGTGATGTCACCGTCTTACTGATGGCCTTTTGGAAAAAAGCCGATCTAATGACTTTTCACGGCCCCATGATGACTACCCTGTCTCAAGTAAATCTTTCCACCCTTGTCAGGGTGAAGGCGATGTTGAAGGGGCATTACCAAATTCAACTTCCCCTGAGCATAAATAGGGCTGTTTTACCGGGAAGCGCCCAGGGTATACTGATGGGCGGGAACTTGAGCTTGTTAGTTCACTTGATAGGTACCCCTTACGAGCCTGTCTGGGATCATGCCATCCTGTTCCTTGAGGATTGCGGAGAAGAATCTTATCGGCTGGATCGCCTTCTAACGCATCTGAGATTAAGAGGTTGTTTGGGAAAGGTTTCCGCCATCCTCCTGGGAAAGTTTACCGGGCCTAATAAAAAAGAACTGCCCATGGACGCGGTCAAAGACATTTTAAGAGATCTGAATATTCCAGTTTGGACCGGATTACCCATCGGCCACGGTTCCTGGAATTTCCCTCTTCCGATTGGAGCCCCTACCACCTTAGATGCCGAAAAAGGTTTGTTGTCGATTCATTTATAGCTGAAAGCTTAAAGCGCAAAGGATAATGACTTTCCCTTTCAGCTTTGAACTTTCACCAGCAAAATGGATTTTATTTATCCTGTTATGTCATCTTTTTCAAAAATCCACCAACGCATGTACTCCGCGGTCGAGGAAGGAGTATTCCCCGGGGCGGTTTTATTGGTAGCCTTAGAAGAAAAAATACTTCTTCATCAGGCCTATGGTTATGCCTCGGTGATCCCAGAGAAGCAACCCCTTAAAACAGAAACTATTTTTGACCTAGCCTCTTTGACCAAACCCTTGGCCACTACCCTGGGGATTATGTCTCTGGTCGAAAGAGGCCGATTATCTTTGGATCAACCCTTGGGATTTTGGTTGGACAGAACCCAGTCTCCCGAACAGCCGAGGATCACCCTTAGGCACCTTTTGGCCCATTCGGCCGGATTCCCGGCCTATCAACCCTATTATTTGGATCTGACCCGTCAGTCGGTGGACAAAAAAGGGATACTTCGCGACTGGGTTAAAAAAGAACCCTTCTTGTACCCACCGGGCAGCCAAACCCTGTATAGCGACCTGGGCTTTATCCTTCTGGAATGGATTTTTGAAGAGACCACCGGAGAAGGACTGGACACCTGGATTCGAAAAAATGTCTATACCCCCCTAGGCCTAACCCATCTGGGATTCAGGCCCCTAAACCAGTCCGGGGTTCCGGATCCGGAGGCCTATGCCGCCACCGAAGACTGCCCGTGGCGTAAAAAGGTCCTGCGGGGAGAAGTCCATGACGATAATACCTATGCAGTGGGGGGGATTTCCGGACAGGCTGGTCTATTTGGAACAGCCTTTGAAGTTTTTCAACTAATTAGAGCCTTAAAAAGGGCCTATGACCAGCCCATGAACCCGAATTTTTTTAACGGGGATTGGGTTCGTATCTTTTGGCAAAGACAGGAAGAACCCAGAGGGACAACCAGGGCCCTCGGCTTTGATACCCCAACGGAGACGGATTCCAGCGCCGGCCGATATTTTTCCCTAAAAAGTGTGGGCCACCTCGGATTCACGGGGACTTCTTTTTGGCTGGATCTGGAAAAAGATTTTTTGGTTGTTTTGTTAACCAACCGCGTTCACCCTACCCGGGACAATGAAAAAATCAAACCCTTCCGGCCCTTGATCCATGATCTCGTTTTTCAAGAGATGACGGCTTCGTAAAAAGTCCATCTGTTCCGTCTTTGGCGGGATTGTGCTGCACCCTTCTTCATTGCGGCGTACTTCAATGTACGCCTCATTCCTCAGGATTTGTACGCCTAGTCCCGCCTTTGGCGGGAGAGCTTTTTACTGTGCCGTCTCGTTTGATGAATTTTTGTGAATTTCTCAAGAGATGACAACTGCGTAAAAATACGCAACCTACGTCACCAAGGTGTTTTTTGAAGTTCAACAAGACCATCAAGAAATGATTCAGGAAACGTTTTGACTTTATGATTCATTTTAGTTAAATTAAGCCTCGTTATCTTTTAGAAGTTATCGATAGTATTCTCTTGAAAAAGGATGATTATGATCCCCATTATGGAACCGTGGCTCGATCATCAGGAGATAGACCTGGTCATGGACTGTTTTCAAAGCGGCTGGATTTCCTCTCAGGGAAAATATATCCAGGAATTTGAAAAAGCCTTCTCCGGTTTTTGTGGGTCCCAATTCGGTGTGGCGACTTCCAACGGAACCACAGCCCTGCATCTGGCTTTATTAACCTTGGGGA
>Ga0209777_10002692_pt1 | contig 22983 bp, 27 predicted proteins | sample FrelakmetHBP12HB_FD_187147 | JGI IMG/M metagenome (GOLD analysis project Ga0209777, IMG submission 187147) | Freshwater lake sediment microbial communities from the University of Notre Dame, USA, for methane emissions studies -HBP12 HB (SPAdes)... | ecosystem: Environmental > Aquatic >...
TTTGTAATTGTTTTTTGAATAGTTCGATATTTTCCATTTTAATATTTAATAACGGTTTTTAATTCCTCAAGAAAGTCTTTGACAGAAGCTTTAATTAAAACATTAGACGTTTTGATCCTGAATCCTCCAATTAAATCTTTTTCAATTTTAATCTCTACTTTTTTATCTTTTCCGAATTTCTCAAATAGTTTATTTTTTGTTTTTCTGATAATTTCCGGGGAATGCTTTCTCGCAAAAAAAACTTCAGCCCTATTTCTTTTTAAAAATATTTTCTCCAGTTTTTTGACAATCTTTGGCAAAAGATATTCTTTTTTTCTCTTTTTCAGAATTGCCACCAACCTTTTAAATATGCTCTCTTTTTCTGTTTCTGTTTTTCCCTCAAACAATTGGAGAAGGGCTTTTACCCAAAATGAAATTTCTTTTTCTGCTATCATTTTATTTCAGATAAAATTTGGCCTAATAGTTTTTTGTCCTTATCTGCTGTAAATTTTTCTTTTAAAAATTTTTCAGTTAAAAGAAATGTAAGTTCTAAAACTTCTTTTTTTTGCTGCTCTTTGCCCTCAAGAATTTCTTTTTGAACGAGCACCTTTGCTTCATCAAGAATTTTTTTCTTATCGCGGTCGGCTGAAAACAAGATTTCTTTTGCTCTGTTTTCGGCCGTCGATTCTGCTTCTTTTATAATTTCTTTTGCTTTATCCTCCCCGCCCTTTCTGATTTCTCCCTCTAAAACCCTGATTTTTTGAAGAGATTTTTCCGCTTCTTCTGCTTTTTTTATACCGTCCTCGATATGCTTTTTTCTGGTTTCCAATAAATTAAAAAACGGTTTGAAAGCAAACTTTTTCAACAAAAAAAACAGGATAGCAAAGTTTATTATCTGACCGAGTAAAATTTTCCAATTAACCCCCAGCGCTTCCATTTTGTTATTAAGCGACGAATTTTAATATTAACGCGACGACTAAAGCATAAATTGCAATTGCTTCAGCAAAGACAATTGAAAGAATCATTGATGTCTGGATTTTTCCTGAGGCTTCGGGATTTCTACCAATAGACCCCATAGCTCCCATGCCGATTAGCCCGACTGCTATACCGGGCCCTATCGCTCCAAGGCCAATTGCTAGGGCTGGTGCTAAATTTTCCATTGTTTTAATAATTTATTGCTAATAATTACTTCTTTTGCGACCTTTTTTCTAAAAATGGCAAAATTAAATTGCGAACTTCTAGCGCTGTCACACCGAAACTTAACAAAATAAATATTATCAGAAAAAGCGGTGTAGTGTAAAGCTTTCTATCTATGAATAACCCTATCAGCAAAAAAACCACCAGAGGAATTGCCACGCACAAACCTAATCCCATACCCAAAGAAAGGGCATAAAACATATTGAATTTTGAAAATTCTTTTTTATCTTCCTTGCCAGCAATTTTATTTTGATTTTTATCCTCAATGTTATTCGTATCCATGTTGATTTGCAATTGTATAAAAAATAACTATCAATGTTGAAAAGATAAAGGCTTGTATAAATCCTACCAAAACCTCAAGCCCCAAAAATGGGACGGGCAGAAGGTAGGCAAAAAGAAAAGATGTAACAATCAAAAGGATTTCTCCAGCAAAAAGGTTACCAAATAATCTGAATGTTAAGGAAATAATCCTCGTTAATTCGCCCATCCCCTCCAAAACTCCTGCAAACATCATAATGGGATCTTTGCTGATAAATTTTTTCAAATAATTCCATGTGCCAAGATTTTTTATTGCTAAAGCATTCACAGAAATTATTGAAATCAACGCTAAAGCAAATGTGAAATTCAAATCAGAGCTTGGGGATCTTAAAAAACGAAAAATTCCCAAGCCGGGAATTAACTCCAGAAGATTGCAAAACCAAATTAATATGAATAAAGTGCAGGCCAAGGGGAAAATTTGCCTTGTTTTTTCCACATCTCCGGTTATTGAATTGAAAAAATTATATAAAGACTCTAGAACAAATTCCCAGAAATTTTGTAATTTTTTGGGAAGCAATTTACCGGGACGCAAGCTCAAAAACACAAAGAAAAAAACACCAATACTCACGATTAGTGTCAAGAGGAAAGTGTTGGTAATTGAAATTCCAAACACTTCAAAAACTTTTTCTCCCACAAGGCTTATTTCTGGTAAATTCATTTTCTACTGAATAACAAAATTTAATATTTCAAAAATATCAACAATATTTTACACAAATAACCAATAAATGTCAATGATTTTTGGTTTCTTGTATAAAGCGACTCTATCTCTCAGAAATTTTTGCCAGTTCTTCCAAAACAACCTTTTTCTCGTCCCATGGGATTTTTTTGCCATTTGCTAAACAAATCCAGGGTTCGCAACCCTTGCCTGTCATTATTATACTATCTCCTTCTTTAGCCAATTTTAAAGCCTCGCCGATTGCTTCGCGGCGATCTAATACCTTCTTTCCCTTGCCGCTTGTCCCCTTAATAACATCCTCGATAATTTTTTCGGGATTCTCGTCGTAGGGATCCTCGTTGGCAATAATAATCTCATCACAGTATTTAGCTGCTATTTCTCCCAACACCTTTCTTTTCCATTTATCCCTACCTCCACCGCAAGCACCCAATACACAAATCATTTTTTTACTTTGAGGTTTTACGGTTTGGTAAACTTTCTCTAAGGCATTCGGGGTAAAAGCGTAGTCAACAAAAACCTTAAATGGTTCGGAAATTACCATCTCCATCCTACCCGGAATTCCTTCTATTTTTTCTACGGCTCTTTTACAAATTTCTAAGTTAATTCCGTAAGCCGATCCGACGCAAATTGCCGCCAAGGCGTTGTAATTATTAAAATCGCCTAATAATTTTAATTTAAATTGAGTGTTTTGAATGTTAATATCTCCTTGATTCAACCCATAAGTAATTTTTTTCTTTGCCGGGAACTGCAAAAAATATTCCGCGTTTTTATCATCTAAATTGATAATATGCGTTCCTTTTGTGGCTTTAAATAATTCTCCTTTTGCTTTTTTGTAATTCTCAAATCCGCCGTGGGCTTCAATATGCTCCGGGCTTAAATTGGTAAAAACCGCTGTTTCAAAATTAATAAATCTGTGGCGATGCTGTTTTACCCCTTCGGACGTAACCTCTAAAACCGCATACTGACAGCCGGCATTTACGGCTTGCCTTAGAAATTTCTGGATAAAAAAACGGCCGGGCATTGTCATTTTATAAGTATTCGGCCATTCTTTGTCTTTTATTTTAAATCTGATAGAAGATTGGGAAGCAATATTAATTCCCGCTTCTTCAAAGATCTTTGTTATAAATTCAACAGTAGTTGATTTTCCATTTGTTCCGGTCACCCCAATGACTTTTAATTTTCTCGCAGGAAAACGATAAATAACGGCACCGAAAAATGTTAGTAAAAAATGATACCAAATCAGTAAAAATGTAGGAATAAATTTTCTGAGTAATCTTTTCATATTTTAATTCTATCTTAAGTTGAAGAAAAAGGGAATTCAGGTTAAATTTAAATTAAGATGTTTAAGCTTGTCTCGAATTTTAAACCGACTGGTGATCAACCCGAAGCAATAAAAAAGTTAGTAAAAAATTTAAAATCCGGCGCAAAATACCAGGTACTTTTGGGCGTAACTGGAAGCGGAAAAACTTTTACCATGGCAAAAGTAATTGAAAAAATCCAAAAACCAGTTTTGATAATCTCTCCTAACAAAACTTTGGCTGCTCAGTTATATCAGGAATTTAAAGAATTTTTTCCGAACAATGCCGTACATTATTTTGTTTCTTATTACGATTATTATCAACCCGAAGCCTATATTCCCCAAACCGATACTTATATTGAAAAAGACGCCAAAATTAATGAAGAACTTGACAGAATGCGCCACGCAACCACCCAGGATTTATTAAGCAGAGACGATGTTATAGTTGTCGCTTCAGTTTCTTGTATTTACAATATCGGTTCACCAGAGATTTATCAACAGATTTCTTCGGAAATTAAACCAGGCCAAAAAATGACGAGAAAAGAATTTCTTCACCATTTAATCTCTCTTCAATATCAAAGAAATGATATCGATTTTAAACCGGGAACCTTTAGAGTCCGCGGTGATATAGTTGAAATTTTTGTCGTTACTGGTAAAGAAATTTTACGAGTTGAATTTTCTGGAGACTATATCTCGCGAATTTACACTAATTTGCCGCAAATCTCACGAACCAAAAAAATCAATACTGATGAAATTAGCGGTAAATTCGTGCCCATCCAAAAAGTGGAGTTGTTCCCTGCCCACTTTTGGGTTACTCCTCAAAATAAATTAGATATTGCAATTGAAAATATAAAATTAGAGCTAGAAGAAAGATTAAAGGAATTAAAAAAAGAAGGAAAGCTACTTGAAGCGGAAAGGCTGGAGCAAAAAACAAATTTTGACTTAGAAATGATGAGGGAATCTGGTTATTGCCACGGCATTGAAAATTACTCAAGGCATTTAGAATTTAGAAAGCCACATTCCGCCCCGTATACATTAATCGATTATTACCCGAAAGATTTCATCGTTTTTATTGACGAATCGCATATAACGCTATCTCAAATCCATGCTATGTCAGTCCAAGACAAGGCCAGAAAAAAATCCCTTATTGATTACGGGTTCAGATTGCCTTCGGCAATTGATAATAGACCTTTAAGGTTTGACGAATTCAAAGAAAAAATAAATCAAGTAGTTTATGTTTCCGCAACACCAGCTGAAGAAGAAAAAAAAGAAGCGGGCGAAAAATATATAACGGAGCAATTAATCAGACCGACGGGGCTTTTAGAACCCTCGATTGAGATCAGGCCAACTAAAAATCAAGTTAAAGATTTAATCAAAAAAATAAAAAGAGGAATCAAGAAAAAACAAAGGACTTTGGCCTTAACCTTAACAAAACGACTGGCCGAAGCGTTATCTGATTATTTGGCCGAGGAAGGAATTTCTTCTCAATGGCTGCATTCGGAAGTAAAAACCCTAGAAAGGCCTAAAATTTTAAAAGAATTCAGGGAGGGAAAATATGATGTTTTAGTGGGAATAAATTTATTGAGAGAGGGATTGGATTTGCCGGAGGTAGCGCTGGTTGCTATTTTAGACGCCGACAAAGAAGGGTTTTTGCGGTCCGAAACGACTTTAATCCAAACTATGGGTCGGGCAGCAAGACACATTAACGGCAGAGTTATTTTATATGCAGATAAAAAAACCGGCTCAATGAAAAGAGCTATGAATGAAATAAAAAGAAGAAGAAAAATCCAAAAAGAGTATAACGAAAAACATAAAATTATCCCAAGACAAATTATTAAACAAATAAGAGATTGGCCATTTTTAGCCAAAGAAAAAGAAATAAGTTCCGAGTTTTGGGCAATTCGCGACAAAAATATTCTAGGAAAAGAGATGAAAGAAGCTGCTAAAAATTTGGATTTTGAACGAGCGGCTGAAATAAGAGATTTAATTAAAAAATTGCCTAACGAAAAATTATAAGATATAATAATAAAATGAATATCCAAGAAAAAATATTGGAAAACGGTGGGAAAAAGGGGGAAGCCTTAGCAATGATCAACAGACTCTTATTAATCAGGGTACCTTTGGTACCAGTGGCTATAATATTTGTGATTATTTCAAAATTTATCTTCCGCCCCTTCTCTAATTTTTATTTAGTTTCTGCGCTTATAGCAGGAGCTTCTTTATTAATATTCCCGGTTATCTACCTTATAAAAAAATCGGAGAGATTGTTAAGCCATAGGACTATTTATCTAATTATTGCCGCAGAATTCTCCGTAGAAAGCATATTGGTCTTTTTTATCTTCTTTTTGTGGGCGCCAATAATAACTTATTATATTGGGGGTGGAATTATTTTTATCTTAGCTTTAGTCTATATGCTTACGACTATAACTTCTAACCCTATATTCAACAATAAAAGTTATAGTTATTTTTTCTTTATTTCAACTCTCTTGCTTATCGTCATCTTCGGTGTCTTAGAGTATTTTGGCATACACCCCAACTATTCTTCTTATCCGACAAAAGACATATACCTCTCTCATCAAATTAAATCAGTTTTCCTCGCCCTGACAATGGCTGGTGTTTTATTTTTCATTATCCAGTCTCGCTTGGAGGAATTTTGGAACATGTTTAGAAGGCAGACCAAAGAATTAAAATTACTTAATGCAGAACTCGAAAAAAAAGTTCAAGAAAGAACCAAAGAAATAGAAAACGCTAAATCTGTTTTAGAAGTAAGGGTGCAGGCGAGGACAAGAGAATTAAAAGAGCTAGCTGACAGCCTCGAAAATCAAGTCAAAGAAAGAACTCAAGAGTTGCAGGAAAGAATCAATGAGCTTGAAAGATTTCACCAGCTGACAGTGGGGAGAGAATTGAAAATGATAGAATTAAAAGATAGAATAAAGGAGTTGGAAGAAAAATTAAGAAACTTAAAACAATAATTAAAATATATGCCGATTACTAAATCTACAAAAAAAGCCGTCCGCAAAAGCATTAAAAGAGCAGTCAAAAACAAAAAGAAACTGGGGGAAATAAAAAATCTTTTAAAAGAGGTGAAAATTTTGATTTCCCAAAAGAAGATTGAAGAAGCAAAAAAAAATCTCCCTAAAATCTATAAAATTTTAGATAAAGTAGCTAAAAATGGCTTAATCAAAAAGAATAAAGCAGACAGGTTGAAATCAAGAGTAGCAAAAAATATTGCTAAAAATAATCAAAAATAACTGATTAAATTCACCAAAGCCGTTTCAGGATCAATTCTACCTTTTTTTATTGCCGAATCTGCTTGAAAAATTTTTTGGTAGATTTTTTTTAACTCTTTGAAACTAAATTCTCCACATTGAGAGTAGCTTTTTTTTACCACGAACGGGTGGAGCTTACTCAGTTTCAAAATAGAATAATAAGGAATATTCTTTTCGATAAGATTTTTAATCAAAATCAAGTTTCTGAACTGAAAGCTCATCATCGATAAAAGATACAACGGAGCGTCTCCCTTTTCCAAATGCTGATAAATTAGTTTTAACGCTTGTTTTTTGTTTTTTTGAGCAATTGCGTCAATCGTTTTAAAAATATTAGTTTCTATCGCCGGCCTTAGTAAAACATCTACGTCTTTTTGCAAGATTTTCTTTTCTTTTTTATAACTAGATATTTTCTTAATTTCATTAGCCAGTAACCAGGTATCGGTTCCTAAATAAAGAATGATTTTATCTAAAACTTCCCCTCCAACTTCTTTATTATATTTTGTAAATTCCTGCCTTATCCATTCTTCCAGTTTTTGACCACCCAGAAATTTAAACTCCTGGATTTTCCCGTATTTTTTAACAAACTTAAATAAAGAGTCGCCTTGCAGAACATCATCTTCTTCAAAAAACAAAATGATGTCTTTTGAATTTATCAAAACCTTTTGATTTTCCAAAAGATCTTCTTTGAATTTTTTGTTTAAAACGGCATTTTTTAAAATTAAGAGCTTTTTTTCTTTAAATAAAGAAGGAGTACAAAGCTCTTCTTTTAAGAAGCGGAAGTCTTCCTCTTTAAGGTTAGCGACTTTTAAATTAAACCCGTTCTTATTGGAATTTTTATAAGAATTAATTATTTCTTTCAGCTTTTCTTGCGACCTGTATGTGTCTTTTCCGTAAATAAAAATAATCATATTTATTTCTGACAAACTAGGCAAAAATGAGCCGATCTGCCGCCAATTTTCTTTCTTTGGATTATGCCTCCGTCTTTTCTCGGGCATTTTTTACCTTCTTGCTGATAAACCCTTTGAACTTTCTGATAACCTCCTTTTCTGCCAAAAATCGTGCGGTAATCGCTCATACTATCTCCCCTTAAATGAAGAGCTTTTAATAAAATCTTTTTAATTGCCTTATAAATATTTTTTAACTCCTTTTCGGACAAAGTAGAAACATTCCTAAGAGGATTGATTTTTGCTTCCCATAAAATTTCATCAGAATATATATTGCCAATACCGACCAAAACATTTTGATCCATTAAGATTTTTTTTATTATCCCTCCCTTTTTACGTAAAATCGCTTTTGTAAAAACACTTAGTGTAAATCTTTTATCTAAAGGTTCTGGACCTAATTTTCGGAAATCTTCAGATTCTTCGAATTCTCTTTTGTCCCACAATTCCGCTTTCGCGAATTTTCTTAAATCAGACAGGGCTATTTGCTGTCCCTTATCCAAAAAGAAAATTAAGTGTAAAAATCCGTTTTTTGGATCGTCGTAAAGCGGTCCTTTAACGTTCGAAGTCCATTTCCCATTTTTAAAACTCCATTTTCCAAAAAGCAAATGGCCAGTCAGTTTTTGATGGATTAATAAAATTTTATTATCCGAAAGAAAAAAAATAATATTTTTACCCCTTCTTTTGATATTTATAATCTTTTTATTTTTAATATTTTTCTTGAAAACTTCAAAGTCTTTTGGTTTCTTAATAAGTTTTTTGGAATCGGTCCACAAATCAAGAAAGGTCCTTTTAAGGACCTTCTTCTTTAAATCAGAAACAATAGTTTCAACTTCCGGCAATTCTGGCATAACTCACTTTAAAATTGTTCTTATTTTTTCGATAATTTCCCCTGGGGTAAAATGAGCTTTGATCATATAGTCAACGGCTCCCAATTTCAAACCCCTTTCAACATCATCTTTCTGCCCAAGGTTGGACAAAATAATCACAGGTAGCGAGGCAAAAGCAGGATCTTCTTTTACTTGAGATAGAACGCCAAATCCATCTATCCCCGGTAAAATTAAATCAAGCAGAACTAAGTCTGGTTTTTCTTCTTTTATCTTTTTTACACCTTCTTCCCCGTCGGCAGCCTCAACAACATCATAATTTTCTCCAAGCAGCTTTTTAACAATCAACTCTCTTAAAAACTTGTCATCTTCAACTATTAAAATTTTTTGAGCCATAATATTTTACTTCTTTGATTTTTGAATTATTTGCCTATTTGCTTCTTTACCTTTTCTATTACTTCTTGAGGATCAAATTCAGTTTTAATCAGCCAATCGCAAGCGCCTAATCTTTGCGCTCGGTCAATCTCTACGGGTTGCCCGGAATTTGAGATCACAATAATTGGTATATTTTTTAGATCGGGGTCTTTTTTTATTTCTTCTATAACCTCAAATCCCCCTTTTTTCGGCATTATGATATCTGACAAAACAATGTCTGGCTTTACTTCCCTCACCTTTTTCAGCCCCTCTTCTCCATCTCTTGCGACTGAAACATCATAGCCCTCGCTAATTAGTTTTTTTTGAAGGAGATCAATCATTATTTCTTCGTCTTCAATTAGCAAAATTTTTTTCATATTTTTAAATAATATTTTTAATTTTTAACCCCCCCTTAACTAATCTCTGCTGTTTATTTAATTTTAAGATATCCTTAAATTTATACAAGCCCCTCGCCGGAGAGGACGCAAGGAAGAGCAAACGAAAAAGTTGTTCCTTTCCCTTCTTCTGATTTAAACCAAATCCTCCCGTTGTGGGCATCAATAATATTTTTTGAGATAAAAAGTCCTAAACCAGACCCTTCCGTGTCTACTCTCATCGCATTGGTCGCCCTAAAAAATTTAGTAAAGATTCTTTCTTGCTGATCTACTGGAATCCCTAATCCTGTGTCGTGGACAGAAACCTCTACTTCTCTTTTATCACATTTCAAAGATATTGTCACTTCTCCTCCAGCGGGAGTATACCTAAGAGCATTCTCGATAAAATTTTGTACAACCAGCCTTATTTTTTCAACGTCTATTTTTACCAGCGGGAATTTTTCTGTAGGTTCGTTAAAAATACATTTTAAATTCTTTTTTGCGAACTCATCTTTATAAGAATTCACGACAAATTGAACAACGTTTTCAAGCTGAGTCGGTTGAGGTTTATAAATATATTTTCCTTCTTCAATTCTGGTTACGTTCAAAAGGTCATTAATTAAATTAATCATTCTCTCATTGGAAATATATGTTTTTTCAATAAAACTTCTCTGCTCGTCGGTTATCTTCCCCAAATCTCCATCAAGCAGCATTTTCAAAGTCCATTTTATGGCCGAAAGCGGAGTTCTCAACTGGTGGGCAGAAAGAGAGACAAATTCGGTTTTCATTTTTTCTATCAATTTTTCTCTGGTAATATCGTGCAGAATTACCAGGGTCCCGAATTTTTCATCACTCTGGGTCATAGGAATTGTTGTCGCTTCCAGAACTAAGTCTTTTTTAATTTCAATTTCTTGCCTAAAAACCTCTTTTATTTCCTCTCCCAACAAATCTACTATCAACTTTGCAAAGGGATAAACAGATAAATCAACTATTTTTTTACCCTCAACATTTTTCGCTCTTACTTCTAAGGTTTTCTCTGCCTGGGGATTAATTAAAGAAAGCTTGCCCTGCAAATCAATAACCAAAAGCCCGTCGGAAAAATTAGTGATAATTGCGAGAGTTTTGTTTTTTTCTTCCTCGATTTTTTCTCTAGACTCACTAACGTCTTCTATCATATTAACCAAAGCCCTCCTCGAATTTTCCAGCTCGTCCGTTCTTCTTTTTAATTCTTTTGTTCTTTCCGTTACTTTTTTTTCAACTTCCTCTTTGGCCTTTTTCTGCATTTCTGTAAACTCTTTTAAATCATCAACCATCAAATTAATCGACGCTAAAAGCTCAGTAAATTCATCCTCTTTTTCTGGAATAACTACATTTTCAGAAAAATCGCCCACGGCAACTTTTTGCAGTATCGGAGTTAATTGAGAAAATCTTTCGGCAGTCTGTTTTTTATATTCTTCTAATCCTTTAAATCCTCTCAAATCATCCACCATCAAATTTAAACTCACTATGAGCTCAGTAAATTCATCTTCTTTTTCTGGAACAACTATATTTTCAGAAAAATCGCCCATTGAAACCCTCTGTAAAATCGGGGTCAGTTGGGATAAGCGTTCAGCAACTTGTTTTTTATATTCTTCTAAGGATTTGCCGTTCTTCGAATTGGTTTTTTTATAATTTTTTGATTTCTCTTTCATTCTTATGGCTTAGCTCATATTTATTAATCTTCTTTTAGCCATTTAATTGCTTCTTCCTTTTTTTCAAAAAATTTTAACTCTTTTATGCCGGCTCCTATATTTATCGTTTTCATTATAAAGGAAGCTACTACCCTCTGGAGGGTGTTTATCCCAAAAATTGCTATTTTTTCAGCGATGGCTTGCTTGCCAAATTCTATATAGATTTTCCTTCCCGTAAGAGAAGTAGTCGCTTTTCCACCGCTCGCAGTAGCATCAACAAGCGCTCTTCCTTTACCGTTAGCTGCCTCTAATAATTTTAAAAATTGCCCGGTAAACTCCTTTATTCTCTCTTCGCCATAGGCAGCGACGCAACCAGTTCTTATTATTCCGTCTTCTTCCCAAACTATTTTTTCCTCTTTATTTGTGCTTTGATTATTCGAGCTTAAATCTTTAGGCATATATTAAAAATCAACAATTAAGGATTAAAGCGTTCAATGACGCTCCAGCTCTTAATCGGTGATATAATTAATTTAATTAATTATTTACTTATTTTACCACAATTTTAAATTATCTCTAAGCAATCCGCCCCCTTCAGAACCGGGCAGTTTTTTTATCAAACTATAAAATTCAAAATCTTCCAAAATCTTGATTGCCTCTTTTTTATCATAATCTCCCCACTTACATTTCTTGGGGTTAAAATCTATGGGCGAGTTTTTTTTTATTTCAGCAAGATCTTTACTCAAAAAAGCTTTTTCTTTTTGCCCCAATATTATTTCTCTTATTTTTGGAGTTAATTTTTCTGTTTTTTCTGATTTCTTTTCCAATTCTAAATAAAGATTCTCAATATTCCCAAAGTCTTTCAGAAGATTAATGGCCGTTTTTTCTCCGATGCCAGTAACCCCAGGAATATTATCCGAAGGATCTCCCCGCAAACCCTTAAAATCAATTATTTGGATGGGGGTTAACCCTTCGAATTTTTCCCTAACCATTTTCTCGTCATAAAGCACTATGTCTTTTACCCCTCTTCTTAAGACATAAACCTTGGTGTTCTTATTGACTAATTGTAAGTTATCAAGATCCCCGCTAACAATAATTTTTTCTGTTTTTCCCGCAAGAACGGAAATGGTTCCGATTAAATCGTCCGCCTCAAATCCCTCTTTCTCAAACACCTTTACACCAAAAACATTTAAAATTTCCTTCACTTTTGGAATTTGCCATTTTAATTCTTCGGGCGTCGGCGGCCTTTTAGCTTTGTATTCTTTAAATTTTTTATGGCGCAAAGTTGGCGCCGGCAAATCAAAACAAGCAACAACGCTTTCCGGTTGAAGTTCTTTTATAATTCTTAGAAAAACCAGTAAAAATCCGTAGATAGCGCCAACGGGCTCTCCTTTTTTTGTCGTCAGTTTCGGCAAAGCATGGAAAGCCCTGTGAATAATGGAATTGCTGTCAATAATAACTAAACATTTTTTATCGTCGGTCATATGCTTCTTTATTTTATCATAAAAAATTAATTCAAAGAAAAAACAGAGGTCTAACCTCTGCTTCGTCTATATAAAAAAGATATTAAAAACTTACGGAGAACTGTTCTCCGTAAGTTTAATTGTCCCAAGTTAATTGCCGACGATCAACCATTGGGTCATGTTTATCTAGGAAATTTGGGAAAGGAAAATTGAATTGATTCCCATATCTCCCTAATCTATTTTAGATTCATTTTAACAAAAATTTCTTCGTTATAGACGTTGCCGGTGCAGACGCCATAAGGGTATACGGCGGAACTCATTGCCACCGATCCATCAGTACCCGTTACGGTAGTGAGTATGGCGTAATAACTTCCGGACATCCATGCTCCTAAATAGGTGCAGGATCCAGAGCTAGAGCAACTGGTGCCTAATGTACACCAGCCACCGTAATTTGTCCCCCCGTCGTATGTGCCCACCACCTGCACCTGAGTGTAGGAGGCGCACGCCGTTCTGGTTCCTGTTACGGCCGTAGTCGAAGCGGAAGTGTAAAATGTCGGGTAGTTGCCAGCTGCATTCTTGCAGACATCGGCTGCGACCGCATTGCCTGGATTGGCTTTGTAATTCGGGGTAGAATTATAAATTTCAGAAAGCGTATGCATTGTAGAACCTGGAGTTCCTGGAGAATCTAAACTATGGGCAGCGGGAGTGCAGCCGGTTAGTTTACAATAAATATCATCTAAAGTATTCATTGTGGTTGTTGTGGGAGCACTTGTAGGATTAAGAGAACCTGCCCTGCTGATGAAAAATCCGGCAATCATTGTGGCTACAACGCAGGTAATGCCAAAGATGATTTTATAATGGTTCGTATTTGGGTTGAAGATTTTGTTAAGATTCATTGTTTTTTGTTAGTTATTAATTTATTAAATAAATATTCGACTTTTGTGTTTTTGAAACACAAAAAAGCACCCCTAAATAGGATGCTTTTTTGATTGATAAAACTAAAAATTCCTGAGCGTTAACTACTCTCTCTCTCTCTCTTAAGAATTATGGACATGTTATTTATTAATTTATTCATTGCTTTTCTTCAATTCTATTATATCATTATATCTTTTGGTGAAAAGGGGTGTCAACCCCAATCGACGATTTACAATTTATCATAATTTCTCTTTTGTTTTTGTTAATAAATTTAAAATTTATCCAAACGGAATTTTTGGGAATTATTTTTTTTATTTTATCAGCCCATTCAACAATAACAATACTACTTTTATCGGAAAGAATATTTTTAAAACCTAGCTCTAAGATTTCTCTTGAATTTTTAATACGATAGCAATCAAAATGGTAAAGATTCTTGAATCTACGCGAATTCCTGCGCGAATTTTCGCGAATTTTAAACCTTCTCATGACGACGAAAGTAGGACTTAGTATTTTTTCCTTTATCTCCAATCCCTTGGCGAGCCCCTGCGCGAAAGTCGTTTTCCCGCCGCCAAGATTTCCAGTCAAAGCAAAAACAACAGCCCTACCGTTTAATCTGTTTTTTAAAATTTCCCTAGCCAAAAATCCTCCAAGTTTTTTGGTTTCAGTTGAACTGTCTGTTATTTTTTTAAAAATCATTGACTTTTTCATCGTTGTAAGCTAATTTGGGATAATCTATCTGTATTAATCTTACATTATGATCCCTCAAATTTCAAAAAAAATTACAGGAGAAGTACAAATCACGGCAGATACGAAAGCTAAACTCTTAAAAGAAATAAAGGGAATCCCTGATTTTAAAAAAATAATCGATTCTTTTGCGAAAGAGGAAACGAGTAGGATTTTAGAAATAATTTTTGGCGGAGCCATAATTCTTGATGCTTCCGATGTTCACATAGAGCCCGAGGAAGAAAAAGCTAAAATAAGAGTCAGAATCGACGGGATTTTGCAGGACGTAACTTTACTCGACCAAAAAATATATCAAAACGTTCTTTCCAGAATAAAACTTTTATCTGGAATAAAATTAAATATTTTTGATCGGCCCCAAGATGGCCGATTTTCTATTGTCGGAGGAGAATTGAAGAACAAAGAAAAAAACAAAATATCAATAGCTAACTCAGCTGCAATCGAAGTAAGAGTTTCTACACTTCCCGCAGAGCACGGAGAATCTATTGTCTTAAGAGTTCTAAGCACTAAAAATTTAATTAGCCTTGAAACACTCGGATTAAGAGAAGATTTGTTGTCTGCTATAAAAAACGAAATAAAAAAACCAAACGGAATGATCGTTATCACTGGCCCCACGGGTTCGGGTAAAACAACGACACTTTACGCTTTTTTGGAAAAAATTACCAAGCCAGAAATAAAAATCATCACGATTGAGGATCCAATCGAATATCATCTAAAAGGAGTTTCCCAAACACAGGTTTCTCCGGAAAAAGGTTACGACTTTGCTTCCGGGTTAAAATCGATAATGAGGCAAGATCCTGACGTAATTTTAGTCGGAGAAATAAGAGATACCGAAACGGTTCAAATCGCCTTACAAGCGGCGTTAACAGGGCACTTAGTTTTTGCTACTCTCCATACAAACGATGCCGCAGGAACTATAGCTAGAATGATAAGCCTTGGAGCAACTCCCATTAACATAGCTCCGGCAATAAATATGGCTATCGCCCAAAGATTAGTCAGAAAAATATGCGAAAAATGCGGAACATTTGAAAAAATATCCCTTCAAGATTTATCTAAAATAAAAAAAGAGTTGCAAGGAATCCCTGAAAAAATAAAAATCCCGAAACTAGATAAAGAAACAAAAATCCCGAAAATTAAAGGGTGCAGTTATTGTAATTTTACCGGCTACCGCCAAAGAATGGGAATTTTTGAAGCATTTTTAGTAGACAAAGAAATGGAAAAATTTATTTTAAGCAGTCCATCCATTACTTCTTTAAAAGAAAAAGCTGTTAAAAAAGGCATGGTAACATTAAAACAAGACGGAATAATAAAAGCTCTGGAAGGACTGACAACAATCGAAGAAGTGGAAAGAGTAGCGGGGGAATAAAAATAAATAACCCCGAAACTGGGGGCCAACTTAGGTTTGGGAACGCAAAGTTTAGAATTTTTCCGAGGAACGGTTTCGCCGTAGCCAAACCGTCCAACTGAGAAAAATTCCCGACCCCCAGTTTTGGGATTATTGTCTATACCCTATATTATAGTATATTATGAATAATTTGTCAAGAGTATTAGCCTTTTTGGTTTAGAGATTATTTTTTGGGAGTTACTGCTAATAATTGCCTTAAAATTAAGGCTTTTTTATTTTTTATAAAGTTTCCGGAAAAATCAAACCAAATTCTTAAAAATTTATCTGCTGGCATTTTTCTTGCTTTTCCTTTAAAAGCAGGATCAAAAAGAATTATTTTCTTTTCATCAATATCTACAACTACAGAATAATGGCCGTCATCTTCAAGAAACCAATCAACTATAACGGGAGTTTTCTTTTTTACGAAAACTTTTAAATCCTCGAGAGAGCTATTTTCTTTGGTGACGACCTTAAAGCCTAAAGACTTTGCGGCTTTTACTAATCCCTTTGTGGAACTCCCCTTTTCTTTTAAGGCTCCTGACAATCTAATAATTTTTCTTTCAGAAACAGATACGCCGTAATAATCTAAAACCATCTTTAGGGAAGCCGGACCGCACATAGCTTCAGATTGAAAAAAATGTTTAAGATTAATCATCTTGTTGTTGCTTTTATTGTATTTTTAATTATATTATATATTGTGGTTTCATCCAAAAATAACATTTTAAATATTGACTACCACTTGATTTCTCTAGAAAAAGATATAGAATTATTAAACCATGTCAGGACATTCTCATTTTGCCACAATAAAACATAAAAAAGAAGCTACCGATAAAAAACGGGGACAAGTTTTCTCAAAACTTGCCCGCGTTATTTCGCTTGCCGTAAAAGAAAAAGGTCCAAACCAAGAGACTAATTACAGATTAAAAATAGCCGTTGAAACCGCTAAATCTTTTAATATGCCTCGCGAAAATATAGATAGAGCTATCCAGAAAGGAAGCGGGGAAGCTTCCGGGGAAATTCTAGAAGAACTTTCTTTCGAAGCTTTCGGCCCTCTCGGTATCGCCCTAATAATAGATTGTATTACTGACAACAAAAACAGAACCTTGGGAGAAATTAAGCAAATCCTAAGCCAATATAACGGAAAACTAGGAGGAGAAGGGTCTGTTAAATGGTTGTTTAACAAAAAGGGGGTTATAACAATAAATTTCGACAACGTATCTGCTGTTTTCAAAAACAAAGAGGATTTGGAGCTATTCATTATCGAAGCTGGCGCTGAGGATTTTTCTTGGCAAGAAAATATTTTAGATATTTATACTTCACCAGAGGGATTAGAGGCAATAAAAAATAAAATAGAGGGAGGAAACGTTAAGGTAGAATCCACCGCCCAAGATTGGGTAGCAAAAGAAACCCTTAACTTAACCGAAGAACAAAAGGGAGAAATTTATAAGCTGTTTAACGCACTAGACGAAAACGACGCCGTGCAAAACGTTTACTCCAATTTAAGGCCCTAGATGCCTTTTCTCTTTATAAAATTATGATAATTTTAGGGATAGATCCCGGCATAGCCAGCACGGGCTATGGATTAGTTAAAAAAACCGAAACTAAAAAGTTTGAATATTTAGCATGTGGCTTAATAAAAACTACTCCCGACCATCACATAGCCAAACGCCTTCAAAAAATCAATAACGAACTCAGCAAAATAATGAAAAATTTCCAGCCAGACATTATGGTGATGGAGCGGGTTTATTTTTTTAGAAACCTTAAAACCATAATACCCGTAAGCCAGGCACAGGGAGTAATTTTACTGACTGCCGCAAAAAATAAAATCCCAATTTCCCAGTTTACTCCCCTAGAAGTAAAAATGACAATCACCGGCTTCGGGAGATCGGAAAAAGAAGTTGTTCAGGAAAAAATAAAAAAAATTCTTAATTTAAAAGAAATTTCAAAATCAGACGACGCGATGGATGCTCTAGCTATAGCCTTGACCTATCTAATGAAAAAGATAAAAACTTCTTAGACCAGTACACAGGCTTGACAAGAGGTTTTGAGCGCTTATAATTTCCTTAGAACCATTTGGCACATTATCTAGGTCGGGTGCCAACAGGTTATTAATCAGATATTTTAATCTTTTAAACTATGCTTTACGACTACGACGACAATGATGTCTCTAAAGATGACAAAGAAGAAGAAGAAGAAGAAACCCTAGGAGACGAGGAAGGGGATCCCGTGGAAAAAAAAGATAAAGATGCTGATGAGACAAGTGATGACGATATAGACCTTGGAGAAATAGGCCTTTAGTTTTTTGTAAAAAAGAAGACTCTCTACCCATGGGAGTTTTCTTTTTTTACAAAAATAAAAACTTAAAAGCCTTTTTAAAATACTCAATAATGTTATTATTAAGTATTGATTATGGTAGAAAGAATCTTCCACCGCAAAACCTTTCAAAAAAATAGGAAATCCCAAAAGATTTTTTTTATTTTAAAATTTGCAGGAGCTGGTTTTTTACTTTTCGCCCTGTTTTGTTTTTTAGTTTTTTTCTATTATGCAAAGGACCTTCCCAGGCCGGAAAAATTCACAGAAAAACAAACCATTCAATCTACGGGAATCTATGACCGCACAGGAAAAATTCTTTTATATGAAATTTTTGGTGAAGAAAAAAGAACATTAATCTCATTTGACGATATCCCTATTTTTTTAAAACAGTCTGTTTTGGCGGCCGAAGACGCTAATTTTTATAGCCACTTCGGGATTGACCCAAGGGGAATAGCAAGATCAATTTTAATTAATTTAAAAATTGGGGGAGCTGTCTATGGGGGATCAACAATAGACCAACAGTTAATCAGATCTGCTTTTCTCTCTCCGGAAAAAACTCCCGAAAGAAAAATCAGGGAAATTATTCTTTCCCTAGAATTGGACAGACGCTATTCAAAAGACCAAATTTTTGGTTGGTATTTAAACCAAGTTCCTTTTGGGGAAAATTCCTATGGGATTGAAGCAGCTAGTCAAACTTATTTTAAAAAATCAGCTTCTGAAATTTCCTTACCCGAAGCTGCTGTCCTTGCCGCCTTGATTAAGTCCCCATCTTATTTATCTCCTTACGGTAACGCCAAAAACGAACTAATGGCCAGAAAAGATTATGTCTTAGACAGAATGGTTGAAGAAAACTTTATAACCAAAGATGAGGCGGAAAAAGCAAAAAAAGAAGAAATAGTTTTTGCCGGAGGCACAATACAAATCAAGGCCCCTCATTTTGTTTTATATGTAAAAGATTATTTGTTGTCTAAATACGGCGAAGACTTCATAAAAGAAAGGGGATTAAAAGTATATACGACACTGAACTGGGATCTTCAAAGCCAAGCAGAAGAAATCGTAAAGGAGGGAGTAAAAAATAATAAAATTTATAACGCTTACAATGCAGCCTTAGTTGCAATTGACCCTAAAACAGGAGAAATTCTTACGATGATTGGGTCTGCTAATTGGTTTGACGACCCTTATCCTAAAAATTGCGTATCGGGAATAAGTTGTTTATTTGACCCCCGCTTTAACGCAGCCTTGGGAACAAATAAAAATCCGGGCAGACAACCTGGGTCGTCTTTTAAACCCTTCGTTTACGCTACGGCTTTTGCGAAGGGTTATACAGATAAAACTTTAGTTATTGATGACGAAACTGATTTCGGACTTTGGGGGGATAAAGAATATACTCCAAAAAATTATGACGGAAGGTTCCATGGACTAGTAACTCTAAGACAATCTTTAGCCCAATCATTAAACATCCCTTCAATAAAAACTCTTTATTTAATAGGCTCCGACAAAAAAACAGATCCCCTGTTAATTAATAATTTTGTAGGGAAAGAAAGCGTTCTTCTTGAGGGGCTAAAAGAAAGTATTGATACTGCACAAAAAATGGGAATCACAACTTTAAGTAACCCTCTTTCTTCTTACGGTCCTGCAATTGTTCTAGGGGGAGGAGAAGTAAAATTACTGGAAATGGTTTCAGCTTATGGCGTTTTCGCAACAGAAGGTTTGCAAATTTCTCCCGTTTCTATTTTAAAAATTGAAGATTCTCAGGGAAACATTATAGAGCAAAATGAAAAAACCCCAAAAAGAGTTTTAGGGATAGATTCTTGCCGTTTAATCAGCGACATTTTGTCGGATAATGAAGCGAGAACTCCTATTTTTGGAGCGAGGTCTCCCCTCTTTTTTGATAATTACCAGGTAGCCGTTAAAACTGGGACTACTCAAGACTATAGAGACGGTTGGATTATAGGATACACGCCGTCTATAGCCGTAGGGATGTGGGTAGGGAACAACAACAATGAACCGATGTTAAAAGAGCCAGGGGTTGTCGTCGCCGGCCCAATGTGGCATAGTTTTATGGAAAAAACTCTATCAACCTACCCCAAAGAAGAATTCATAAAACCAAGTTACTAACTTGCCTTTATAGGCATAACCAAATAGATGTAATTAGAATCTCCTACGGGTTTTAAAACGGCTGGGCCTTCTTCTCCATTAAGCTCAAGAATAATTTCTGAGCTTTTTATGTTTAAAATCCCATCTATAAGAAATTTATAATTAAAATTAATCTCCACATCTTCTCCTTTGACCTTCCCGGGAAAAGAGGCTTGGTACTCGCCCGCATCAGGATCTTTACTTAAAAGATTTATTTCGTTTTTCTTGGAATCAACCCCCAATCTAATTTCATTGTTTTTCCCACCAAAAAGGCTAGCCGTTTTTATGTTTGTCAACAAGTCACTGCGCTGACAAATAATTTGGGTTTCGTGTTTTTTGGGAATAATTTCCTGGTAAGCTGGGTATTCCCCCTCGATTAATTTCGACACTATTTGTACCTGCGGATGCGGAGTTTCTTCCATCAAAACCTCGAATAAAATATGGTTGGGGGCAAAATAGATATTAAGATCCCCCTTTTTGTCTTTTAAAATATTAACTATTTCTCTCGCTGTTTTTTGCGGGAAAATTAAAGAAATTTCCTGATTTCCCGAAGGACTTTTAAGCCCCCCTTTGAGAGGAATCTTTTTCTCGCCAAGCCTAAAACTGTCTGTAGCGGCTAATTTTAAAATATCTTTTTCTAATTTTAAAAATATTCCGGAAATTTCAGCACGAGTTTGGCTCGGAGCCGCAATGTCCACAACCTGAGATAAGGCTTCGCAAAAAACACCATTGTTTACAGAAAGACTCCCTTTACCATCTACTTGTGGGAGAATTGGAAAGTCCTGAGAATCAAAACCCTTAATTTGAGTTTTATGGTTTTCACATTCAACCATTAAGATTTTATTTTCGGCTCTAAGGGTTATAATTTTATTTGGCAACAAAGAGACTAAGCTGGCCAGTAATTGCGAAGGTATTACGGCCTCCCCTTCTTTTTCTACTTTAGCTAAAGACCACCATCTTATACCTACCTCTAAATCGGTTGCTAAAATTTGTAAAAAATTCTTTTCCGTTTTTAAATAAACATTATTTAAAATAGGAAGAGTAAGGAGTTTTCCCGCTATTCGAGAAGTTACATTTAATCCGTTTTTTAAATTTTCTTGTAAGATGGAAAATTTCATATAGTATTTATTATTTTAAATTAAATATTATAGTTATTAGTTTTGATTTTAAAATTAAAAGTTAAACGAGATTAAGGGTAAAATAAAAAGGAAAAGTCTTGTTAAGATGTGGTGGATAAAAATTAAAACTCTGTTGATAAAAAAAGTTTGTTTTTTATTCAGTATTTTTACACAGGCTAAACACTAGCTACCCTCTGTCTTATCATCTCAATTTCTTCCGACAGGTTCCCCCCGGACTGCAATTCTTTTGCAATTTTCCCATAAGAATGAATAGCCGTAGTGTGGTCTTTGTGCCCAAACCTTCTTCCGATAAATGGATAAGAACTTTTTAAATCCTCTCTCATTATATACATAGCTACCTGTCTTGGCCTGACAATCTCTTTTTTCCGAGATTCAGAGCAAACATCCTTTTCTTTTAAGTCATAAAATTCGGCTACAGCTTGTATAATTTTCTTGGGAGTTATTAATTTGGAAGGAGAAAAAATCAAGTTTTTAAGTAAAGATTTTGCCAGCTGGATGTCCGGTGTTTGATTGTTTAATCTTTGGTAGGCCAACAGCCTATTTAATGCTCCCTCTAGTTCTCTAATGTTGCTTTTAATGTTTGAAGCTATATACCCTAAAATCTCATCTGAAAAATCAACTCTTTTTTCTTGAGCTTTAGCCTTAAGGATCGCCATTTTTGTTTCGTAGTCGGGATAGCTGATATCAGCGATCATTCCTCCCTCAAAACGTGAGCGTAGCCTTTCTGCCAAAGCAGGGATAGCTTTTGGAGGGCGATCAGAAGAAAGGATTATTTGTTTGTTTTTTTCATATAAGAAATTAAAGGTATGAAAAAATTCTTCCTGGGTTTTTTCTTTGCCAGCCAAAAACTGGACATCATCTAAGACTAAAACGTCGATTTCTCTATATTTTAGCTTAAACTCTTCCATCCCTTGATTTTTAATGGAAGCTACAACTCCAGAAGTAAATCTTTCTGAGGGGATATATTTCACTTTCTTTTTGGGGAAATTTTTTAAAATCTCATTCCCTATAGCTTGCAATAAATGAGTTTTTCCTAGCCCGACTCCGCCATATATAAACAAAGGATTGTAAACAGATCCCGGGTCTTTGGCCACTGCGTAGGCAGCCGCATAAGGGAGCTCATTAAACGGGCCGACGATAAAGCTTTCGAAAGTATAACGAGGATTAAGATTTGTTTCTTTGTCAATTTTAAAATCAGGCAATTCTAACTGATCATTTTCTTGTAAAAAAACCAGGGGTTTTTTGGTTATTTTTGCGCTTGCTTTCCCTACAATATACTTGACGTCTTTAATTTCTTCGTCTAAGCTGCGGAGAATTTTAAAAATATCCTTTCCGTATTTATTTTCTAGCCATTCTTTTGCAAAAGAGTTTGGGGTAGAAACCAATAATTCTCCTTCTTTGTTGGAGACAATTTCTGTGTCTTTGAACCACGTGGAAAAATTGGCTTTAGAAATATTTAATTGAGTTTGTGCAAGAACAGCTTGCCAAAGTTCTTCGGTGGTCATAATTATTTTAAGAAGATTTGTGTTTTAAGAAGGTTATGTTTTACGATGGGTTATTATAGCACATATCAAAAAGGTGTGGAATAAGCTAGAAACCCCAGATTTTGTTAATAAGCTGTGGAGAAAAGGTGGAAATTGACACCATTTTTAGGTAAGCTATAATACGGCCTAGACTTTCTCCCTTTTTTTGTTTATAATACTCTATATAATAAATCAAGAGAAAAATATGTCATTAACATACCAACCAAAAAAGAAAAAAAGACGAAGAACGCATGGTTATTTGGCTAGAAAAAAAACAAAGGGGGGTAGAGCTGTTTTAAAAAGAAGGAAGGATAAAAAAAGATGGCGAATTTGTGTATAGTCTTTGTTTAAAGAAGCAATGCTTTGTAAAATAAATCGATTGAAAAAAGAGGCGGATTTTGAAAGGGTTT